>ENA-OSET01005085-OSET01005085.1-sediment-metagenome-genome-assembly--contig:-NODE-5085-length-11286-cov-3.645463_pt1 | contig 11286 bp, 8 predicted proteins | sample MGYA00237882_ERZ534229 | MGnify/ENA primary metagenome ERZ534229 (study PRJEB26408, sample SAMN06266212) | sediment metagenome | isolation source: Hudson Canyon methane seep mesocosm | place: USA:Hudson...
CTATTTTTAGTATGCTGATTCTTTCTTCAGAGCCAGTAATACGCTCGATTATGTTTTTGAGCTTAGCTTGTTGAGCACTGAATGCATTGTCTGCAGATGCCGCCAGTGTTTTGGCTTTTTGGGTATGTGCTGTGGCGTTAGCCAGTTGGTTAATTTTGGGTTGTAGCTTGCGTAAATCTGCCAGATGTTCTTTTAGTGGGTCGAGTGCATGTAAATCAGCTTCAGCTTCAGCTTTTGTTAATGCGTTTTGAGCGCTGCTTAGTGTGTTTTGTTGTTGAGTTTGATTTTTCTCTGTGGTGTTAATTTCATTACTAATAGAATCTTTGGTTTGGCTAAGTTTGGAGAATGCTATTCGTAAGTGTTCGATTTTTTGAGCGGCTTGAGCTCGATTCAATAGGCTTTTCTTTTCATCCGTTTGGGCTTTTTGAGCTTCGAGCTTGTTAAGTGCATTGTGAGAACTCTCTAAAGCCTGAAACGCTTTTAATAATAATTTACCCGCTTCAAGGGATTTTTCAGATTGTGCTAGCGCTTCACTGGCTTGGTTCTTTTGTAAGAGGGCAGAAGCTAGTTGCGGGGCAAGTTCAGCTAATTGTTCTTGTACCTGGTTTTCGGTATTCAGGTCGGCGCCCTGAAGAATCCCTTTTATCTGATGTTGTAGTGCTTCAACCTCTTTTCGAATAGATGATGCCCGTACTTTGAGTGCATCTTCTAAGCGTTTGTAGATTTGAGTCTGAAAAAGTTTACTGAAGATATTCTCTCTTTGGCTAGAGTCGGCCATCAGAAAATCACGAAACTTTCCTTGGGGAAGTACCATTACTTGGCGAAACTGCTCAACGCTAAGCCCCGTTAACTCCTCAATGGTCTCGGTTGCCTCTTGCGCTTTTTTAGGAACTAAAAGTACATCTCCTTCAGGTTTTATCTGCCAGAGCTGAGCCTCGGTTTGATGTGTTGTAGTACCTTCGCCTCTTGATTTAGGTCGTTCTTGCGTAGGGGCTCTGCGGATGCGGTAGCGTTTATCACCTAATGAGAAATCAAGAGTAATCTCTGTGAGTAGTGCCGCTTCTGCATGATCACAACGCATATGTGAGGCTTCACGTTCTTTACCTGTGGTCTGGCCGTAAAGTGCGAAACAGATGGCATCAAGTATTGAGCTTTTTCCTGCGCCAGTGGGGCCATTAATCAGAAATAGCGGGTTTGAACCTAGTTGGTCAAAGTTGATTTCTTCTGTTTCCGCAAAAGGGCCAAAGGCTTGAATAATGAGTTTATTGGGTCTCATTGCTCAGCCTCCGATTTGTGCAGGCTGCTGATCACTGCCTCTAAAGCGCTATCTTGTTCTGAGGAAAGTACACCACCTGATACTTGACTGTAGAAGTCACGAAACATATCTATTTCACTGCGTTTGAGCTTTTCGCGATTCATAGCCTTCTTTTCACCTACCGCCATAATGCCGGGTTTCTCTAGATGCAGTACATTGGGATACACCTCCCGCAGTTTACCCATGGCGTCTAAAATAGCATGGGTATCCGTGAGTCTGACCATTAGGTAATCATTTGAATGAGGGTCTGTTTTCCCTTGCTCTACTATGTCGGCTATTTCCCCTTCGAGTATGCGCATATCTCGCAGAGGCTTTAAGGGGAGGGGGGTTATTGTGGGCGACCTATTAACGTCAAACTCTACTAGCGTAACGCCTTTTTTCTGATGTTGTTCAGAAAAACTGTATTTGAGAATGGAGCCGGAATAGCGAATATGAGTTCCACCGCGATACTGAGGCCCATGAAGATGGCCTAAGGCAACGTAATTAAAGTCGAGCATAGGCGCGTAAGAGACTCTATCTGCACCACCAATAGATAAAGGTCTTTCAGATTCACTCTCTTCAGCTCCATCTACAAAACAATGGCTAATTAGCACGTTAATTTGTTCTGCTGATGGCTTTATCTGTTCTATAACAAAGGAATGCGCTTCGTCATGATTTCGTACAGGGGTATCGTAATGATGACGAATTTGTTCAGGGTCGTGATAAGGTATGCCGTAAAAATTAACGGTAATGCCTGACTTACCTGTAATAGTGACTGGCTTTGTTATTGAGTTTATATCGCCAAAAATGTGCAAGCCAGCTTGTTTCAATTGCCTGGAACCAAAACGTAACCGTTCAGCACTATCATGGTTTCCTGAAATAATAATGATGGGAATGCCCATCGTATTACATATGGTATTAAGTACTTCATCCAATAACTCAACAGCCGTCGCGGGTGGCACTGATCGGTCGTAAATGTCTCCCGCAATAACCAGTGAATCTGCTTTTTCAGTCTTCAAATACTCAACAATTTGCATCAATACATGCCGCTGATCTTCAAGTAGCGAAACGTTGTGAAATTGCCGGCCTATATGCCAGTCAGAGGTGTGGATAAATTTCATTGCTAGCGGCCTGATTGTTTTTTGTGCTGAGGATGATGGAGAATTATTCTTATTTTGAGGATTATACCTGTAGTTTTGAAAAGCTTTGTTATTTTTACCAATAATAGTCAAAATGCCAAATGAAAATTAATGGATAACGTAATATAACGGACTAATACAGATAGGACGCAGTATGAAGGCTGAGAAGCAGAAAGTAGCGGTGGTTGGAAGTGGTATAGCAGGTTTAAGTGTTGCTTGGCTACTGGGGCGAACTCATGAGGTGACCTTGTTTGAACGCCATGATGCTCCAGGTATGGGGGCTTTTAATCTCACTTATAAAGACGGGGCATTAGAAGAGCGAATAGATGTGCCTTTGCGAGCATTCAATACCTGCTATTACAAAAATTTAGTTGAGCTTTATAAAGAAATGGGCGTTGAAATCCAGCGAACAGATCATTCTGCCTCTTACTCCTCTAATGGAAACAAAAGCGTTTATTTCGGCTACCAGTATATTGAGCTGGGTAAACGGGCGCTGCCGATGTTTGCCAGTCTAAGCAAGGTAAATATTAAATCGCTAACGATTGCGAGAGATGCCGCTCGATTTTTAATGTTTGCCAAGCGGGATCGAAATAAAGGGCGTGTTGATGATTTAACTATCGAACAATACCTACGCTCTAAGCATTATTCGAATGAGTTTATAGAGGAGGTTGTCTTTCCTTCTTTTGCTGCAATATGCACCTGTTCTTATGATGCGGTAAGGCAATACCCCGCAGAGATTATTATTGATTTTCTAGCTAGTGGCATGTTGTTTAATGGTATTTGGCGTGCAAAGCATGGTGCAGAAGATGCTATTCATAAAATGCTTGAAAACTGTGAGATTCTTCATTGTAACTCGAGAATAGAAAAAATCACTAAACAGAACGGGCGGGTAAAAGTACAAGAAAGTAATGGAAAAGAGCATCTATTTGATCATGTGGTGATTGCTGTGCAGGCGAATCAAGCGATTAAGCTGATTTCGGAAGATGAATCCAATGCTTGTATGCTACTGAATAAAATCCCTTATGAACGGAGTGAGGTCGTTGTTCATGGTGATACTGGTTTAATACCAGAGGCTGAGAAGGATAAGGCCCCGGTTAATTTTCTGGTGGATAAAACCAGAGACAAGCCCATGGCAAGTATTTGGTTAAATGAAATTTACCCTTCTTTGAAAGGACGTTCACCTTTATTCCAGACATGGAATCCATTAATTGAGCCTAAAGACGGAACAGTGCTGGGGCGATCTTATTTTGAGCGTCCAACCGTTAACCTGGAGAGCTTAGCTGCAATAAGGTCACTCAATAAGCTGCATCAAGAAGGTGATCGAAAAATCTGGTATTGCGGTTCATATGCCATGCCGGGTATTCCATTGCTGGAGAGCGCGGTTCAATCGGCAATGAGTATTGCCGAGAGTTTAGGTGCTGATATACCTTGGGCTGTTTGAATAAAGACTATTCTTATTCAAGAACTACTTGAGCGGAAGCTGGGTAAGCCGTACACGGATAAATACTCTTACCCAGTTGATTACCAGTGACCTGTCCAGATACTAAGTTTGTTCTACAGGTGCCACACATGCCAGATCGACAGCCATGTTCTAGATGAATACCTTGATCTTCAGCCGCTTCAAGCAAGGTCTTATCACAGTCTTTAGCCTCAATCATAAAGCTGATGTTTCGTGATTTTAAAAATACAGTCACATCTTCATCGAATTTTCTTGTTTGGCTAATCCCGCTGTCTATGCGAACAAAATGTTCTATTTCCAGCTTGTTCAAATCGTATTTAATTGTATTAAGGTATTCAAGAACGGCATTCTTAAACGGTTCTGGGCCGCATAGATAAATATCTCTGTCTTTAAGGTCTGGATAGGCCTCTAATAGCTGGTTAGGAAGGTAAGATATACCTGCGTCATCGTGGCGAGAATAGCTAATATTAACATTGGAGCTGTTTTGAATTTGTTCAAGTTGAGTTTTAAAAATAGTTTCATTGGGTGTTCGTGAACGATAATAAAATGCGATGTCGGGGCGATCAGTTTTTTTATCTAATGCTTTTAATATTGAAAAGCAGGGAGTGATACCTGCGCCTGCGCAAATGAAAAGTAACTTCTTTTGATCACGATAAACAAAATGGCCGCGAGGTGATGAAATGTTAAGTACCATATATACTTCAGCGTTTTGGTGCAGCCAGCTTGATACTTTACCTTCAGGGTTATGTTTTACAGTGATAGATACCGTATCGCCATTAATTTCAGAAAGAGAATAACAGCGAGAGGTGGCTTCCCCTGTATTGCCTGCATTAACCGTAAGTTCAATATGTTGCCCAGGCAATGGTTGCTTGAAGTGCTGGTTAGGCAGTAATACGAAGGTCTTGGTGTCTTGGGTTTCTTGTCTTATTTCTATGACCTTGGCTTTGCAGTCATAAGACCAAATAAAAGGGTCTAGCCTTTCTGTCACCACATTCATTGTATTGCTAGCAAGGTACTCTAACCAGTCTCGGCCTAATTTTTTTATAGCCCAAGGGTGAATAGCTGTGCGAATATTATTTAGCATGAGATGCCTCCTTTTCAAGGAATGATGCTTCTACAGGCAAAGATTCAGACTCTTTAAATGAATAGCGCCACAACACCTTCATGTAACCGCTTATGGCCTGCCACCAGTTTTCATTGGATTTGTAGGGCAGGTTATACTTCTCGCACACTTGCTGAACTTCAATAGCCATATCAGGGTATCTGTGAGCAGGTATATCGGGGAATAAATGATGTTCAACCTGATAATTCAGGTGTCCCCATAAAATGCTTTGCCAGCGAGTACCTTTGAAATTTACCGATGAATCAAGCTGAGAAACGTACCATTTTCCTTTGTTTTTTAATGCGTCTTCTGATTGTAACGGTTCTGTTAAATGGGTTGCCTGAATGGTTAAGGCAATCCAGTAATTATTAATCATATCGGCTAGTAAGTTTGCTAGAAGTACCTTAAAAAAACTGTAACCGGTTATTAATGCTAATAGTGGAAATAGGATATATTCTTTAACCAATACTCGCCAAACTGCACGGTTGTGACGTATTTTTACATCGTCATCGGTTAAATGTTCTGTGTTATCAAACACGGCATAGCCTTTGTTGCCTAAAGGAAAGCGACGCTCTCTGAATTTGTCGTTTCCCCCAAGATTTTGTGCGTTGAAGTTGTAAAGCATTCCGGGGTAAACAAAAAACAAATAAATAGGCAGCTGAAAATAATGCCATTTGTTATGAGGCACTTTCGAATTTGTTCGTAAAAAACCATGGTTCAGGTCAGGGTCTTTTTCATAAACGTTGGTGTGAACATGGTGAATTCCGTTGTGTTCCTGACGCCATGCCGCTTCATCAATAGGCGCTTTCCAGCGAAATTTACGGGAATGAAACTGCGGGATTTCTTCAAATGAATCGTATTGGCCGTGTAAAACATTATGCCCGATCTCTATGGCTTCCATGTTTCTGTGTAAGAATAAAAATGGTACACCCAGCAGTGCTAATGGGCCAGGTAAGCACCAAATAAGCGCTCGGCCTATCACTTCAAAAATACGAGAATAGCGACGTATTCCTTTTATATAGCGGACATCTTTTTGCCCAAGGTCTTTTCGATGTTTTTCTTTTATATTTTCAAATGCCTGATGAATTTCATCAAACCTTTGTTCGTTGGAGTGTTCTTTAGAGGGCATAAGTATATTCTATCTATTGAAAGAGTAATGAGGGCGTGTTTTATCTTGCAGGTTGATTTAAGGCTGATCTAATATTGGTGTAGTACTTTGATTAGATGTATGGGTGTGCCTTACTTTGAGTTCTTCTATTAATGCATCCTTTTCTTGCCAAACGCCTTTTATCCAATCTTGAAATTCTATTTTGAATACTCTGTCTTGTGAGTAATCTTTTCCTTTTAGGGTGTCGGGAATGCTCACTTTCTTTACATCCACAACGATATTCTTTACCTTCCCGCAAAGAAGATCCCAGAAGTCTGGTATACCGTCAGGATAGTAAATGGTTATATCAAGCATGGTATGCATTTGTTCTCCCATGCTGCCAAGCACAAATGCTGCACCACCATATTTCGGCTTTAGAAGGTTGTTATAAGATGATTGTTGCTTATCGTGTTTTGCTTGAGTGAAGCGAGTACCTTCCAAAAAATTTAAGACAGCTACAGGGGTTGTTTTAAATTTTTCGCAAGCTTCTCGAGTTGTTTCGAGATCTTTACCTTTCATTTCAGGGTGTTTTTTAAGATATTGAAATGAAAATCGTTTCATAAAAGGGAAGTCTAGTGCCCACCAACAAATCCCCATAACGGGAACCCAGATAAGCTCTTGCTTTAGGAAGAACTTTAACATCGGTGTTTTGCCATTCATCACTTTTTGTACGATGGGGATGTCTGTCCAAGACTGGTGGTTACAATTAACAAAATACCAATCATCTGTTCTGAGGTTTTCTGTACCGGTGATCGTCCAGTTGATGTGTTGCGTTAAAGAAAGTACGAAGCTGTTAATTGAAACCCATAGATTGGCGATAATTATAAGGAATTGGGTCATCAGTTTTTTAACAAAACTAAGAGGGATCGCTACTTTTAGTAAGGCGCCAAGTAAGAGAAAAGGAAGTAAAAAAAACGTATTTGAAATGACTAATACAAGGGCCAGTATGCCACGGAGCCAGTAAGGGAGGAAATTAAGCATTAAGAGTCTCAATAATGATATTTATCAACAGTAGTTATACGTAATGGTAATTATTTTACGTTGATAGGTGATAAATATCAATATTTCAGCGAACAACTGTACTTTTAATTTAAAAAGGGGGGGAGGGGTTGTTATTGAGTAACTAAAACCCCTTTTTCTTCCAGTTCCTCTCTGAATTGTTCTGTTCTAAGGTAGTTAACAAAGAAATCGGTGATTGCGATGAGTGACGATGAGCGCACGACTAATAAATTATCTTCTGGTACAGCGAGGACCTCAAAGTAATCAAGAAAATGAAATACTGTGCTGTAGCTTTTGGCATAAATATACCCTTGATACTCATATTCAATAGATGTGCCTGGTAAATTCTCTACGGTCTCTCGGATAAGAGGCCAGGCATCATCTAAAGGCATTTTTAGTTCAAAGGGTTGAATGCTGTGAACAAAGGTGACTGCTTCTGTTGAGGCACAGTTATGCAATGGCGGGCACCAATACAATGAACGGTCTTCTTCTTTCTCTTCAAGAGGAAACACCATACAGCCAGTGAATGACAGTATGGTGCTCAACAGTAATAATATTTTTATCATTTTCATTTAATAATAATCACGGAATCGTTATGCCTTGGCTAAGGTAGGCATTAAATGTAAAAGACAGCCATTCCCAGCCATTGTTAAACGATATTTGGCATTTTGAACTCTCTCTAGAACACCTTTCTCAATTAAGAAATCAAGCATTTCAGTACTTAGCTCATCAAACCTGGCTTTAGCTGCAATTTCAGCTTGTGTAGCGGCCTCTTTGAAAGAGTACATTGCTTTCATTACTCGCGCTTCTCTATCTGATATTTCTGCCATTGGGCCGGTATAGTATGGGTATTGTGTTGCTGGGTGTTTTCCGTGAACACTACTATAAGACGCTTGAATCGCATCAATATCTGCCGCTTTGTTGCCTGTTAGTTGGTAGGTATGAAACACCCCTGAAACTTTAGTGCGGTAATCAACTTGAGCAAGAAATATAGGTAGCTCGCAAGCTTCGGCTACATGGTAAAACCCTGTCTTCCACTTCTCGACTGCTCCACGGGTGCCTTCAGGTGTAAAAAGAAAGAAAATACGCCCCCCTTTATGCTTGTCAACAAACTCTTTAATTAGCTCTACTTGTCCTTGCCCTTTTGCAGAACGATTGATTGGAATAGCGCCACAAGATAGAAGCATTGAGCCTATAACCGGGATGCGACACCAACTTTCTTTTATTGAAAAGTACATTTTTATATCAAGAATAATGGCCGCTGCCATTGCATAAAAAATATCCCAGTTAGATGTATGGGGTGCCGCAATGGTAATTCCAGCGCCTTCCGGTGCTAGTTTAGTGAGTTTCCAGCCAAACACTTTAAACCAGGCTATAAAAATAAATTTAAGGAAATATTTAACAAAAATCCCATCGAAGATTGTTTTATCACGTATTGACAGTGTTTTTTTAGCCATAAGAATTACAAGACCATAAAGTAGTTAATTTCGTTGATTGTAACACAAAGTTAGTGAGATCAGCTCCGTCGATTACGTTTCATATTGGTAATTATGTTCTGTTTTTGTATGGCTATTATTACAACAGGTAAAAATATAAATACCTGTTGTTTGTATATATCTCATATATTATGCACAGAAACTGTGGATAACTTTCTTAGTAAGTTCTTTAAAAAGCGCTGAAGTCCTTTTAAATCGTGGCTTTCAAACAAGTGTTTAAATATTGCACACAGATGACATCTAGCTTAAATAACACCCAAAAGGCCGTGCTAATGCGGTGGGGAAATTGCGATCATTTGCTAATTTTTTAGCCAAAGATACAACCTCATCAGCATTTAATGTACTGGTGACAGGAAAGCGCTGTGGCGATTCCTGACAATAAGTATTTGATGTTTCTTGTTCAAGGTTAGCAATAATCGCATCGGCGACCTCTAACGCTGATGAGGCTTTAACTATTTCCGCTCTTGCATAATTAACCCCGGCAAAAGAAACGTCTGCTGCACGAAGCGAAGGGTCATCCCCTGGAATTTGTTGTGCTCCAAATAGCGGGCTTCCTCCTACTACGGCATTGCTGAAATTTGGAATAAATTGAGCAACATGTTTTATCGCTTTTTCAGTGCGGTCTTCAATTTCAGTTTGATACCAGCGATCTGTTAGTTTTCTATGGAATAGACTGCTGAGCTTGGGTTGCGCTGAGTGTTCAGATGAAGCCGCCATACCTTCTTTAAATAAAGTGATATCTTCCGTCATGCCATGTAACTGAAAATAGCCGTCAGGGTAGGGGGTTAATTGCGCCATTCCATTGGGGGTACCACGCTCTCCATGGAATATCACTTCAGGCCATTCTTCTTTACAGTCAGGCCAGTGAACAAGGTAGGCTGCTTTAAATTCTACTAAGCGGTTACGCTTAAAGCCGGGCATATCATCTAAGGTGCCGGTACGATAGCCACACGCATTAACCAGGTAATCAACCTTAACGGTGTGTTGGGTGTTTTGAGCTGACGTATAACAAACCTCCCAGCCTATATTATCTTCTTGATGCTGAATATGGGTTACTTTGGATTGGGTTAACACCGCACAGCTATCAAACTTTTCTAATGCAAGGCTGACCGTTGCTGCAATACGGAAAATGCTGAGGCCATATTCTTGCACGATAATTAAAGGCAGTTTGAATTCATTAAGGTTGAGATTCTTTGCAACGGGAATCATCCAGTCATCTAGTGTTTGTGCCTTGGGTGGCGAGTCTTGCCTGGCTAGCGCTTCTAATGTTTGTTGATCATAAAGTTTAAAATAATCGTCTACAGCGCCTAAGACCTTGTTCTTCGGGTCTTGTTCAATCAGAAATGCGTATTCTTGCTGTAGTTTTTGTAGGCGAGATAATAGCTGCTCAGGGTTCCCGTTATCGTGAGTAGGAATAGCAATAACGGTAGGTCGAATATTGGCTGTATGAGGAAACACCCGAAGCGTATCAATAGACTGGCGGAGCAAGGTAATACATTGCTCATCTGATATTTCTCTGTATAAATTACCTCCCGCATGCAAGTGACATATAGGGGGGCCATTGACCAGTGTTGTTCCTTCTTCAAAAAGAGTAACGTTCATACCCTGTTCAGCCAAGCGTAAAGCTACAGTGGAGCCTGCCATGCCTCCACCGACGATACCTACATGTAAGTTTTTTATCATTTTTCGGGTAACTTATCTCTTCACAAGGTAAAACATTCTTGTATTTTAGTCAGAATTCGCGCTATTTTACTCTGTCCCCGCGGTGTTTTGAATTATAATTATCCCTCCTTTCAGTTAAGTAATTAAATATGGCGTTTACCCTCAGAAATTACCAACGTGATGCCGTTAGGGCAACGATAGAGCACTTTCGAAAGAGTGACGAGTCAGCGGTAATTGTTCTGCCAACGGGAGCCGGAAAAAGCTTAGTTATTGCAGAGTTATCCAGACTTGCTAAACGTAAGGTATTGGTTTTGGCTCATGTAAAAGAACTGGTTGAGCAGAATCATGACAAATACGAGAGTTATGGGCTTAAAGCGAGTATTTACTCTGCAGGTTTGAAACAAAAAAATACCGATCAACAAGTGACCTTTGCCAGCATTCAATCTGTTTCACGTAATCTGGATGTATTCTCTGAATCATACTCGCTAGTGATCATTGATGAATGTCACCGGGTAAGCGGGGCGGCGGATGAAGTTCAGGATAAAGGTAATAGTAAAGGCTGTAGTGAAGACAAGAACGAAAGCCAATACTTGCAGCTCATTCGCAAACTTAAAATGCATAATTCAGGGCTCAAGGTTCTAGGTTTAACCGCGACGCCCTATAGAATGGGAATAGGGTGGATTTACCAATACCATTATCATGGTTTTACCCGTGCAGAAGATTCTCGCCCATTTACCTCGTGTATTTATGAGCTGCCGCTGAAATACATGATTAAGAATGACTATTTAACGCCACCAAAAGTGATTGATGCGGCGATTGCCCATTATGATTTTTCTAGTCTTAACGCGAATACAAAGGGTCATTACAACGAACGGGAAGTGAATGATCTGCTTACTCGTTACCCCAGAGTGACTGAAGGGATTATTGAACAGATCAAAACACTGGCGAATGGTAAACCTAAACGACAAGGCGTGATGATTTTTGCAGC
>ENA-OSET01005088-OSET01005088.1-sediment-metagenome-genome-assembly--contig:-NODE-5088-length-11281-cov-5.122813_pt1 | contig 11281 bp, 4 predicted proteins | sample MGYA00237882_ERZ534229 | MGnify/ENA primary metagenome ERZ534229 (study PRJEB26408, sample SAMN06266212) | sediment metagenome | isolation source: Hudson Canyon methane seep mesocosm | place: USA:Hudson...
AGTTAGAAAGTAGCCCTGTTTATGAAGGGATTAAGACCTAATAGCTAAACCCATAACGAGTACGATGCTAGTCACCAACGTCAACATCAACTGATAGCCGATGTTAGAAAGTAGCCCTGTTTATGAAGGGATTAAGACTGTGCTTGCAATTCGACGATGGTGTCTTTTACTAGTTAGAAAGTAGCCCTGTTTATGAAGGGATTAAGACTGCTTCAATGCTTCTTTGGCGCGTGTTATTGTTGTTAGAAAGTAGCCCTGTTTATGAAGGGATTAAGACAACACTCGGCTGTGGCTACCAGCCACACTCTCCGTTAGAAAGTAGCCCTGTTTATGAAGGGATTAAGACTAAGGGTGATACCTCTCATGGTGAGGTTGATGGGTTAGAAAGTAGCCCTGTTTATGAAGGGATTAAGACTGAAGTTAACGTAGTCGTCGTCTGTGTACCATGAGTTAGAAAGTAGCCCTGTTTATGAAGGGATTAAGACCTTAACCGATAGGATAAGTATTGTTTGCGTAAGGTTAGAAAGTAGCCCTGTTTATGAAGGGATTAAGACGTTAATGCCCCGTCTGTCCACTTACTTACTGAACGTTAGAAAGTAGCCCTGTTTATGAAGGGATTAAGACATCAGTTCAGCACTGCTTAACCCTTGCTTCTCGAGTTAGAAAGTAGCCCTGTTTATGAAGGGATTAAGAAACTGCAAGACATAACGATAGGCTAGAAATATTTAATGGCCACTCTACATGGTTAAAATAACTGATTTATAACAGGCATAAAAAAACCCGCTCTAGCTGTCGCCAAATAGGGTTACAAAATACACTCTTTAGCTAGTATTTATAAAGCGCTCTGCAAGCAGAGTTCAAATAAGCGCTTAAAACAAGAATGTAAACGTTAACAAAAAAAAAAGACAAAAAAATTTGTCAGAAATAAAAATATATTAATCTGTTATTTCATCTTTTATTAATTCATAAAATGGTTTTGCTCTTATAATTTTACCGTGCACATCGAAAGTTTTATACAAACATTCGTGCTTATTTAACGATTTAATTGTATCAACCGTCTCTATGCTGACATTAGTAAGGCCAATAGCCTCTAATTGCTTAACAGTGATATTAGGGACTTGATGTATGAACCATGTTTTAAGTGGTTCTAAGTAATTTTCATGGTTTGTTTTAAAATGTGATAAATATTGAGATGCGAGTAAAACGCCAACACCAAATTCCCTTCCTTGAAGTAGGATTCTCTTCAAAACATCAAATTCATACTTCATAATATTATCGGCTTCATCTACTAGTAACATCGTATCAATAAACCTTAGTTGCGGATCACTACCAATAAATTCTTTTTTATCTATCCTCAGCATGTGCTCGTAGAATAAGTTCAGGAAGATAGCAACCAGCATATTTTTAGCTTTATCATCTGCCCCTACTGCGGATAAATCTAGAACGACCACACCATCTATAAAATCAGAAAAAGGAACCGTGTTTTCAGCATTTGATACAAAATATTCTTCATCAACCAGATCATCCATAATTGTGTACGGTATGTCAGGGCTTCGACCTCCTTTTTTATATTCCTCGAAAACATCGTTAATTGTTGGTGCCACCCTCCCTTCTTGTTCAGAACTTATATACGCTGCTTTTACAGCACTTTTTATATGCTGCTTTTGAATGGGACCAATTCCTGAATAAATTTTGTCTAAAACATCAAGAAAAAACTTAGTCCTTTCTTGTCTAGCATTTCTTTTTTGAGAGCTATCTGTTAGATCGAAAAGGTTTAGGGGGATGTCAAAAGGTGATATTACTCGAGCTCCTGTTGCTTGCACAAAATCATCTTTTGAGTAGTCTTTTTTATAGTCAAAAATTAGAACATTTGGCTTTTTACCTCGGTTCATCGCTTCACTAGAAGAAATTTGTTTTATCAAAGACTGAATTAATTGTGTTTTACCTGTTCCCAAATCCCCAACGATACCAACATTAAGCTGTGTAAGATCCGTATTACCAGGGAAAAAATTAATTGTATTTTGATCGAACTGATTGATCATTGTACCGACAGGAAACTTCATTCCGTTTGATCTATTATTTTTGTTTAAGTTAGAAATCACTTCAGGTTCTACTTCAGGTTCTACTTCAGGTTCTACTTCAGGTTCTACTTCAGGTTCTACTTCAGGTTCTACTTCAGATTCATTCTGATATATTGGCGTTAGATCCCAATTGTTTATTTTATTTTTAATTGATATTACTAATTCATCATTACTTCTTTCTAAAATGGAAAGTGCATCGACATGTGATAATCCAATCGTCTCACTAAAGTTATCAGCATCTAAATTTTGACATTCTGAAGCACTGGAGGCATCAATAAAAATCAGCCTACCTTTATGGTCAATATCAATCCCTAATTCATTTGTAGCAATTGCCCTTACAACTGAAGAATGATAAACGGCCCATTCTTCTTTTTTTATAAATGTATCCAATTGACCGTAAACTCGAAACCCATAATCTAAAATAGTCACGAGAAAGTTGCGCCAAGCTATCCCCCACAATTCAGACCGTTGAGCCTGCTCTTGCATTTTTGCTAAAAAATCGGCGAAATGTGAAGCCTGAGCTAAAGCTTGTTTTTTTTGCTTATCAGATAGCTTACTTCCTCTTGCTTTCACTTCTAACGGTGTTAACTTCATACTTATCGGCTTCTCAAATATAAAATTTATACTGAGAATCAGTAAATCTGAACGTTCATTATGTGGAAAATCAATTGCACTCCTAAGGTCGTCAATATGATTTTGAAAGGGATCTATAGAAACAATAATGTTTAAATGGTTATCGCTAGTGTCAAAGACAGGTAACAATCCTGTGTTATCACTTTCCTCAAATTCAGATTGCAAGAGTCTTAGCGCTGTTAGCATCCCAATTTCGCCAAGTGACATTGAACCACCGGTAGTTAAACGCTTAAGTGTGGGCATACCACGCCGAGATATTTCCTCTAAAATACAAGACAACTTACTATCACTTATGCCCCTACTATCACCTATAAGCGCTATCGATGATCTTACAGCTTGAACAATCCCTTGTGACTCACTGGCAAGCAGATAGTACCCGCTATTCTCTCCTGAGCGCTGTGCGTATGAGGGAAGCTCATAATCCCAGAGGTAAGCCTTATCTGTGGATCCAAAAAAACAAGCGGCATCGATATTTGATGACGATAGTGCAGTGTATCTAGAGTTACTGACAACCTCTGACAACTCAGACATGTTAGGTGCAAACACATAACTATCAAAAGAATCTCTACACCTACTTTCTATGCTCCCAACACAAGTTAATAATTTACCTGAAATGGAACTCATATCTAAATCAGAGGGTATATCACCTATCCTAGATTCAGCGATAAAAGTGCCATTATGTGATGGTAACTGTTTACGTATACGCCACCGTGTAAGACTACTCAAGTCGATGGCAGAGCGAATATTTTGTATTTTGAAGTCATCGTTTTGGGTATTCAAATGAGCAATAATAGATAAATCTTCAGTTTGATTATCTAAACTTACTCCTCCCGTAAACCAACGAACACTACCATCAGTTCGAGTAGTTAGTGAAGCTAATACTGCTGGTTCTGGCTGAAGGCTTTTAGGCCGTTTATCATTAACAATAATTGATTTAGGCCCACCATGCTGCCAATCGTCCTCATCCATACCAAAGTTTTTAGAACACCAGGTTTCTATACCTTCATTACAACTACTTGCCCCTGTATAATTACTGGTCACGCCAACACGAAGAGTGGCTTTTGCGGACGATAATCTTGAAACCTCATCAAGAGACCGAACTACTTGCTGTGAGCTAAATCCTCCTGCCAATCCTTCAACACAAACACCAAAGTTATAACCAAAAATACTCTCTGAAGTAAAAAACTTTTGAATACTATGCTCATCAACAGACGCCAAAACACACCAATAGTCCGAAGAACTTGACATCGCAGTATATGCTTTATGATCAATACTCCCCAGCATATTTCTACATGATAGGAGCAAGCAATCAGGGAATGACAAAGGGTTTATAATACTAGCTGCGGGACATTTATTGTGACTGATCAAAGCGTGTTGCAAAACACTTTGTGCATTACATTGCCATGCTAGTCTAATCGGATGTAAAGGAGATAGCATAATACTATAAGGGGTTATGTTTAATGAATCTGCATGAGATTGTGAATCATATATACAAACCACATCCGACCATATGGCATTGTCATAATCACTGTCCAGCCAAGTAATAAACGCATCAAGAAATTTACCTAGCGTTTCTACAAATGCATTGTTATCCATTAGATCATAAAACTTAATATTACCTATGGATATTATTTGATCATCACCTTCTAATTTAATGTGTTCTTGTAATTCTTTTCTTGCCTCAATAAATTCTTCAGGCGGCTTCATTTCATCATAATCAGGCCTTGAATCTACTAGCATTGAGTAATCAGAATATATATTTTTGCTGTTTTCCCAATCTGGTTCAGCCCAGTGTTTCAGGTAATCTGGCCCTAAAACAATAGGCCTAAAAGAAAATTCAGAATCTAGTATCCATTTCTCAAGAGTATTTAATAAACAATTTGAGTGGTCAACACTAATATTTGAATGATCCTTGATGGATCTATTCATCATAATTAGTCTATCAAACTCACTCTTTGCTCCGACCTGTTTACCTTCATCTGCAGTAATATAAATACGGTAATTTATGAGCGTATTACTATCAGTAGAAAATAGCTTAAAATCGTAATAACATTCTTCATCCGTTTCAATAACACAAGAATAACGATTTTTACTGATTTCCTTAATGACCCTTTTGAGAGGATTGCTATGTTCGCTATCAAACTCGTGGCCAATGATAAATTCACTTAATTGGGCACGATTAGATGTGAAAAAATCCAGATAGTGAGATCCCATGCCAGAAAGATGCAAATTACTTTCAAAGAGAATAATTTTTTTGCCATCACCATCTTTTGCTTTTTTATTGACTTTGAAAGGCGTAACTTTCTTTGCCGTTAAACTTTGAACAATAATTTTTGGATTATATGAATTTAATACAATGAATTTAATTATTATTGGTGTATAACCATCAGCCTCAACTTTGTATCTGACAAATCTTTCATGATCAGGAATATCATTATCAAAGAACTCAATCGGTGAAGATTCAGTAATATTCTGAACGTGACGCTCTACAAATGCAGCGGTGCCATTAGCTTTACTGATTTTAATATCGATTGATTTTTCATCACTAATTGATATCTCAAAGTCTATGCCTTCGGACACAATTATCGGCAGGCCATTCTTGGCATTAGATAAAAAATTCCTTGGGGTGACTGTAAATGTACTACTCGGGGCTGGAATTGTCTGAAGTACTCCACTCCAAACATCTACAGTAAGGGCTGTCCACCATGTAGGGCAGTCTTGATTTAATTGCTTATGCGGACTATACACCTGCATAGCTTTATGACTAAACTCATTGGCATCAGTAATGTCTTGATTTCTTAGATGCTTAAGTAACGAATCAAGATGAGGAATACAATTGGGTTCAGCGTTTAGGTTTAATTCTTTAAAGCCATTCCTTAAACCATGCAATTGAAGCCACTTAGATAATTGGTCAATTATACTAAGATGCGTTTTACTGCCAAACTGAGATTCTGTACAACACGGCAATCCCAAAATAGAAGACAAGTCATTATGTAAAACAGGTGACTTAAAATCCATCTCATAAACTTTTTCTAACAGCGCCCAAACTAAACTTTTATCTCTAGATCGCTCCTCGTACTCCCACAGTGCCTCTAATGCAGGCATCAATACCGCTTTAAATTGAACACTATTAGTATTACTACTCGTTAACAGGAGGTACTCATCTATTAAATATTCGACTATGGGTGCTTTAATCCACTCTTCGAAACTTGTTGTTTCACCTGAAAGACCCAGTGGCTTTATTGTTGTTTGAATTGACGCATTTGTTGGAGCACCAGCCTCCGTTAATGATAAAAATATTGGGCAATTGTGGTTATTCCTCATCGCGACAAGTTGGTGTGGCGTGCAATAAGCTGATTTAACCCCATCACTCGGATCTTGAACGGATGGATCCACTAAAAACACAGGAACCTCAAAAATGTTCTCCGAACATTTGATCTGCATCAACCCTCGATTTCTAGTTAACAAATCAAAAAGATCATGCAATATCCTTTTGGGGGGGGCGGAAAAAGTAAATCGATGTTCTTCATTCGGAGCACCTTGAATCGTTTCCGAAAGGGTCTTAACTAAATATTTCTCTAAATAAGCGTGAAGTTTTGGCATTATTCAACCATTAGTTCAAAAGGATTTATTAAGACCATTCCACCTTCAGCATCGGGGCTATCTAAGACCAAACCTAAATTACGAAGCGTTGTCCCTAATTTTGATGTTGCTACATCTTGCGCTTTAATATCAATTCCGTACTTACTTAAATGGTCACATAAGTTATCAATTGTTCTAGGCCCTTTAGCATCATGAGTGCAAACATGAACCAATGTGAGTATGGACACAGGACCTAATGAAACCTCCCACCGTGCGGATTTGCTACGCCCTCTTTTAGCTAAAAAATAGCCTTGGTCATAACTATCTAATCCTGGCTCCCCCGTTTGACGTTGTCCCAATGAGTGCCTTATAAATTCAGCTATATTAGCTGTAATACCTTTTTTACCTGCTATTAATCGTTCATCACTTTCTATTACATCAATATAGTCATTGTCAAAAGAAGCTTTATCAAAATTATTCCTAATTGAATCACTCGCTATCCAATTTAAGAATTTAGCTATCTCAGTGATATTTGACATGCAATTTGCATTAAAAGTAGCTTTAAAATCTTTTTCCAGTTGATACAAAATTAAATTTATACCGAAACGTGCTTTGATATACTCTATCGAATATTGGCTAATGGTGCCTGAAGAGTATTGGCCTAATCGCCAATAGCCTTCGCCAACACTAATTTTCTTTTTTATAACGTCTATATCTGGAACGGGCTTTCCAAAAAGAGCATCTTTTATTAAGTCGAAACACACCATGTTTGCGTTACAAAGCCACAAAATATGCGATGCAGAACCCAGTCTTATTATAGATTCCAACATGCTAACCCATTGCCTACGTGTTAAATGACTCTTTAGCGAGATCACATGCTCTAGGTCAAGACTAAATTGAGTTGCTGGGATATCAATTGGTGTTGCTCTCCACCCATTAATTGCGTCCACTTCTTTGATTTGTGTAGGTTCTTTCCAAGACTCCGAAGCTTCCACACCACGCCACTGCTCGAACTCCTGCTGTAGAAATCGTGCCCAAATATCATCGTTTCCATCAACACATAGGGAATAAAAAAGCTTGTCCCAAAGAGACTGAGAGTCATGCTGGGATGACTTGGAAAACTGTATAATTCGAGAAACCAACTCGCCAGGATTCCATGAATTTGTTGTAAGCCGAGCTGATAATGAATAAATTGTAGCATCAGGAACTACAGGACTAATCTGTAAAAATCGTTTAGATGATTGATTTGGTTGCTTTGGACTACGCAAGGTGCCCGTTATCAATCCTTGCCAAGAATCAGTGTCAATTCTCCCGGGAGTATGGGGTCTATTCTCCCTAGTAATTTTCTTACTAAATTCACGGCCTAAGGTAGGTACCTTAGATTCACTTATTGTGGAGCCAACACTACGGTAAGTGGATGCTAATACTACTTCTCCTGAAGCAAACTCTGGTGCTGGCCGCATATGAAGAAAACTGTCGCGGTAAGACGGATGGTTTTTTTTGGTAGGCCCTTTTTTAAACTCTTCAAAACTCATAAGTCAGCGTCTTTTGAAAAAATAAATTCACCATTTACATATTCAATACCACTGGTAGATGCCCCAAAAGCAATAATGGGATCATCAGACAGCACATCAGGATCCCTAACTAATTGACCAGATACAAGTGATTTAACACGATCAAGTAATGCGTATATATCTGTTGGTAGTGATGCTTCATGAAGCCCATTACTAACATCCTTCAATGCCCTAAATAAATCAAAAGTAAGCGCTATATAATGCTTCTCAATTGTCAAATAGGGTAGATAATCTATTGGTCGCTGGTCAGTATTAGACATGGGTGATTCAGAAATTCTGACAGGCCTTTGCGTCAACAAAGCCACATCCTTAGATTCGTGAGCAACAGGCTGACCAAATGTTGTTGCTAAACCAGCTCTAAAACGCCCTTTTTCATCATGTAATAATTTTTTTAGGTTTTTACGAATCTCATTCAATTCAGCAGCGTTTCCTCTTAAGTCCAAGTAGTTTCTAAGTTGAACAATGTTGTAACAGACACCACGCCTAGTACCAAGACTACGCTTGCATAGCCTAGCTGAAAATTGACGTATCGTAGATTGGATAAGCCTAACCTGACGAGCTCTGTTTCTGGGGAAGTCATCTTCAGATAACGATTCATCAGCAACTATAAGATTTTTTAAAACATCTTTTTCAAGAATTTGTAGCTGCGATGAAATAGCCTCTACTCCTGTCTTAACTGACAAACTAAAATAAATTTCTATGTCATCAACGGTAAGATTAGTTTGCCCACTCTGATACATTAATTCATTACCTGTTACTAATGCAGGATCTAGGGTAGGACCAATAGAATCACGTATACGTATAGAAACATCTAAATTGTCATTCATAAGTGCCGTATTAGAACTTTCTACAAACCGAAACAGAGCTTTAGCATAAATTGATCCATCAAAATCACTTTGCAACAAATCCCGTTTGGCCTTTAATATATCACCGCTCCTAAAAGCTGGCCATCTAGGAAAAAGCCTATGATGATACAAACGCGACATTAATAAATAAGGTGCTCTATCTCTTTCAACAGACCCTTCCTTGCCCTCAAGTGAAATGCGGTATTGTTCAGCAGCCCACTCACATGGAGAATAACTTTTGCCTTTTATGTGTAAATCTGCGGAGTCTCCCACTAAGAGAAATGGAACAAGTGAGAATAAGTCTCTAAACCCCCAACGCTTTCCAGAGACTAGCTCATAATAGTGGAGAATATCTATTAATGAATCTAACGCGCCGCTGGTTGTAAGTAATTTTCTATTTTGACAAAAAGGACACCTTGTTTTAAGTTCGCACGGTTCTTTCCATTTATCTACTTCCAAGGCGGAATTAAAAATCATATGCCCAACAGATTGACCATTATCGCTATGATTCCGATCAACAAGAGACTCCATATCCATTGGCCAAATTGCAATTTTCTCAAAATCTTTCAAAGGCCAACAATCGGGAGGATTTGGAGCACTAGTGACGGCCTTAGTTATGCCGATGAGCAGGTCAGTTACCCTACTGTTTTGTGATGTTTCTGTTGCAGCCGCAAGAATCCCTCTGTTAACACAACAAAGATATAGTCCTGAAAAATCTTCCTTCAATAGTAACTCTAGATCATTTATTAATGATTCCTCTGCGCTTACTTGCGCGGATGCATCGGGTTCAGTAGCATCTTGAACTAAGAATATTGAAGTTAATAGGTGATTAGGGACTTTAGTTTTTAAAGAGGTTAGGTCAACTACTGCCTTACGGGGAGGAAGAATAGAATCATCAACATAATATTGTTTTGCAAATGCATCAAATAACTCCCCGCCAGCACCTAATTGAGAATCAAAAGAACTAATACACCCTTCAATAGCATCTGACTTCCCATTACCAGGCCCTCCAACTAAAAAAAGAATACGTGGAACATTCTTATCTTGAATAAGATCTCCAACCCATTCATTAATACGCTTTACAAGAGGGGTTTCGATTTGACTTCCAGTGGGACGCCCAGATTCAGATTGAAAAAGCTGCCTGACAGCACCACTAGAATGTCCACTCCAACTAAGAAGACCTTCAGGAAACAACTTAACATTTCTGTTACGGTCGGTCATTCAAGTGTCCATCCCAGATAAATAGTGATGAGACTAATATTACATAGATTTAATGGGATAGTTAAATTTTAAATTAAATTACTTGAACAATAGCTTTACGAAACAGTACTCAAAATAGCTAAAATGACTTCTCCTAAGGCCACACCTAAAAGTGGTGGAACTGCATTTCCTACTTGAGTATATTGGGGAACTTCAGATCGACGCATTTGTCCACCGGTAGTGACTTTAGACCTGAATTCAAACCAGTCTGGAAAAGATTGAAACCTAGCTAATTCACGGACGGTTAATGTTCTAAGTAAATCTTCGTGATAATGACACGCGTCATCTGGGATTGATAGTGTTGCAGGTGCGGGCTTATGAGGGAGTAAAGCACGCTGACTATGTTTTTTTGTAACTAATCGCGAAAGGTATTTTTCCAACTCCCCTCTGTTTTTTAAATCAATAAATGTTTTACCATCATCAGTAAGAAATCGTTTTTGAAGTAGAAAATTTAAAGCGTCATCTGAGATCCAATTCTCTACTGGATCTTGAAGAAATTTTAAAATTTCCCGCTCAATAAAAGCAAGATCTTCTGAGCTCTTAGCAGCGGCTAAATATTGGTACAATTTAAATCTCATTTGAACCTTCGTGCCGTTACGTCTTAGCTCCCCATTATTACTTGATTTATGTTTAACGCCATTGAATTTTCGCTGGGGAAATGTACGCTTTAATAAGCGCGTGTATCTGCTTTCTATCTTGTTTGCATTATTTTCACGTAAATCGTCAATAGCCTCATGTACGGTATATAATTCCTTAGAGGAACATTTTTTTAGACTTTGGAACAGACTAGTAGAAAAAAAATCGACACACTTTTCAATATCATAATAATTCAGATCAATAAAAGGTTGTGTTTCGACTCTGTTGATTTCATTCGTATAAAAACGACTTATCTCTAATAAACTTTGGTTAATAACACCTTCATTCGTCAATTCAATCAAGGATCTAAAAACATCCTCGCGCATTGCAATCATAATGAATCGGGGCCTGTTTTGTGCTGCAGATGCATATTTTGCATTTACATGTAAACATAAAGGGTAATATCCTTTTGATGCAAAAGCCTTTGCTACTTCAAACCAGGCAAAATGCTTCCCATCTGGCAAATTGAAAGCACGAAGAATTCCTGATACATTTTCAAGAAGTGCAATTTTAGGGCGAACATGTGCGACAAATTCAACAAATTCCATAGGCAGCGTGTTCCGAGCATTATTGTGATCTCTAAGGCCGGCCATACTAAAACTCTGGCAAGGTGGGCCTCCAGAAACCAAATCGATATTACTTAAACAAAGTTCATTTGTAAGTTTTTTAT
>ENA-OSET01005091-OSET01005091.1-sediment-metagenome-genome-assembly--contig:-NODE-5091-length-11279-cov-6.975719_pt1 | contig 11279 bp, 11 predicted proteins | sample MGYA00237882_ERZ534229 | MGnify/ENA primary metagenome ERZ534229 (study PRJEB26408, sample SAMN06266212) | sediment metagenome | isolation source: Hudson Canyon methane seep mesocosm | place...
TTATTTATGTATTCGTTGCCTTTTGGTGCTGGTCCGACTACGGCTAAAACAGCATTAGGTCGTGCGGTACAGGTCGGGGCAAAAGAGGCTGCGATTGCCGGAGTTGCAGAAGTACCGGTATCGGTTTCGCGGTATCAATGGAAAGAAAAGATTGAATCCCCCTGGACGGTTTGGGATGCAGCCGAAGAAACCTTAATGGTGATGGCTGGCACAGGCTTATTGTCCGGTGTGGGTTACGCTATCGGGGATGCACTCGGTTGGACTCATGCTGCGAAAGTAGCGCGTGAGAATGGTTTAGAGGGTGAGGCTCAACTATTAGAGCAACGAGCCAGGGTTATCGAAGAAAGTGAAGCGCAAGGTGTTCCTGTTGAGGAAGTCCTTGATGCTAGGGTCGAGGCCGAGAGTCAGATGGGTCACTTTGATGACCGACCGATTACACGCACTAACCTATATCACGGATCAGGCAGCATATTTTCGGAGTTTAAAGACGATATGATTGGCTCGGCAAATGATGCTGGGTTTTACGGTGCTGGTCATTATTTTACTGACAATACAGGTGAAGCCAAGTATTACGGTCCTCATGTAAGCGAATGGATGACCAACGCTAATATTATTGATCTGATAGGGGATTCAACAGGTAGAACCCATGATTACGAGGGGTTCATTGGGTACGCTAGGAATTTGGACGAAATAGGCGCTCTGGACAAAGAACACCAACAGGCGCTAAAGGCCATCACAGATGTCAGTGATTACATAGATGACAACGTAGAGTTCTTGCTAAAGGATAATGCAGATGGTAGCGAGGGGTTCATTGCTCGAATTGATGACCCTGTGCAGCGTAGCGATACTGATCCAGAGTATGACTATGTAGATAAGTTCGAGCCTAACTACAACATGAGGGATGCACCACTTACAAAAGATGAGGCCATCAAAAACCTTAAAGAGCATTTCATACGCACAATGGATCAGGTTCGAACTGGAGGACTTGGTCATTATTCAGATTATGTAAACGAGCATTTCCCTGGTCTGTTGGTAGATCGTAAAGAGTCACTTGCTGATTATGTTCGGACTAGACCTAATGGCGCGATGGTCCTCACAGAGAAAGCACAAGCAGCCGGATATGAGGGAATAAAAGCCGGTGATGAAACCGTCATATTTGATGCTAAGAACATTAAGGCTGTTCCGGTGGAGGGTAAATACAACGCAGATTTAGAAGTACCTGGCACTCCAATCCTTGAGGGCAGTGAAATCACCGCAACAGTACGCAGTTATGCAGAAGTGATGGAAGAATTTGATGCAGAGGAACAGATTTGGAAAGATTTTGAAACTTGTATGGTGGGGTTAGCTGATGGCAAATAAGTGTACACCGCTACTTACTACGGCACAATTAAAGCAGTTTGAAATACTCAGCAAACAGCATGAGGGTGATACGGCTGCAATGATGGCCGATATTAAGGCTAACATCGACTATAAGCGCAAAACGACCACCAGAGATGCACACCTCTACGATGAACTAAAAACAACTCTATTCGCTAATGAGAAGAATATACCGGCTAGAGAGGCGTTAATGTCCTTGATGGTCAAGCGCATAGGTGACAGTGCCGGGTTTCAGAATGTTGAGAACTTAGCCGAGGCAGTTAATGGTGCAGTCACTAAAGACCTATACGATTTCTTTGATGACTATCGCTTGAAGTCGAAAGGTTATATACCAATCTGGAAACAGGACAAAGAGGGTTTGGAAGATATGGTGCGCGTTCTATTGGGTGGCGAATCCAAGTTTGACGGAACGAGAGCGGCATCTAGTAAGAATAATGCAACAGCATTAGCCGGTGCGTTTGAAGAACTCCGTAGACGGTTTAACTTAGCCGGTGGCAACATTAAGAAACTGGACGATTGGGCGTTACCGCAATCCCATCATGCTGAACTGATCCGCAAGGCTGGGAAAAAGGACTGGAAGAAGTTTATCCGGGATCGTTTAGATTGGGATCGGATGCAAGCCGAGCAGTTAGAGTTCAACGGCAAAACGCTAGATGACCCAGAGGCGTTTTTAGATAAAACCTATGACACTGTCAGAACGGATGGATTTAACAAAACCAAGAACTCAGGGAATAGCAGCAAGGTAGGCAACCGACACCAAGAGCATCGGAGTCTACACTTTAAATCACCGGAGGATTGGATTGAATACAACAACCGGTTTGGTGAGAAAGATATTCTATTAACGATCAATGACCATATTGACGGAATGTCGCAAGAGATTGCGCTGATGGAAGTATTCGGCAGTAATCCAGGGCATACTTATGAACAACTCAAGTACCTGGTGCAGCAATATGAGATTGTGAACAAGGGAGGTCATAAGGCCGGTAACAGCACCTTAGATGCGGTATTCCGCATTGTTAGCGGTGGGCAAGCCACTGGCAGCGAAAGAGCAGCCAACACGATGCGATCAACGCGCAACTATCTCAGTTCGATTATGTTGGGTGGAGCGCAGTTATCGGCAATCTCTGATATTGCTTTTCAAGCGATGACCGCAGCACGACACATGGGATTTATGAAAGGTGCAAAAACATCAGTCGAGGGGGTGGTTTCATCGTTCCTAGCTGGTGGCAAAACAGCCACAGAGAAAAAGAAACTGGCCTTGCGGTTAGGATTAACCCAGGGTGCTTGGTCCAACATGGCAATGGGTGGCAACCGATTCACTGATATTGCTGGCAAATCAAATGAAATGTCAGCGAAATGGGCAGATTTCACCTTTAAACTGTCGGGTCTTAATGCCTGGACAGATATGCAACAGAACACGTTTAACTTAGAGTTCATGGGTGCGATTGGTGCAGCCGTAGGACAACGATGGGATCGGCTCGATAGCAGTTTGAAACTCACTTTCAAAGAGTACGGCATCAGCGCAGATGATTGGGAGTTAATGCGACAACTACCAACGCACGACATTAGCAACTCAGATGTTCAGTTTATTCGCGCCAGTAATGTGACGGTGAAATACTTTGACCCCAACCAGTTACGCAACAATCCATTGTCTGATGGTTTGGAAGAAATGCAGCAACGGTTATTTGATAAAGACCTGGATAAAAAGGCGCGGAAACAATTGAATGAAGATGTTGCGGCACTTGAAGAAAGTATCCGAGAACAAAATGCACTGATCGACAAGTTTCAAGCGATGGTCCTAACAGAGCGTGATTTCGCTGTACCGAGTCCTGATGCAAGAACCAGGGCGGCACTCTCAGGGGGATTAGGTACAGGCACTTTCTGGGGTGAAGCAGCCAGGACATTAACGATGTTCAAGTCCTTTCCGGTGACTTTGATGCTTACGCACATGGGTCGCTCGATGCGAATCGCTAAAGGTGGTCGATTAGCGTATGCCGGAACAATGGTGGCAGCGACAACAGCACTCGGAGCATTAGCCTTACAAGCCAAGGATATGAGCCGGGGCAGAACACCGAGAGAGATGGACAGCAAAGAGTTTGCACTAGCATCATTTATGCAAGGTGGTGGTGTGGGTATCCTGGGCGATTTCTTCTTCTCAGATCAGAATCGCTTTGGTGGTGGGTTAGCGGTAACGGTAGCCGGTCCAGCAGTCGGTAAAGCGAGTGATTTGATTGGATTTGGACAGTCAACGGTTGCTAACTTACTTGATGGTGAACTGGATGATGTAGCCTCAGACACATTGAACCTGGTGAAGAACAGCACACCGATTGCATCCTCACTCTGGCAAACAAGAGTTATCTGGGAGCGTGTCTTTGAACAGGCTGAACTCAAGGTTAACCCGAAAGAGAGAACAAAAATGTTGCGTAGAGCAAAGAGGCGTGAAAAAGAATATCAACAAAAGCACTGGTGGAAACCGGGGCAAGCAGTACCAACCCCATGATTATTAATACAGGAGGCCGATAGATGGCAACAATTACAGTCGGGGATGTAACGTCCAGAGCGCAGTACACCGCAACGAGCGGCCAGACTGTCTTTGCGTACACATTTCCCATATTCGCAGATGGTGATCTGAAAGTTTATATCGGTTCAACCCTGCAAACATTAACCACTCATTACACGGTTTCCGGTGCAGCAACTTCTAACGGTGGTAATGTTACCTTAGTGACCGGTGCAACGGCTGGTGATGTTGTTACTATCTACAGGGATATTCCGGTTTCACGCACATCTGATTATCAAGCATCGGGTGATCTGTTAGCCGAAACGCTGAACGATGATTTCGATAAGACGGTGATGATGGCCCAGCAAAATGAGCAGTCCTTATCACTTGGATTAAGAGTGAATCAATTTGATGACTATGGTGACATGACTCTGCCTAGCAAAGATGATCGGGCAGGGAAGGTCTTAGCTTTTAACACTACAACCGGTGACCCGGAGGGTGGCCCGACCATCGCAGCGACCAACACGGTTGCTGACATTGCTGCTGACATTGCAACATGCGCGACCAACCAACAAGATATACAGATAGTTGCTGGTGACCACAACAAAATAACCACACTAAACTCAATAAGTTCAGAAATGACCTCTCTGGCAGGGTTATATTCTGAATTGTATTCTCTGGGAACGTCATTCACAGTAGCAGACATTAACCGGCTTGGATCAGCAAGTATTGTTGCTGATATAGCCACTCTCGCAGACATCGAGGACGGCACATTATCAACCAATGCTATTCAAGATGTTGCGGCCATTACAACAGATGTCACAACTGTGGCAACTGATGTTGCACCAAATATAACCGATGTTTCCACGGTAGCTGATATGGCTACTAATACAAGCAAAATATTTCTGTATGCCGTCAAAAGAGAGTTGGGCGCACTGCTGACTCTTGCCCCTCCAGTTCTAGACAGTCATTTATATTCTTGGTTATATAGCAATCACACAGACGGAAAACCCAGAGGCGATTTAACTCAAAACGGCAGTATTACTCAGGCTGACCTATCTCTTCATTTGGCGTATCTTAACAATACGGCAAACCCTGCGGATATACTAACCTGGAATGACAGAATCGGCACCCCTGCACCTCTTGACCCAACGCTTTATGCCAGATATTTTGACCCTAATGGAGTCAACCCACCTCTGATTGAGGCTGTTGCAAATATAGAAAATATTAATGCAGTATCAGGTATCAGTTCTGACATCACATCACTCGCAACTAACTCAGCGGCAATAACTGGGCTGGAACTTTTAGATGAGTTGAACGATTGGCAGAAAGGGTTGCAGTTAATGGTGCTTAGAGATTTAGTGCGAATAGCGGTAGGTGCTACTGAAACTGACGATCAGGATTTGCGAGATTTCTTAACTGCAACGTATAGTGATGGATTGCCTTTAGGTGCTTTTGAGGGTGGAAATAATGGAGCAATTGGCGCTATGGATGCTTTATATATACAGAGGATGTGGGTGGGTTTAGAAACAACAACTAAGTGGGATACAAGGATAGTCGCAAACATCACAGCGAACTCATCCTACGCAGGGGGAGGTGCTTTATACGACAAATACAGGAATACCCATATACCTTGGACAGATAAATTTGGTACTAATAGTCCTTGGAAAGCGAAAACCCCTATACAAGCCTTACATGTTCTGACAGCCGCTCTAAATTCTGGAGCTTTGCCATTACAAAGTATTGATGAGCCTTTATACGCTAATTCAGGAGATCCAGAAGGTCACCATATGCTAGTACCTCACCCTAGTCAGTCAGATATATCAAACAATTACGTCCTAAGAGCGGACGGAACCTGGGTAGCCCCTTAAACACAACACATAGGATAAAACGATGAAACAACTAATGATTTATAAAGGGGCCAATGCTGGTGAAACTGCTGCGCTGGACCCATCCGATGCACTCTACGAGATAGCACTGGCAGCCAGTACCGCACAAGCAACCCCGGTTCCACTGGGTAGTCGGTTCGCTATCTTCTCAGCAACAGGTGACTTTTATGCCCGTTACGATGGGACTGCCGCAACGATTCCATCATCAGCAACTTGGACATCAGGTAACGTGGAGTTGAATCCTGGTGTACGCAAAGTAACCGCACTGACTGCGGAATCATCGACTGTGATCTCTGTTATCGCACCGACTGACTGCGTTATCACTATTGCATTTTATAGCTAGGGGGCATCATGGCATTTAATCAAGGATTCAACAACGGTAATTCTGGTAAAAAAACAGGGTCAAGTGGAGGTGGTGGAGGTGGTGGATCAGCAGACCTTGTCGGACTTACCGATACTACCATAACAGGCACACCTGCCAACAACGAGGTTCTGAAATACGACACCTCAACGGGCAAGTGGATCAATGGTGTCGGACAAGGAGCAACAGGTGCTGATGGAAAGACGATTCTTTCTGGCACAGTCCCACCGTCTTCGGCATTAGGTGTTGTTGGAGATTTCTACATTGACACCGTAACACAAAAAATCTATGGAGATAAAACATCCTCTGGATGGGGTACAGGTGTTGACCTTAATGGGCCTGACGGCTCTGACGGAAAAACGATTCTGTCAGGTAATGGCACACCTGCTTCGACATTAGGTGTTGATGGGGATTTCTACATTGATACTCAGGCGTGGGAAATCTACGGTGCTAAAGCAGGTGGAGCGTGGGGGTCGGCAACGTCAATTCTCTACACTCACCCATCAGGGGATGGTAATTTACACGTTCCCCCAACAAGTACGACCAACTCAGGTAATGTACTGACCGCAGGTGCTACGGCAGGTTCGTTGTCTTGGGCTGCTCCGGCATCAGGTGGAGGTGGAGGTGGTGGGTCATTTACAGGAACTGTTAATGGGAGTTTGGCAGCAGGTGATTTGGTGGTCGCTAATGATAGCGGCACTTTAGAAAAAGCCGGATTAATTACAGCACCTGTAGAATGGAGTAATACTGCTTCACTTGGTACTCCTATGCAAGAGAGCGTATATTATCATCCGCAAGACCCCTCTATATTGATTACTGTAAGCGCTGCCCCTGTTGGTAGCCTATCCGCAGGACTTTTCATTACAACGAGACAGGTTACCCCAACAGGGGAGGTGCTTAGAGAATCAACACTTGTTGTTCACAATACCACAGAACTTTATTCAGGAGTTCCTAACAAACCTTTTGTTCTTGATTTCCACCCTACAGAGAGCGAAAACAAATTTGCTATTGCTTATACCGCTTGGAATGCGGCAAATAATGCAGCAGAGTGTCATGTAAGCGTGTTCCAGTTTGACACTTGGGAGACCGATCCGACACACATGGTCGCTATGACCCCCTCAGTAGGCTATACAATAGGGGGAATGTGGTTTGTAGTTGGTTTGAAGTACGACCCTCAAAATCCAATGAATCTAATTGTTGCAACGTCTGTTGCATCGTCGACTGTTGGTATTAGGCTTACTGGGTTGATGGCTTACCCTAATGGAAATCTCTCGTTTAATAGTGAAGTCCACGCTGCTACATTAGGTTTCGTTAATTACGCAGATTTGACTGCGGTGGTTGATGCGGTTACTGGTGATACAGTTTTTGCGCTTTTCCTTAGACCTAATCAGCAGCCACAAGTATACATGGAAGGGTGGTATCTCACACAAACCGCGACTACCCACACGCAGGGGACAAGCGCAACTCTTGTTTCGTTTACGGCCGTGTGGGCCGATCCACATGGTCAAACTGCCACTTACCCTATCAGGATAGTTGCAGACCCTTTTCACCCCAATAGATTTGTACAGCAAAATTTTGGAGGCGCAAACCAAGTAAAATACACTAGAGCTTGGGAGGTGCATAATGGTGCATTTTGGGGAGGTCAAAATGCAAATGTGATACCTACTGGTCATCATGTAAGCGTTCCGGGAGCATCTGGGCTAGTTGCTTGTCCTCACAGAGAGGGTCAATTTGTTGTGTACGGGAGGAAAGATAATACTCCAGCTGGCATGGCTGTCTATTCATTTCACATTAACTTTCAAAGGACTAATACTCCGGCAGGGAACGGTGGAACACTAGTGCCTGAATTGATTATTGGAGCAGCTACTTATTTCTTTACATCAGTAGCAGTAAACACTCAAGGGGCTATGACGTTTTTACGATACTCAGGTGGTTCACCCATTTACTCATTCGGACTTATGGATGGAAGTAAGGTGATTGGTTACGGTAATGCCGGGGGGCAATGGTGGGCAACAGATACACCCTCCAATGTCTTAGGTAATAGGCTTGTGGGTATCTCAGACGGAGCTTACGCAACAGGATCGACAGCAACAATCAAGACAACTGGAAGTATAGACACTAATCAGTCGAATTTAGAGACGGGAGTGACGTACTATACGCACCCAGATGGTGTGTTATCATCCAGAAAAGTGAAAGAGGGTGCAGTAGTAGGGGTCGCTTTGTCATCAACAGATATTTTAATAAAATAAAGGAGTTGTTATGAAAACAATAACTTATAAGAGTTCATTTTTTGGGATGTCTGTAGACAACCCATCCTTTTTATTGTGTGAGGATGATGAGGCTATTACCGTAGATGGTGACACCCTAATAACACCAGCAGTTACCTTTTTAAATATGCCAGAAGATGGGTATATGATTCATAAGGACGTTACAGCACCTGATGATTGGTCACCAATGCGCTATTTGTTTGACGGAGCATCGTGGGTGGTCAATCCTGAGTGGAAAACAGACGAGCAACACAGAGCGGCAACAACAAGAATACGCTGAAAAGTATGCTTCTAGAACTGGCTGCTGCCAATGCGGCATATGCGGTCCTTAAAGAAACGATTTCTGCCGGTAAGGATATAGTTGATTGCGCTGAACACCTGGGGATTTGGTCAGAGAAATCACGCGAGATTACGGCCAAGGCCAAGGACAAGAAAGGTGGGGGAAAAGAAACTGATTTAGAACTTTTTATGGCTGCCGAGAAAGTCAAAAACCAGCGCGAGGAACTTGAATACATGATGAGGTCAACCCGGTTAAACATGTGGCAAGAGTTCATAGTCTTTGAAACCTCTCAGGTCAAAGCCCGTAGAAAACAACGAGAAAAAGAAGAACGAGAGCGAGTAAAGCGCACCGAATTTTTAATGACCTGTTTTGCTTATTTTGTGGCATTTTTAATTCTAGCTGGGTCACTTTTTGGCGGTTTAAAACTAATTATAGGGATGAAATGAAATGCCTACACCAGAACAATGCGCTGTAACCGATACGAAGATCACCGGGATTGATAGGGAGATTGTTGCGCTTAGAGCAAGACAAGATCGACTAGAAGAAAGGCTTGATGAACTGAGGACCATGATGGCACAGGTGAGAGCCTTTGTTGCTGGCATCCTCGTATTGAGCCTGTTGCCTGAGTCTTTCCTGGACGTTTTGAAGTGAGTGTTTGCATTACATCATTACCCAATAATGATTGTGCTGCTGGCGCTTGCTTACCTGGTGTTTCTGACGGCTCATTTAATGTACTTGTTGATTGTGGAGGTGTTTAGTGTTTAAGAATAAGTTGAAGATTGAAGCGGTGCAAGGGATGGACCTGTTTGAGTTATCATCACGGTTTACCTATATCACCAATCTGGGTGACAAGATCATTGTACCGAGGGGGTTTCGGACTAACTTTGCCTCCATTCCGTCAATTTTACGCTGGTACTGCGATGATTCCCATTGGACGATCAGGCCGGGCAGTGTTATCCACGACTACCTATATTCAGCCGAGTCTGCCCATCTGGGATTTACACGAAAACAAGCTGATTCTGTGCTTTTAGAATCCATGTTGGGATTGGGGATGCGTACAACCCAGGCCTTTGTTATCTATTTCACGTTACGTTTATTCGGAGCCGGTCACTATGAGTCAAGAGATTAAATTTCCAAGCTTATTCACTCTGGCGATGGTGGTTTTATTACTGCTACCGTTATTGTTAACCGGATGTGCGTCCACAGCTAGTAAGGCTGCATCGTTTGCCGTGTCCTCATATTGCAAGATTCCCGGTGGAACAATTGGGAGAAAAGGTATTAGGACAGCGTTCAATGATGCTGTGTACCCACATAAAGTGGTAGTCACTTGCTCCAATGACTAAGCTATCAGAGCATTTTAACCGTGAGGAATTTGCGTGTCAGTGTGGGTGTGGCCAGGATACGGTGGACTATGAGTTAATTAGGGTATTAGAGGCTCTTAGATCGAACACAGGGCCGATAATCATCTCATCAGGCAACCGATGCACAAAACGAAATAAGGCTGCTGGTGGCGCTTTAAAAAGTTTTCATGTTATTTCTAAGGCTGCTGACATTATCGTCAAGGGCAACACCCCACTGGAGATTTATCAATATCTCGATGAGCGCTACCCAGATCGGTACGGCATTGGCCTGTATTCGGGTTGGGTCCATATAGATATTCGACCAGAAAAAGCCAGATGGCATGAAAATCATAACTGAGTTATTTGTGTATGTAGCTATCGCAGCAGTGATGAGCGCTTTAGCAGTGGGTTATCTGGAAGAAGTGATGCACGTTTTCTACTACTAAAACTTTCTTGCACACTAGAAACAAGTAGACCCAAAGTGCTAGAACACTTCGGGTCTTGTGTTGAATGAACTGCGAAACACTATTAGAGTATACCCCTCGTCACTGGTAATGCCAAGTTAAGAATTGGCAATTCGATTCCCAAAGACGGAATCACACCCATTGTTGACAGCAATTCTGCCAGCATCTTGAAATAGTCCTTACAAATCAACAACTAACTGGGGGTTCGATTCCCCCCGCCTCCACCAGAAACACTGGGTTCATGGGGAAATGTTGGCACAGAGTTGGTCATGATTGGTCATAGTTGGTCAAGAAATGACAGCAATTTTGCCAGCATTTTCTCTAACCTTTCCCAAACAACTTCACAGCAGCATCACCGGCCTCTGGTCGCGCATCCGGTATCCATGTGGCGTAGGTTCTAGCTGTGACCAATACATCAGAATGACCCAACTGTTTCGATACCCATGCCAACGGTTCACCGGCTGACAGCATCATTGATGCGTAAGTGTGGCGCGTTTGATAGGGTGATCGGTAACGAATACCGGCCTTTTTAAGTAACGGAATCCATAAGGTTCGCCTGATCGGTTGATCTCCGGCCCATGCCTGTTTTGTGCGTGGATTAACGAATACAGGTCCATCTGCTAGGAATGTGTACTTTTTTTGGTGTGTCAGTGCATCGAGTGCCGGGGGCAATAACTTCACTTCCCTGATACCTGATAGCGTCTTTGGCGTTTCTGCTTGTCTAGCATCTTGGGTCTTAGCCATACAGACCGAAATAACACCCCTATTCCAGTCGATATTTCCCCAGGTAAGGGCAACTATCTC
>ENA-OSET01005092-OSET01005092.1-sediment-metagenome-genome-assembly--contig:-NODE-5092-length-11278-cov-4.673690_pt1 | contig 11278 bp, 11 predicted proteins | sample MGYA00237882_ERZ534229 | MGnify/ENA primary metagenome ERZ534229 (study PRJEB26408, sample SAMN06266212) | sediment metagenome | isolation source: Hudson Canyon methane seep mesocosm | place...
AAGTGTTTTGACACTTCAGCCCAAGCGTGTGACTTTGAAGGCCAATTATAAATGCCACAAAAAACCAGAAACAAAACACCAAGCGCTTGGGTGAAAGCCATTGTCGATACACTGCTTGAATATAACAGTAATGCTGAAGTGATATTCAACGAACTCGGCATGGACTACTCTCAATTAAATGAGAAAGAAGGCTACTATCTTCAAGACGATATCACGCGACTATGGGCCAAGGTAGTTGAAGTTACGCAAAACCCTCTTATCGGCTTAGAGGTTGGTAGCCATATTCATACCACCTCATTCCCGACCTTGACCTACTCAATGATGTCTTGTCGAAATTTAAAAGAAAGCTGCCAACGATTGATGCGCTACCAACAGGTGCTATCAGATGGTTTTCGCTTTGAATTTGAATCCTTAGACAATGAGTACTTCTTAAGTTTTGACATTTCACCTTGCCAGCTTGCACCCTCTGAGCAAGCTATGGATGCCATGTTGGCTAACTTTTTAAGTTTTATCAAATGGGTCACTGGGCAACAAATCTCACCTACTCGTGCCACCTTAAAACGGCAAACACCAGATGACATTTCGGCGTTTAACACTGCCTTCAAATGCCCCATTAGCTTTCAAAGTGATGCAAACCGATTATTCTTTTCAGCTAAAGATATGAAGTTTCCTCTGCCAACCGCAGACGAAACCATTTCCAAAATTCATGATGCAAAAGCGAATCAGATCATTAAAGCATTCAACTACGATAATTTTTCTACCAAGGTTAGAAATAAACTTATTGAACACCTACCCAGTGGTGAGCCCAAGCAAGAGCTCATAGCTCAAGAACTTAACCTCAGCAGCAGCACGCTCAAACGGCGCTTAGTTTCAGAAGATACCCGTTTTCAAACCTTGCTTGATCAAGTAAGAGAAATGCTTGCCGAAGACTACCTAAAACAAGATGAACTTAGCCTGACTGAAATCACCTATTTGCTGGGTTTTTCGGAAAACAGTGTGTTTAATCGCGCGTTTAAACGTTGGAAAGGCTTATCACCCAGACAGTGGCAAAATAAATAAATTCTACCCCTCAAAGCGTTATGTTTACCTCAAATTTAGTCGATTTCATTTTGAGAACTACATCACACATCTAAGCCTTTACCCCATATTACCTACAATTGGGTAATTTTCCTTCTCCTTTCAAAGTACTACCATCCTCATCTCACCTGTTGACCTTTCGATCTCTAAAGATGTATTGATTAACGGTCACGACTCTATAAAAAACACAATAAATAAGGGACGTATAATGTCGCAATATGTAAAGTCACTCAGCGCTGTATGTGCTGTTTTTTTGATCTCGGGCTGTATCGAAAAAGAAAAAATCCAACAAATTCCAGATGCAGAAAATATACTATTCACCACTCAAGGAGACCTTCTGGTCAGCGGCGGAAAGGACATTTATCAAATAACAACAAGTACAGATGAAAACGGCAACGTCAGCTATAGCAACACGTCGGTATATGATGGTAAGAATTGTTCTTTTGGCGGCATAGCGCAGTCTGGAGACTGGGCGTTCTCTGTTTGTAAAGAAATCTATCTGAAGTGGCAAGGCTTCACATTGCGCCTAATACAAGACACACATTTGCTCGCCGCTGACTTGACCAAACCCAATATTGAATTCATTGCGCTGGATAGTGACTTAGACAATGACCCTATGGATGAAATGGCCGTACCGAATGGAATAGGCTTCTCTCCCACAGGTGAATTAATTATTGCCGACACCGATTTTTTCGCTCAATCCAGCGTGGGTCGAATCACCTTAGATTATTCAACTGGCACACCTAAGGTCGCACAATTTGAACCAGAGTGGTTAGATCACCAATATGGATTCCAAACACCAAACGGTGTCAGAGTTGAAGGCAATACCTTGTATGTTTCGGATAAAAATAAAGTACGTCGTTTATTTTTTGATAATGCCGGTGAGGTTCCCCTAGAACAGTTTATCAATGCTGATGGCAACTACGTAAGCAACCTTCCTGGCGCCAACGTACTCTATACCGGAGATATTATTGTCGATGACATTTTACCCTATTGCGGTGGCATCGCAGTTACCCATTTTTTAACACATAAACTGGTATTTCAGGATGCTTCCGGAGAGAAGTATCATACCTATCCGCTGAGTTTTTTTGGGCCTAGTGCACTAGCCATTGGACAAGGAGAAGGTTTCACTGGGAATGACCTAATGGTAACTGAAAAAGGCATACCTCTTGAAACTAACTCAACTAGCGGTAACCGTTTATCACGTGTTGCAATGGACTTTGACCTTTCTGATCCATTAACGTGCCAAGCGATTAATGAATTAGATTAATACCAAATAAAATTGCTTGAGCTTTGCTTGTTCATTGATTTTCATTCTGATTTTCAATCGGCAACCAAAGCTCAACTTTGATTTTTACAGCTTAACGATCAACTTACCTTTATTTTCACCGGTAAAGAACAGATTTAGACCCGTCATTGCTGACTCAAGACCCTCTAAAATATGAGAGCGATGTTTGATCTGACCTTTCATCACGTAAGGCGTTAATTTACCCAAAAGAGCGGGTACGTCACCAAAATGATCTGGCATTGCAAAACCTTGAATAGTAATTCTCTTTTTAATAAGTGGAATCCAGTTAGGCCCTGGATCAGGTTGCGCTTTCGGATAATCTGCAATCATGCCACATACCACAATTCGCCCATGGGTATTCATGCGCTCAAATACCAAAGCTTGAACAGGGCCACCAGTATTTTCAAAATAAACATCGATGCCGTTTGGTGTTAGCTTTTCCAATGCAGCCTGTAGATCTTTTGCCTTGTAATTCACCGCGCCATCAAAGCCCAGCTCGTTGACAATCCAATCGGCTTTTTCATCACTACCCACTACGCCAATGACCGTTAAGCCTTCTGCTTTAGCTAACTGACCAACGATAGAACCGACTGATCCGGCCGCACCCGAAACCACAAGCGTTTCACCTTTTTTAGGTTTACCGACATTAAACAGACCCTGCGTTGCCGTCAGGCCAGGCAGCGCAAATACAGACAATATTGCGTCATCAGGTAAGGGCGCATCAACTTTGTTTAAACCTTCTCCATGACTAAGAATGTATTCTTGCCACCCAAGCATACCCATCAAACGGTCACCGACCTTATAGTCTGGATGATTACTTTCTACCACTTCACCCACACCAGAACTACGCATCACCGTGCCTAATTCAACCGGTGGAATATAACTTTCGGTGTCAGGACTCATCCAACCAAACATTGCCGGATCAAGAGACATTTGAGTTTGTTTGATCAAAACCTGCCCAGGACCCGCTAAAGGTATTTCTTTGCTGACCACTTCAAACAAATCGGGGCCAACTGGACGTCCTGCTTCAGGTCGTGCAATTAGGTTAATCGCTTTATATGTACTCATTGTTTTATCCTTTTAATAGGTCTTTTGATGAAAGTGAATCAAGAAACAACCTTGAACGTGCGTCATTATTGATTAGCATTACCCTAAGATATAGAGTATAAAATACTTTTCTTTATTGTCTTTTAGACAAAAATAAGCGCTAAAATGAGAAGATCAGCAGAAATGAATAGGCTGAATTGGATAAACCAAAATGGATAAATTAAGAGCCTTAAAGTATTTTGCCTCTGTCGCTGAAACCGGCAGTTTCACGCAGTCCGCAAATAAATTTTCAGTCCCTCCGTCCTCTCTTTCAAGACGCATAGCTGACTTAGAAAGCCACTTAGGCGCAACACTATTTAAACGTAGCACCCGCATGGTTAAACTTACGGAAGTGGGTCAACGCTATTATCAGCAAATCAATAAAATCATCACCGACCTTGAGCTCAGTGATGAGGCTGTACGTTCTTATCAATCCGAGCCTATGGGTTTATTGCACATCAGCTCAATGGTCGGCTTCGGTGAACGTATACTTTTGCCCTTACTGGATGAGTTCAAAGAAATTTATCCTGCTATCACATTAGATGTACATTTAAGTGATGAGTTATCATCCTTAGGCCGAGACGATGTAGATCTGGCGATTCGAGGTGGATATGCACCCAATGAACGCGTGATAGCGATAAAACTAATGAGTAATCAATTTATTCCTGTTGCCTCACCTGACTATATACAAGGCATGGGGATGCCCAAAAATGCAACGGACCTCAAACAGCATAAAGGCTTATATTTTCGTTCACCCACCGGCCCAACACCTTGGATATGCGAATTAAACGGACAATGGCAGGATGTATCAGCCCCTGCGGAGTTAATTAGTAATGCAGGCTCTTGGTTACTCGAAAAAGCCGTTAAAGGCCAGGGTATTGTGATGATGCCGCGTTGGGTCTTAAGTGATTACATTAATAGTGGTGAGTTGATTGCGCTCGATATAAACCCACCCATAACCTCAACTCCGAATCCGGCCTTTGGGATTTACCTTCTCTATCAAAAGCAACGTTATCATGTGCCTAAAATTAAAGCGGTGGTTGATTTTCTTGTCGCTAGAATCAAGTCTCAAGAAGCATTCCAATAAACTTAAAAAAATTAAACGCTTTCAGTATCCTAGAATTAGCCTCAACTCAAGCCGACTGCCTATTTTTAGGGTAAACTACAGCACGATTTAAATCAGGACTGACGAAAGTGACCAGTAATAATTATCACCACGGTGATTTAAAAGAAGCCATCATCCAATCTGCAAGAAAAATTTTGAATGAGCAAGGTGCAGACGCTTTATCGTTACGCGCTATTGCATCTGATGTCGGCGTGTCTCATATGGCGCCTTATTCTCATTTCAAGAATAAGAAAGAATTGTTTCAGGCGATTGCTGCTTCTGGTTTTAACCAACTAGCCGATAATATGCTTGAGAATTCTGAGTCAGTAAGCAAAGTTCAAGAGTTAATATTGACCTACGGTGCGACCTATATAGAGTTCGCTATAGAACATCCTCAGCTATACCGCTTAATGCTAGGGCAAGTCGAAACAGGCGGTCGTCGCAACCAAAAGAATACTGACCAAAGCGATCTTAGCATTTCTTTATCAAGCCCGGTTGTTTCATCTGAGTTAGAGGCCAGTTCAAATCGCCCCTTTATTTTACTGCAGAGTGCCTTTTCTAAAATAAAGACTAATGATAGTGATATGAAAGTCAAAGCCCAGGCTTTGGGTGCCTGGGCGATGGTTCATGGTATGGCAGCGTTAATTATTGAAGGGCATTTCAGTGTTCCTGACACCTTAAGCCTGAAAGAGTTTCTTCAAATGGTAACGCTTCAAGCAGGGTAACTATATCGTTATTAATTTATATTAATTCAGCCGACCTACTTAAATCATTATTTCTATATCTTCGGTCGGAAAAGCAACACACGAATGTATCCAGCCAAACTGTTTATCTGAGGCTCTTAAGTGCGCCTCCGGAGGGTTAAATACATCACCAGACAATACCTTAACGCGACACAAACTGCATTCACCTGAACGGCAGGCATTTTCAACCTGATAGCCATTGCGCTCTAGACTGTTCAATAAAGGTTCACCCACCTTAGCTTTAAAGCTCCCCTTGCCTTTCACACTCACCGTCACTTCATTTCCAACACTTAATGTTTCAGGCCAACCGTCTAAATTTTGTGGTTTTGTGGGCGGTCCATTCGCTTCAATTCTGATAAAACGAGACTCAACACCAAGTTCAGAAAGTTGCGTCTGACAATATTCATTAAACGGCGTGGGACCACAAACATAAAAGGTCTTATTCTTCACCTCACCCAATGTCTGCGTAATTAAATCAGCATTCAAATGCCCAGTAATTCCGTTGTAGCTTTCAGGCGGGCGCGATATCACTTCCGTGAGTTTGAAGTTAGTATGTTGCTGTGCTAAAGAAATAAGCTGCTCTCTAAAAATAACATCATCGACATAACTAGAGGCATAGATAAAGTGAAACTGATACGCCAGTTTATTATCAAGTATTTGTTTAAGCATGCTAATGGCTGGCGCGATTCCTGAGCCTCCGGCCAAAAATACTAAGTCATCACCATGGAATAAGGGGTTATGGTAAAACGTACCCATTGGACCCGTACTTAATAACTGTTGACCCTCAGTGACTTGATCTAATAAGTAAGGTGTTACGAAGCCACCCTCAACGCGTTTAACGGTCAGATCATAATAATTTCGTTCAGTAGGCGAAGATGAAATCGCGTATGGCCGTGCGGTCTCTACGCCGTCTATCGTCACAAATAAATTAATATACTGTCCTGCTTGGAACGGCGGTAACACAGCGCCTGTAGACCTCAAACGAAATGTTTTAGTCGTCGCTGTATCCTCAATAATTTCACATACCTCTAGGGTCAATCGCTTAGGGTGCAATTTAGCGACCGTATTCGCAGTCGCCCACTTTTGATCGGTGAAATCAGACCCCGTTTTTTCGAGTTCCTTCTTTACCTTTACCGCCTCTTGATAGCCAACAACCGCTTTAAGTACATTGGGAGTATTTTCGTTTTCTAACTTAGTATTGTTAGGCATGTTGAGGCTCCTTTTTAGTCATTAGACCATTAGATTTCAAACGCTTTAGGGCGGCTCTTGCGGTAGACTCTCCTGCCATATATGTAGGCTGAAAGCCCCCCATATTATTCCAGCACCCTGCCATATATAAACCTTCAATCGCATCCAAGCGCTCACGAAATAGTTCCGAGTCTTGCGGATTTTGTTTAAAGCCGTAAATCGCACCATCGGGGGTATTCAAATAGCGCATCATCGTTAAAGGGGTCGCCACTTCAACTTCTTCAATATGGTCTCGAATTTTCGGAAATACCTGTGCCACGACATCCATGAGTTTTTCTGCAAACTCATACTTCGTTTTGGCATAGTCCTCTTCAGAAATATCTTTCCAGAGATCGCCATACTGTAAGCACACCAACGAGACCACGCTCTTACCTTCAGGCGCAAAACTAGGGTCATCGAAGTTGTAACAGGTCAGCATACCTGCGACCGGTTCATTTAGGGTGGACATGCCCTCATGAACAAGGTTTTCATCCTGAGAGTTACAAATAAAGTTTGAAGCCGATGTCACACCCAGCTCTTCTGGCGTGCAATCTAAACCCATATAGATTACAAATGCAGAGGTTCCCATACGACGTGATTTAAAATCCTCGCTAATCTGTATTGGTGGTTTATCATGATCCAATAACTCGTTATACGTAATAATTGAACTCGCATTTGATACTACAGCAGAACACGTTATTTCTTCGCCCTCTTCCGTCACCACGCCGCGCACAACATCGCCATTAGTAAGAATTTTTTCTGCGCCGCAATTGAAACGAACTTCACCACCCGCTTCAAGGAACGATTCAAGTAAGGCACTCGACATCGCTTGCGAGCCACCTTTTATATGCCAAGGTTTAAAAGCTGCATAGGCATAAATCATCATAGCTAGATCAGGAAACGGAATGTCTTTAGGTGGCACTCCGATATAGCACCAATAGGCTGCCAAAATTGTTTTCAGCTCTTTATTCTCAAAAAACTCATCCAACACAAATTTAGTAGAGCGCATACCGTATTTAACATAATTAGGGCAACTTTTTTTCAACATCTCCTCATTGTTAGATTTACGCGCTTTTGGCAGCATCATAAAGCTCTCAAGTGTAATTTTTTCACACAGTGTCATAAAGCCTTCAAGGCTTTCACTTTCGGCAGGGAAGTCAGCTTGTAATTTTTTTCGTAAGCCAGTCCAACTCGCAGGTAAAGTGGTATCTATTTCTCCGGGAACCACAATTCGATAAAGCTCACCTTCCTGAACAAACTCTACTTTATCCATTACGCCTAAGTCTGCAAAGATCTTACGCATAATGAAGGGACGTTTTTCAGTGCCTAAACCACTTAGTTGATGCAAAGCAACTTCAAACTCGTAATCACCGCGCACGAACGAGGTTGCACACCCACCTGGAATATTATGCCGTTCCAGTAACAAGGTGCGAGATCCGCCTCGTTGAAGTGCTGTAGCAGCTGTTAAACCGGCATTACCTGCTCCGATCACAATTGAATCAAAATGCTTCATTTTTGCCCCCTGCTGACAAAGAAATTCGAAATCGTCTCATTCAAAAATAGTATTTAGCAGGGTCCATCATGCGACAAAATCTTTACAGTGTAAAGATTTAATGCTTCACCTAGCCAAATTGAACAAAAAGCATACTATTATTGCGTCAGATTTTTTTACATATCCACACGTAAAAAAGACATGAATATTACCTTAAGCCACGCACTGCCTAGGCCTACATCAACTGGCACCATATTTGCCTTATCAGTTATACCCGTAAATTATATAAATAAGGATTAAGAAATGAACAAGATATTAGCTGTACTTGGAGCATCTTTGATCAGCGCTAGTGCTAGCGCATCCCTCATGACACTAGAAACTAGAGGCATCACCGGAAGCATTGATGACACTGACTTCATTACATCATGGAACAACCAGACGTCAGCCATTAACACCAGCACGTTATCTGATTTCAACATGTACCAGTCTGGTAATAACTCAATTAGTCACCTAAGCGTTGATTTTTCATTAGCGTCTTCAGGAAACTTAATCTTTCAAGCGGGTCTCGATGCCGGGTATGGCGCTGCATTTTACTTGGACAACTCTCTGATAGAAAATCGTACTGATGATTTATGGTGGGGCTATAACTGGAATCACTCTGATGTAATGACTTCATTATCCAACAGCCTTTCGTCGGGTGATCATATGCTTGACTTATATTGGGCTGAAGGTTGCTGCAACGGCGCAAGTAGCCTACGTTATTCAACAGATAATGGCTCTAGCTGGCAATCAATGGCTAACGCTAATGACCCTTCTGCACAAGCAGTATCAGAACCAGGTTCACTGCTACTGTTGAGCTTAGGCCTTATCGGTGTAGGTACGACACGCAGATTAATGAAAAAATAAAACAGAATAAATTTGAGCATCCTATTCAGGTGCTCAAACCCTTTCACGCTATTCATTCAAAAAAACTAATACTGATCATCCCGACAAAGTCGTACCCACTTTATCCTTACCCAACAGATTTCACTTATCTCCATCAAAAGACCTTAGCCACCAACGCATCGGGCATAAAGTTAATAGCTCGACTCAAAATTGACCAGGGCATTTTTGGCACAATAATATTAGCCGTCTTTTTATCAATTCCGGAAACAATAGCCTCTGCGGCCTTTTCAGCAGTGATCACAAATGGAAATTTTTCCATATTATCTGACAGTTCGGTTGCCACAAAACCCGGATGCACAACTGATACTGAAATACCCTTATTCCGCAACTCCATCCTGACCGCGCCTAAATAATTAGAGAACCCTGCTTTGGATCCCGAATAGGCTGCACTACCCGGAATACCTCGAAATGCAGATACTGACGATATACCAACGACCTGCCCTTTAATGCCACGCTCTCGATAAATTCTCACCGCTGCATCGACGGTCGCCATGGCAGAAATAAGGTTAATTTGAATTACTCTACGTTCATTTTCAAAGTCATCACGACCGGTTCGGTTTATTGCGGTCACGCCCGCATTGGCAATAACTATATCAAGCCCACCCAACTCATCAGCTATCGATTCAAAGGTAGGTAAAATATCTTGATCGTTGGCGACATCTAAGGAACGGGTAACAATTTGAACACCTTTACCCGCTAACTTATCTTTTAAGGCATCCAATCGATCTAAGCGACGCGCAACCAAGCCCAGGGCATAACCCCTATTTGCATATTCTATCGCCATGGCTTCGCCAATTCCTGACGAGGCACCTGTTATGAGTACTTTTTTCATTGTTAAATCCTAAATTAAGAGGGTATAAAATATAGTTTTAATCAGCTGAATTCATCAGGTCAAATTCTTCATGTAACTTTTTAGCGTGAGAGTATTGCTGAGTTTGCTTAAGTAATTCAATCACACACTCTGCAGTACACAAGCCACCCTCGAGCTGATTCCGCCTTAATTGATAGCGTGAATCGGGTGCTGCGTCCAAGCTGACTTTTGGCATTTTTTTAAGGTAACTACTTTGGTTATACATTTTTCGTGCTTGCTGCCAGGTAGAGTCCAATATGACAAAGGTATCGAATGCACTAATTGAACTTTTCGGACCGTCTTCTCTATCTGTTTGGGGGAATAGAAGCGCTGCCTTACCAGCGTCAATAACTGAGAGCAAGCAAAGGTCAGGCTCTTTACGACGCCAAATAACAATCTCAACCATCGCCTCTAAGCTGGCTTTCACCAGCCTGCCGGTATTCGATGCCTTTAATAATTCACGCTCATGCGTCAGCAGAATAATTTTCATATCAGACAATAGTTTATCGTTTATACCATCCCTACTCTCGCTAGCATTTTATGCATCACGGTATGAAATAAATCAGGCGACAAACGTTTCATATTATATTGCAGCCGTGCATCTTTATGCGTGATTAACATAAACTCTTGTTTCTCAACGCCTCGGTAAACATGGTCTGAAACATCTTCTGCGGTAACACCAGAGTTTTGCATCAACTTGGTCACCAATTTAACATTCTCTTTTCGGTTCATTGATTCCAATAAGTTAGTCTCAAAAAAGGAAGGACATGCAACACTGACGGAGATATTTTTACTTTTCAGTTCATGTCGCAAGGATTCACTAAGTGAAATCACACCCGCCTTAGCAACGTTATAAGTCACCATACCAGGCGCGGACGCAATACCAGCAAATGAAGCGACATTCACAATGTGCCCCGCACCTTGCTGCTCAAGAATAGGTGCAAATACTTTACAGCCACGAACAACACCCATTAGATTAATATCCAGAAGTCGTTGCCACTCGTCATAGCTACTTTCATCAAGCGAACCCGAACTACTAATACCGGCATTATTAACGAATATGTCAACGCCACCCCAACTTTCTTGTAAGTGCTTAGCAAGTTTTTGAAAATCAGATTCATTGGAAATATTACATTCAAAAACTAATGCTTCAGATCCTAAAATTTCAATCTCTTTGGCAACTTCTATCGCTCGCTGCATATGAATATCTGCAATACACACAGCCCAGCCAGCTTTAGCAAACCGCAAAGCAATTGCACGACCTAAACCACTTGCAGCACCGGTGATGGCTATACGTTTTTGCGCAAAACGCTTCATACCTTTATTAAATATCATTTTTAACCTCTATATTTGTTAGCACAATTTAGAACCAGTCATTCTGCATCGAAAAACAGGTATCGTCTCTGTTTAACAATAAGTCTGCATCTTGCTGAATAGTCGATAGTTCCCACTTAAAATAGTACTG
>ENA-OSET01005094-OSET01005094.1-sediment-metagenome-genome-assembly--contig:-NODE-5094-length-11272-cov-13.283251_pt1 | contig 11272 bp, 7 predicted proteins | sample MGYA00237882_ERZ534229 | MGnify/ENA primary metagenome ERZ534229 (study PRJEB26408, sample SAMN06266212) | sediment metagenome | isolation source: Hudson Canyon methane seep mesocosm | place...
AACACAAAAATAAACCCGCCCAGCAATGCTGAATAGGCTGCCACCTGATCTTTTAGCAAAAAACCGAGACTTATTATCAGAGTTGCTCCCGCTTGAACCCCAATAAGTCGATATATTGCTGGACGTTTAATTCCAGAAGTCACTTTTTTACCGCTCATGCACACTCACTAAAATAAGATGCATTCTCGTTAAATTAATCCACTCTAATAAAATACACCCTTTTATAGGTTTATTTTATTACAGCGCTTCTACAATCGCACGATTCCGCTTTTTTTAACCCCCGCCAGACATGGTGATTTTCACAGCTGCCACCTCAGGCGTGCAGATTATATTGATTAACGGCTTAGCATTCAACAAAAAAGGAGGGATTATCGAGGATTTAATAGAAATAATTGTTTATTTTTTGATCTAGAAAACTGTTCACAAAACAAGCTAAATCATAAGTTGTATAGGATCATTAAACTAATACCTATATATAGTAGAACATGTGTTTAAAACACTTGTTTAACAACTTATGATTCTACACTTATTTATTTATGTAACTTTTTTAATTTAAATCACTTTATGTGATCAAGAATGCCATCTAGCTCATCTAAACTACTATACTGAATAACCAGCTTACCTTTACCTTTAACTGAATGCTTTATATCCACATTAGCACCCAGTTTTTCAGACAGGCTTTCTTGTAAGCGACAAATGTCCGGGTCTACTTTTTTTGGCTCTTTCGGGTGTTCTTGCTCTTCCTGTAAGCGCCTAACCAATGCTTCGGTTTGTCTCACTGAAAGTGATTTTGCCTCAACCTGGCGCGCTGTTTGAAGTTGTAACTCCGGAGGCAGCGATAACATTGCTCGACCATGACCCATTTCAAGATCGCCATGCTCCAACATAATTTTCACTTCACTGGACAATCCAATTAAACGAAGTAGATTAGTGACTGTTGAACGAGACTTACCCACAGCCTCGGCTACTTCTTGCTGGGTTAATTCAAATTCTTCCTGAAGACGCTGTAATGCTATCGCTTCTTCCATAGCATTTAAGTTTTCCCGCTGAATATTCTCGATCAACGCCATAGCAACGGCTGCGTCATCAGCAACATCACGAATAATAGAAGGAACACGATCAAGACCCGCTATTTGGGTAGCACGCCAGCGACGCTCACCCGCGATAATTTCATAACGGCCTTCGGCAATAGGCCTAACAATAATAGGCTGCATCACACCTTGCTGGCGAATTGAGTCTGCTAACTCTTCTAAAGCATCAGGATCCATATCACGACGAGGCTGATATTTACCTCGCTGAACCAAGTCAACGGGTAGATCACGTAGCTCACCATCCTGTGTTGCATCCGTCTGGAGCTTAACTTTTGAGCCAGCCAATAATGCGCCTAACCCTCGCTCTCCTAATCCACGCTTTTTTGCTGCCATGATCTACCTTAATTGTTATTTATCAAACGTCTTTCTGGCTCTATGCCGGTTCTGCTGCTTTTGCCTTGGTTCTAGCTTTCGCTTTGCTCTTACGAACAACTTCTCCAGCTAATGCCAAATAAGATAACGCACCTTTTGAACCTTTGTCGTACTTTAATGCGGGCAAACCATAACTTGGTGCTTCTGCCAGACGAATATTTCTGGGTATAACCGTGCCATAAAGCTGATCACCAAAATATTCTTTAAGCTGTGAGGATACATCGCGAGTTAAGCTATTGCGAGGGTCATACATTGTGCGCAATATGCCTTCAATCTCAAGTGCTGAGTTAATAGTCTCTCTAATTTGCTCAATCGTATTCATCAACGCGGCCAACCCTTCTAATGCATAATACTCACATTGCATTGGAATAATCACGCTATCAGATGCAGAAAGTGCATTAACGGTTAGCATATTCAATGATGGAGGGCAGTCAATTAAAATAAAATCGTAATGGTCTCTCACTTTATTCAAAGCCAGACGTAAACGGTGTTCGCGACCTATTTCATTTAACAGCTCTACTTCAGCGGCCGTTACATCACCATTGGCTGGGATAACATCAAAACCCGCCGTTTCTGATTTAACAATCACTTCATCGATAGTGGCTTTTTTTGTCAACACATCATAAGCAGTTTTAGATACTTCATTCTTATCGACGCCACTGCCCATGGTTGCATTGCCCTGAGGGTCGAGGTCGACTAACAGTATCTTTCGCCTGGTTGCTGCCAATGAAGCAGCCAGGTTAACGCAGGTTGTTGTTTTTCCTACGCCGCCTTTTTGATTGGTAACGGCAAATATACGTGCCATACCTGTGTCTCCTTTATATTCATTCTGATGTTTTAATAATCAGACTTTACGAATAATTATTAAATGTCGCTCACCGTCACAACCTGGTACATCGAGTACATGGCTTTCTTCTACCTGATAACCTTCTGGCAAGCTGGATAATTCCTCTTCAGGAAATAAGCCTTTCATAGCCAAAAATCGCCCTTGCTCATCAACTAAATGACCACACCAGTTCACCATATTTTCAATGGCACTGAAGGCTCTGGATATTACTTGATCAAAAGGTTTCTGCGGTTGATACGCCTCAACACGACCATGCACCACCGTGATATTACTCAAACCTAACTCTAGTTTACTCTGAGTAAGAAAGCGTGTTTTCTTACCGTTACTATCTAACAATGTAAAATGAGTATCTGGGAATAATATGGCTAGTGGAACCCCAGGTAAACCTGGCCCGGTACCTACATCAATAATTTGCTTACCCTTAACCCAGGGAACCACACTCAGGGAATCAACCAAGTGACGGTAAAGCATATCTTCCGGATTTCTAACCGCAGTTAGATTGTACGCCTTATTCCACTTATTCAGTAATTCCAAATAACGTAACAATAATGATACTTGTTGTTCAGTTAATGCTACACCTAAGCGCTGGGCACTATCCACTAATGGGGCTTTAAAACTCTCTTGCATTAAACTCTTCCAGTTACGCCGGTTGTTTTGTCGCTTTTGTTGCCATAGCGCGTTTCTTAAGATAAATAATTAACAACGATACCGCTGCAGGCGTTACACCTGGAATGCGCGATGCCTGAGCAATGGTTTCAGGACGAACATCCTTTAGCTTGAGGGTTAACTCATTAGATAAACCTGAGATGCCGTCATAATCAAAATCGGCAGGTAAGACGGTATTTTCATGTCGTCGTAGTTTATCAATCTCACTTTGTTGGCGACTGATATAACCTTCATACTTAAGTTGTACTTCTAATTGCTCAGCAACCCGTTCATCTTCAATGGGTTGACCACTGATTTCAGCAATTTTAGAATAATCCAACTCTGGACGACGCATTAAATCAGATAAACTGTATTCACGATTTAATGGACGCTCAAGGTATTTATTAACAATTTTCGCCTGTTCAGAATCCGGTTGTACCCAAGTTTTATCGAAACGCGCTCTTTCTGTGGCTAAGGATTCTTTCTTTTTACTAAAAGCAGCCCAGCGTTCGTCATCAACCAAGCCTAGCTCACGCCCCTTTTCTGTTAAGCGAAGATCTGCATTATCTTCTCTCAGAATAAGTCGATATTCTGCCCGACTGGTAAACATACGGTAAGGTTCGCTAGTTCCTAAGGTGATAAGGTCATCAACTAATACACCAATATACGCTTCATCACGTCTTGGGCACCATGACTCTTCACCTTTAGCTCTAAGGCCAGCATTAAGACCGGCTAATAAGCCTTGAGCCCCGGCTTCTTCATAACCTGTTGTACCGTTTATCTGCCCTGCAAAAAAAAGATTCTTAATAAACTTGGTTTCAAGTGAGTGCTTTAAATCTTGTGGATTAAAGTAATCATATTCAATGGCATAGCCCGGGCGTGTAATATGCGCATTTTCAAAGCCTTTCATTGAACGCACTAATTCTAACTGAACATCAAACGGTAAACTGGTAGAAATACCATTTGGATATAACTCGTGAGTGGTTAAACCTTCGGGCTCTACAAAAATCTGATGTGAGTTTTTATCTGCAAAGCGGTTAACCTTATCTTCTATAGACGGGCAATAGCGCGGCCCTACGCCTTCTATCACACCAGTGTACATAGGTGAACGATCTAGACCTGCACGAATAATGTCATGGGTTCGTTCATTGGTATGCGTTACATAACAGCTAATTTGTTCTGGGTGATCAGCAAGGCTTCCCATGTAAGACATAATAGGTGTGGGTGTATCACCGGGTTGTTCTGCCATGACCGAAAAATCGACTGATCTGGCATCAATACGTGGAGGTGTACCTGTTTTTAAGCGCCCTACTCTAAAAGGTAACTCTCTAAGACGATTAGCCAACGCAATAGATGGCGGGTCGCCCGCTCGGCCACCTGAATGGTTTTCTAAACCTATATGAATAACACCGCCTAAGAAGGTGCCTGCTGTTAAAACAACCGTCTCAGCGTGAAAGCGAACCCCCATGTTAGTCACAACACCTTTTACCTGATCACCTTCCATGATTAAGTCATCAGCAGACTGCTGAAATATATCTAGGTTTTTTTGGTTCTCAAGTATCGAACGAATAGCAGCCTTATACAGAATCCGATCAGCCTGTGCACGGGTTGCTCTTACTGCTGGCCCTTTGCGAGAGTTTAAAACACGAAATTGAATACCGCCCTTGTCCGTAGCCAGTGCCATAGCACCACCTAAAGCATCAATCTCTTTTACAAGGTGGCTCTTACCAATACCGCCAATAGCTGGGTTACAGGACATTTGCCCTAATGTTTCGATGTTATGGGTCAACAATAGTGTCGCACAACCCATTCTGGCAGCCGCAAGAGCTGCCTCTGTACCTGCATGCCCTCCGCCAATGACGATCACATCAAAACGTTTGTTAAAATCCACAGCCTTACCTCTAATAAACTTAAACCCTTAAAACAGCCGCGTAGTATAGTCTTAATGCCGTTGGGTTTCAGCATAAACTGTGTAAAATTTAATCAAATTTAGACAATTTTAAATTATTAGTCTAACCGTCCTTAAAAATTAGAGTAAACAACCTAATTCTAAATATTTTCAATAACTTATAACAACTACTTAATAAAAGTTATTACTATGTTTATCCACATGGTTGTTTTATGCTCTTTTTGATATTTATTTATATAACTATATGTAATTAAAAGGTTTATTTTTTAATGTAATTATTGACATGAAGATCACCAAAAAAGTTATCCACAGATAAGGTAGGAAAATTAATCAATATTTCTACTTATTCACATATTAACTTTTTGTGTCATAATGCCGTCTGAATTTCTATTTAAGAAAATAACCCTCATGGATGAGTGATTATGGAACCCCTTTTTGAAGTTATGGATGAACTTCAATTGCAGTCATTTTCGTTGGCTCAGCAAAGCGCGTTAACAAACCGTCTCTACACCGTTATCGAAGGCGCTAAACCCCCTGAAGGCTACCAAAGCACAGGGGCGTTAATTTACACCTTAGAAAATACCCCCTCGGCTCACCCCCTATTTTTAGATGATGAACTCATTAAAGTATCTCCGTGGCTAGTTGAAGTAGACCCTATCAGTCCTTTATTTAACTGGCTTATAAGCAATGCAAACGATCATCCTTTCGTTCTATTTTGGTCAAATCACACTCTTGAACAGGTTAAACCATTTATGGTTAATCTATTAAAAGCCAGGTCACCTGAGGGAGACTCTCTGTTTTTCCGTTATTACGACCCAGCTGTTTTTAATGCATTCATTGAGCACAGCCAAGATGATGTTATTAAAAATCGCTTAGGTGGAGCATCAGCTATCGCGACCTATTCCTCCTATGACTCAAATCCAAATAGATCTTATTGGCGTGTACGGGAATTGAAAAATATCGAAATAAACGTAAAGTCAGCCAGCGCTGTAGAACCTCCAGAAATATCATTTAATCAACAAGAATGGCAGGCCTTATGTGACTATAAGCGGGACACAAGCCTCAAAAATATGGGGATATACTTAAAACAAAATTATCCTGATCACCTGAAAGATATCGACTCAATCGAACTACAGCAATTTGTGAGTCGATGTATAACACAAGGAGAAGAATTAGGTTTTTTCACCCAAAACGAACTGGAACAGTGGTTAGACCTATCCCTATTTTTTGGTGAGTGCTTTGTGGATAACCATAATTACTCATGGATACAAAAGATTGTTAGTAATACGGAGTTATCCACAACCAGTAAACTACAGCAACTAAACCAGTATTTGGATTTCTATCAAGCAAGGAGCGCAATATGATAGATGCACCACTCGCCAGACCACTCAATAAAACCGCGATTAAAGCAGCCAACCAACAACTTTATCAACAGTACCCACACCTAAAAGATCAGGCGCTCAACCCGGCCAATCCTCAGCATCAACCTTATATGAGCTATTGGCGTGAGGCTTATATTGAGTCTGGCGGGCCCTTTAAGAAAATAGATGCCAGCTCACATCAAAAAATTGATGACCCAGTGCAACCTTGCAACTGCGCGACACCTGACCAGATTGTTGATTTAGTATTTGAGCCTTCAAGTGGCGCGATTTACCTACTTGATGCCAACGATTTTAACGCACTAATGGAAGAAACCCGCTTGCTGGATGATGTAATGAGGCCAGTAATTGAGTGTAAGAGCGAAGAAGAGTTACCCGAGAGAAAAGAACAGGCTGTTAAAAAGCTGGTTGCGCTGGGTATAAACCCGCCAAAGTCAGAGTTTGGCGGTGGAGAGGTAGGCAAGTTAACCGAAATTGTACGTCTGAAAGGAAATCGAAAATATACCTATGTTCGTTCTGAAAAACTGAAAGACCATGTTAGAAGCTACCGCATCAAAACCGATGAGAAAAAATTTGATTATAAAACCATGGCTAAAAAAGTTAGGGAAGACCTGAATAAGCCTGAGTTTAAAATTAAATTCAAGACAGATAACTTACTTGAGAAACTCGACAGCTTCAATGAACTCAATGAGTTTATGAATCAGTTTGCAGATAGCACTGAAACTTATTATCTGACTGGGGATAAACACTCCAGCTATAACGCCACCGCTGAAGCTCAGTTTTTCAGGTTCTCATCTGGTGCAGCTTTTCATTCAGAACTAGACCCTGCTAATGGCAAACTCTCTATTGCAATGGCTACCCACGCAGAGCTTTCACTGGCTGAAGGAAGGGCACAGTGCCAGCTTCTTATGCCTTCTCCTGAAGGTATTCATTGTAAATTTGAACTCAATGATCAATCCTGTGATTTAGGTTTTTTTAGGCTGGATTTGAGTTTAACCCTTAGTGGAAACGCAGGGGCAAGTGCCAACCTTGGTGCTGCGATTAACTTTGAAATGGTGGATAACAAGCCTGCTATGAAAGGGGTTAGCAAAGATCATAAAAACCCCGAACGTCCTGATCGATTTAAAAAAGATCGGTTCTTACATGAAAAAGGAAAAGTTCAGGGGGTAAATGGTGAGGCCGGATTTTTTGCCGGGGTAACGGCAGGCTGTAAGGTTAACTTGGCCTTGCAATGGCAGAATCCAGAGGAGATTAATAAATTTGTTACTTTGGCTGAGGCTGGGGAATCTATTGAGGTAGCTGCAGGCATTGGAGGGGAAGCCTACTTAAAGATTGAGTATGATGAAATTACGAAAAAGTTTATCGTACGATTTGGCGCTGGTTTAGTGGCCGGTATTGGTGCTAAAGGCAAGCTTGATGCAGTTATTGATGGGGGTAATATTTACCTATTAGTACAATTTATTTATCACCAAATAATGAAGACAGGGTTTGTCAGGTCTGAAATTATTGACCCTGAAAGTTTTTTATTTCTTCAACGCTTACTAGCTAAAACCTTTATTGCTGGTTCAGACTTAACCCAAGAAATCCAATTAACTCTGCGAGACATGACTGATTGGTGGAAAGGTCTGAACCAATCAAAACATGAAGCTGAACAATTAGCAGTTAGGATATTAGCTGATGATTCCTTTTATAAATTTTCAGCCCCAATGATCAAGGGTCGTTTTTTAGCAATTTTATGCAGACAATTTCTATTTTCATTTGAGAGTAAGCAAGAACAAGCCATTGTTAAATTACTGAGTTATACACAAAACACTGCTGAGTATCATGAAATTCTCAGGCATACCTCAGAATCAGGGGCACAATTAACTAAAAATGGCCTTCTTAAAGCTGAAAGTGTGCTTAATGAAATTTTAGATTCACAAGAACAAATACGTTTTGATATATGGAAATTCAGACTCAAAAAAGAAGCCGAAATTGGTAAGCCCATAATTGCCTATATAAAACCGTGGCAAGTTAAGCCTGTTGATAACTATAGAATTGCCATACTACGAACTGTAGAAAATCGCTGTTATCATGAACGAATACTGGCTTAAATCGGTAAGCAGGTATTTTTTATACCTGCTCATTTTTACTATTAGATAGGCTCTTTTAAATTTACTATACACCGTAGACCTACATAAAGTGCTTCATTTGGTTTTGCATAACCACGTCGCATTGTTAAGTTAAATCGACTTGAAGAGGCGTTACTTCCCCCTCTATAAACTTTCTTCTCAGCCTCAACAATGTTCAGCGGGTTACTTTCTGACGAAAGCTGGTAATAGTCTTCTGAAAACCAGTCCTTAACATACTCTCCCACATTCCCTGACATATGATGAAGCCCTAAAGGATTAGATGGATAATAATCCCCCACCACAGGTTCTTCTTGAGAAACACTCCAGCCCTTAATATTAGAACCCTTTAGATCAATCATTCCATCATTAGTAGCAAAAGGAAGGTCCTGGCCACGACTACGCGCAGCATACTCCCATTGAGCTTCTGTAGGCATATCAAAAGCTAAGCCACTCTGCTGGGCTAACCATTCACAATAGGCTTTGGCTTCATACCAATTAGGCATATAGGCTGGAATATTGGGTAGGTGATACCATTTTCCTTGCTTAAAAATTTCTCGGCCTGTCGCTACACTAAAAGCATCAAACTCTTCCCAGGTCACTTCGAATTTGTTTATCGAGAAACTATCTAATGTCACCTTATGAAGGAAATCATCATTTTTTTCACTGCTCCAGTGAAGGAAATACTTTCTTCCGCTTTCGTCAGTCTCCCAAACACCAAAGTCCCCCATCATATAACTCCCTCCTTCAACAAAAACCATATTGTTAATGGTTTGCTGAACAATGCGGTTTGTTTCTAATTGAACAGGGTCTTGTTCTTCGGGAGCTGTTTGGCAGGCTGAAAGCAAAGCGGTAGTGATAAAAATGATGGAGCGGTAATAACTGGGCATCGCTTCTTCCTTGAAGTGAGTTGAACTTAAAAATTGTGTTTATAGAAGGCTATTTTAGCAGCTCACCTAAATATTAGCACGCTGCTCTAATAACCTTTATTAATAGGGTTTTAAATCAGGGATGATCACCTCTAAGCTCCCTAACCTCTGCTTCCAAAGCAGCAGCCGTTACATCTTCTGGCTCCCACTTATTGCCAGCGATAATATTAACTTTTGACCAAAACCGTTTAGGTCGCTGACTGAAAGCTGGGCCATCTTTATTGCTAAAGAAACTCCCCCATAAACCTTGTAAAGCCAAGGTAACAACAGGAACAGAACTACGTTCTAAAATAGTCTCTATGCCGCCTTTAAACTCATTAATATCCCCTGTTTTAGTAAGTTTACCTTCAGGGAAAATACAAACCACTTCGCCTTGTTCAAGTTCTCTGGCAATAGAATCGAAAGCCTGTTGATAAGTTTTTTCATCTTTGTGGCGAGGTGCAATAGGAATGGCTTTCGCCAAACGGAAGACGGGGCCTAAAAATGGAGATTTAAATATTTGATAATCCATTACAAAACGAAGAGGTCGTTTACAGGCACCTGCGATGAGTAAGGCATCAACAAAACTTACATGATTACAAACTAAAACTGCTGGCCCTTCATCCGGAATAAGCTCTAAATTTTTATGCGTTACACGATACATGGAGTGCGACAGCATCCATACAACAAAACGGAATGCAAATTCTGGTACCTGTGAATAAACATAAGCTGCAATGACCAAGTTCATAATGGCAATCACAAGAAAGAACTCTGGAATACTTAATTCAAGCACCCCCAAAAACACAATGCTTGCAACCGCACTGCCCACCATAAAGATGGCATTCATAATGTTATTAGCAGCGATTATTTGGGCTCTTTGTTCTGGCTTGGCATTTTTCTGTATGTAGGCATACAGAGGAACAATAAATAAACCACCAAATACACCAAGCAATGCCAAATCGACTAATACATGGATATTTTCTGAATAGCTTACAAACTCTAACCAGCTTAATGGTTGCTCTAATGAGTAAGTAGGGATCGATAAATATAGGTCTATTCCAAAAATAGTTAGTCCCAACGAGCCAATGGGAACAATGCCTATTTCTACTTTATGCCCCGACAAACGTTCACAAAGCATAGAACCCGCACCAATACCTATGGAGAATAGCGCTAGCAACATAGTGACAACAGAGGAATCTCCCTGAAGCGTCTCTTTTGCAAAATTGGGAAACTGAGTAAGGTATGAAGCCCCTAAAAACCAAAACCAGGAAATGGCCATAATCGATAAATAAACAGCTCTGTCTGCTCGGGCATATTTAAGAACCTTATCGGTGGTTCTAAATATATTAAAATCTAACTTCATACTTGAGTCAGACGCTTCGGCTTTGGGAATAGATCTACTAGCCAAGTAACCGGCTATAGCGGTCACAACCACCACGCCTGCGGTAATTACTTTTGTTCCTTCAAGCCCCATAAGCAAACCAGCACCAATAGTGCCTAGTAAAATAGCAACAAAGGTACCCATTTCTACCAAGGCATTTCCACCCACTAACTCATCATCTCTTAAATGTTGTGGCAGGATGGCATATTTAACAGGGCCAAAAAATGTCGATTGTGTGCCCATTACAAATAGCAGCATTAACAGCAAGGTATAAGATTCTGTGATAAAACAAGCTGCAGCCAATACCATAATGACAATTTCGGCTAACTTTACCTTTCGAATTATCGAAGATTTCTCATATTTGTCTGCTATCTGGCCTGCAATGGCAGAAAATAGAAAGAAGGGCAGTATAAATAAGCCAGCAGCCAAATTCATGACTGTATTGGTACCTAGCCCAATAGACTGAGTAGCGGTAAACGCGATTAATAACATCAAAGTGTTTTTAAATATATTATCGTTAAACGCCCCCAAGAATTGGGTAGAAAAGAAGGGCAAAAAGCGTTTTGATCTTAGAAGCGTTAGTTGGCTGTGCTCATCCATGTTTTGTTCATTCACTGTACGTTTTTCCATGC
>ENA-OSET01005095-OSET01005095.1-sediment-metagenome-genome-assembly--contig:-NODE-5095-length-11272-cov-10.654935_pt1 | contig 11272 bp, 10 predicted proteins | sample MGYA00237882_ERZ534229 | MGnify/ENA primary metagenome ERZ534229 (study PRJEB26408, sample SAMN06266212) | sediment metagenome | isolation source: Hudson Canyon methane seep mesocosm | place...
GACGGCCGCGATGATTGATGGCTTTTGGTTGCGTAGTGCACTCAGTGACTCTTCCACCGTTGATTTTAAAGAAGCAGAGGCGCTTTGTAAGCACTTTATTGACACACTTATCTTGCAGTACGGAGCGCTTTAATGACATTAAAAAAATATCAGAGTTTTGTTGATGGGTGTTATCTTCCTAACCGAAGTGGCCAAACTTTTGAGGTGGTTAACCCGGCTACCGGGGATGTTGTATATGAAGTTGAAGTAGCCGATGACACAGTACAACAGGCGGCAATTGATAGCGCGAAACGAGGGTTTAAACAGTGGTCAGCAATGACGGGAGTGGAGCGTAGCCGAATTCTGTTAAAAGCAGTGGCTCTATTAAGAGAGAAAAATAATGCGCTGGCAGAAGTCGAAGTTATTGATACGGGTAAACCCTGGCAAGAAGCATCGGTGGTTGATGTTGTTACCGGTGCAGATTCAATTGAATTTTTCGCTGGTTTAGCACCGTCGATTGAAGGCAATCAGCAAGACTTAGGGGGCGACTTCTACTATACCCGACGTGAACCTCTGGGTGTTTGCGCGGGTATTGGTGCCTGGAACTACCCCTTACAAATTGCTTGCTGGAAAGCTGCACCTGCACTGGCGTGTGGTAATAGTATGATATTTAAACCCTCGGAAGAGACTCCGTTGGGAGCATTAAAACTGGCAGAAATTTTCTTTGAAGCAGGGGTGCCAGCGGGCGTATTTAATGTGATTCAAGGGGCTGGCGATGTTGGGGCATGGTTGACTCATCATCCTGACATTGCAAAGGTCTCTTTTACCGGAGAAGTAGAAACCGGTAAGAAGGTGATGGCTGCTGCCGCGTCATCGCTAAAAGAGATCACAATGGAGTTAGGTGGGAAATCTCCGCTGATTATTTTTGATGATGCAGATCTGGACAATGCCGTTTCTGGAGCCATGCTTGGTAACTTTTATACCCAGGGGGAGGTCTGCACCAATGGTACTCGTGTCTTTGTGCATGATGATATTTACGAAGCGTTTATTGAGCGGCTGTTAGAGCGCACCAAAAATAATATTGTTGTGGGCGACCCGATGGATCCGGCAACCAACTTTGGTGCGTTAATCTCATCTAATCATCTCTCCTTGGTACTTAGCTATATACAGAAAGGCATTGATGAAGGTGCCACTCTGTTGTATGGAGGGCAGGCACTCAAGTTGGATGCTGCGCCAAAAGGGTTTTATATTGAGCCCACGATATTTACAGACTGCAGTGATGATATGACCATCGTTAGGGAAGAAATTTTCGGCCCAGTGATGTCAATTTTAAGATTCAGTGATGAAGATGATGTAATTCAGCGTGCCAACGATAGTGACTATGGTTTAGCCGCAGGAATATTCACTCGCGATATTACGCGTGCACATCGTGTTATTCATCAAATTCAGGCGGGTATTTGTTGGATTAATAGTTATGGCGCGTCGCCTGCAGAAATGCCGGTGGGTGGTTATAAATTGTCGGGTGTTGGGCGTGAAAATGGCCTAGAAACTCTCAACAAATACACCCAACTAAAAGCCGTGTACGTGGGATTAACCCCACTACAAAGTCCATTTTAAACGGGTGGGGACTATGACGCAGGAAAATAGATTTGATTATATTATTGTAGGCGCAGGGTCCGCAGGTTGTGTGCTCGCAAACCGCCTCAGCGAAGATGAAAATGTAAGTGTACTACTGCTGGAAACCGGTGGCAGTGATAAAAGCATTTTTATCCAGATGCCAACAGCACTTTCTATTCCGATGAATACCAAGAAATATAATTGGCAGTTCGAAACCGAGCCAGAGCCTTACCTGAATGATCGTCGTATGCATTGCCCTCGCGGCAAGGTGTTGGGGGGCTCGTCATCAATTAATGGAATGGTTTATGTTAGAGGCCACGCCAGAGACTTTGATGAGTGGCAAAGTTACGGTGCAGAATGTTGGGATTATGCCCACTGTTTACCTTACTTCAAAAAAGCAGAAACATGGGCATTTACGGCTGATACATATCGAGGAGACAAGGGGCCGCTTTCGGTTAATAACGGTAACAGGATGAAAAATCCGTTATACCGAGCCTTTATTGATGCAGGTGAACAAGCGGGCTATATACGCACAGAAGATTACAATGGTAAACAGCAAGAAGGTTTTGGCCCCATGCACATGACGGTGAAAAACGGTGTGCGTTGGTCTACTTCAAATGCTTATCTTAAACCTGTGCTAAAGCGAACCAACCTCACTGTTATCACCCATGCATTAGTAGAAAAAATATTATTAGAAGGTAAAAAAGCAGTCGGTGTTCAGTTCGAGCATAGAGGGCAGGTTAAAAAAATTCTGGTGGATAAAGAGGTTATTTTGTCTGCTGGCCCCATAGGATCGCCTCATCTGCTACAGTTATCAGGTATTGGATCTAAATCGGTGTTGGAAAAGGCCGGAATTGAACTCAAGCATGAGTTGCCTGGTGTGGGCGAAAATCTGCAGGATCATCTAGAATTTTATTTTCAGTTTAAGTGCAAAAAGCCTGTTACGCTTAACGGCAAACTTGACCCATGGAATAAGCTTTTAATTGGTGCTCGCTGGTTCTTCCTAAAAGATGGGTTGGGAGCGACAAACCATTTTGAATCTTGTGGCTTTATTCGTTCAAAGCCTGGAGTGGAGTGGCCTGATCTGCAGTACCATTTTCTACCAGCAGCCATGAGTTATGATGGCAGCACCGCTTTTTCAGGGCATGGTTTTCAGGTACATATTGGGCATAACAAGCCTAAAAGTCGCGGCTCTGTAAAAGTGCAGAGTGCTGACCCGAGGCAGAGTCCAACAATAAGATTTAATTATCTACAGCACGAAGTTGATAGAGAAGGCTTTCGTGATTGTGTGCGATTGACCCGAGAGATTATCAATCAACCTGCATTTGATGAGTATCGAGGCGGTGAAATTCAGCCGGGTGAGCAAGTAACAACCGATACTCAGATTGATGATTTTATTCGTAATAATGTAGAGAGCGCTTACCATCCTAGTTGTTCCTGTAAAATGGGTACGGATGATATGGCGGTTGTGGACCCACAAACCCGTGTGCATGGTATCGCACAGTTACGAGTGGTGGATTCATCTATTTTCCCGACTATTACGAATGGCAATTTGAATGCCCCGACCATTATGGTAGCAGAACGTGCAGCTGACCTAATTAAAGGGAAGCTGGAACTTGAACCAATAGATGCTGAGGTGGGAATGGATGCTGACTGGGAAACAAAACAACGGACAAACGAATCTAATAAAACGCACGGAGAGTAGAAAAATAAAATGATGAAACTTAGTAAGCTTCTGTCTATAAAATATATGGTGACAGCCATTATGCTGGCACCCTTGTTTTTACAAACACAGTCATTGCAGGCGAACCAGTGTGATACCGTAAGGTTTTCAGATGTAGGATGGACTGATATCACTGCTACCACTGCAACAGCATCAGTCGTGCTTGAGAGTATGGGCTATAAGACGAAAACTCAGCTACTGTCAGTACCCGTAACCTATAAATCAATTGAAAACAATGATATCGATGTTTTTCTGGGCAACTGGATGCCGACGATGGAAGGTGACATTAAGGCCTACCGCGAGAAAGGAACTGTTGAGACTATTCACAAGAACCTGGATGGTGCTAAATACACATTAGCTGTACCAAAATATGTGTACGATGGAGGGGTAAAAACCTTTGCTGATATTGCGAAATTTTCCGATAAATTCGACCAGAAAATATACGGTATAGAGCCAGGTAATGATGGTAACCGTTTAATTCAGGATATGATTGACCAAGATGCTTTTGGCTTAAAAGGTTTTAGTGTAGTCGAATCCAGCGAAGCGGGCATGCTATCACAGGTTAAGCGCAAAAAGCGTCGTGATCAGTGGATCGTCTTCCTTGGTTGGGAGCCACATCCAATGAATGCTAACTTTGAGCTTATGTACCTTGAAGGTGGAGATGACTTTTTTGGCCCTAATCTTGGTGGTGCTACGGTGCATACCAATGTGCGTAAAGGCTATGTAGAAGAGTGTAGTAATGTAGGGAAACTCCTTACCAATTTAACCTTTACGCTACAAATGGAAAATGAAGTAATGGCGGCCATTCTGGATGAAGGTAAAAAGCCAAACGATGCAGCGAAATCATGGCTAAAAAATAACGCTCAAGTATTGGACCAGTGGTTATCTGGTGTGAAAACTATAGACGGTAAGCCAGCACTAGATGCCGTTAAAGCAAAATTAGGCCTGAACTAAAATATGAGCTGGATCACCGAATATAAGATACCTATAGGCGACTGGGCTGAAGACCTGATAGATGGTTTGATTGAGCATAGTGGTGTATTTTTTGACTACATTGCAATGTCGCTTGAGTTCTTAATTCAGGGTTTAATCAACATTCTGTCCAGTCTTCACCCTCTTGCTTTTATTGTGCTGGTTGCTGTCTTTGCTATCTGGCGTCAAAGGCATTGGGGGACCGCGTTATTTTGCGCTTTATCTCTATTGCTGATCTGGAATTTGGGTTATTGGCAGCAAACGATTGAAACCTTGTCGTTAGTTTTGTTTGCTACCGGCACTTGTGTATTGATTGGTGTTCCCGTTGGGATAGCAGCAGCTCATCGACCTATGTTATATCGTTTTCTGCGCCCGATTCTCGACTTAATGCAAACAATACCGACCTTTGTTTATCTAATACCGACACTTACGCTGTTTGGCTTAGGTGTCGTTCCGGGCTTGATTTCAACGATTGTCTTTGCGATAGCTGCTCCTATACGACTGACCTATTTAGGTATTTCAGAAGTGCCAGCAGAGTTGCTGGAGGCTGGCAAAGCGTTCGGTTGTACTAACAGAAACCTGTTGGTTAAAGTTGAAATACCCGCAGCGATGTCAAGTATTAGAGCAGGGGTGACTCAGTGCATTATGTTATCGCTTTCGATGGTCGTTATTGCCGCTTTAGTCGGTGCAGACGGGCTGGGTAAACCGGTTGTTCGCGCACTGAATACGGTTGATATAGCTATGGGATTTGAGGCGGGCTTAGCCATTGTACTAGTCGCTATTATGTTAGATCGATTATCTAAGAGCAGGCATCAGTAATGATTGAATTTAAAAACGTTGATGTTGTTTTTGGTAAACAGCCAAATCGCGCTATACCACTGCTTGATCAAGGAATGAGTCGAAGCAAGATTCTTGAAGATACGGGCCTAACTGCAGCTGTTCGCAATGCCAGTTTATCAGTTGCGAAAGGTGAGATATGTGTTTTGATGGGGCTGTCTGGCTCTGGCAAATCAAGTTTGTTGAGAACCGCTAACGGATTGAACCCCATTACCCGGGGGGAAGTACGATTAGAAACTGATCAGGGAATGCAGAACTTTTTAGCATTGGACGAGGCTGAAAAACGCAAAGTGCGCATGGAGCGGATCACCATGGTCTTCCAGAAGTTCGCTTTAATGCCCTGGTTAACTGTCGCTCAAAATGTAGCTTTTGGTTTGGAGCAAAAAGGTTTAGAGCGTACCCATATTCGTGATCGTGTCATGCACCAGTTAGAGTTAGTTGGTTTATCTCAGTGGGCAAAAAAACGACCTTCAGAACTCTCTGGAGGCATGCAGCAACGAGTAGGTTTAGCACGTGCACTCGCGATGGAAACAGACATTATTTTAATGGATGAGCCTTTCTCAGCTTTAGACCCTTTGATTCGTAACCAACTGCAAGACGAATTGCTGCGATTGCAGGAGCAGCTCCATAAAACGGTAGTATTTGTTAGCCATGACCTGGATGAAGCTTTAAAACTGGGTAATCATATTGCGATTATGAAAGACGGTGAGATTGTTCAGCATGATACGCCCGAAAATATTGTTCTAAACCCGGCTGATGACTATGTTAGAAACTTTGTAGCTCACACTAATCCAGTTGAGGTGGTAAAAGCTAATGCCTTGCTTCGTCCTCTTAGTGAGCTGCCAACGTCAAATGGTGAATATTGTCTAAGCCGCCGCCATGACTATTGGTTGACGTTAGGCGAAACGCCTGCAAGTAGTCGTGTTCGCTATGGTAGCAACGTGAATGACCTACAAAATTGGTCTCCAAACAAGCCTATTGATACTTTGGTAAAGCAGCCAACACTCGTACACACTAATACCCTTATGAAAGACGTAATGGAAATCCGCTATCATACTGGGCACGGAGTACTCGTTGTGGATCAGAATAATATTGTGGGTTATATCGGCGATAAGGATATTTATCACGCCATGCTTGGAAAACTATTCGAAGAGGATTAAGTACTAGCCATATACTGACCAGGTGGTACGCCGTACCATCGTTTAAAGGCACGATAAAAATTACTAGGCTCAGAAAATCCTAGCAAATAGGCTGTTTCTTTAAGGGATAAGCTAGGATTATTCAGATAGGCTAAAGCAAGTTTCTTTCTTGCTAACTCAAGGCATGTTTTAAAATTAAGATCGACCTCTTTTAAGCGACGGTGCAAGGTGCGGCTACTCATATTCATTGCCGCAGCAACATCTTCTGCCTTGGGTAATCCGCTTGGAAGCAGGCTAATTACTTTCTCTTCAACAAGGTCTGTAATGTTTAATTTATTAATTTTATCAAGATAATTGCCAAGTAATTTATCATGAAGTAAGGCTAGGTCTTGATGAGCCGTAGGGATTTTTCTAGCTAAAGTTGATTCCGAATAGACCATTTGATTACAGGATTGAGAGAAATAAACCGGGCACTGAAATAGATCATTATATAGACTTGGATCATCGGGCTTACTTCTAGATAACAAGACCTTCACTGGTGAAGTGTCTGAGCTTTGTGTAAGCCAGCGTGTGAAGGCTACTATAACTGTCATAGCCGCATCGGTAGACTGGGAAACGTGTGGTTCATTATCGCGATTTATCATACTTAAAATGTACGATGAACCTTCATTGTTCAGATGCATATCAAACAGTTCACCAACAGCTCTTTGATAGCGTATAAAACGTTTTAAACCCGCTAATAAATCAACACTAGACATTAAACTATAGCCTAGCAAATGGAGCGAATCTGCTGTTACATTTGCGGCTAGTTTTAATGCAATCTCTTCATTTCCAGAGGCTTCAACTGCACCTAACCATAGGCGGGTAATATTACTTTGACTAAACCGTGATTCAGTATCACTAAGCAAACCATAGTTAATTCCTGCCTGTTCACACAATTTCTCACCGTTAAGCCCCTCAGATTCTAAAGAGCGAACAATTAACCTGACATATCCCGCTAATGTAGTTTTTTTTGTTTTAGTCGATTTAGACGCAGTCATTCAATAGCTCAATTACACTGAAAAGTATTGGTTAAGTTGGTGCTGGCAGAAAATGATACTACATTGGCCATGTTAACCAAAGACGATACTAAATAGCCTGGCTATAATTTAAAAAATCATATCTGAGCGTGAAAATGAATATAAACACAAAAACAGCTCTCTTTTTAACAGGCTATAAAGCTAAACTATTTGAAAGCTTACAGAATAGTTTAGTTCCCCGTAGCAAGGCTTTTACACCACTTCAAAAACAGCAATCTAAAGATTTAGTTAATAGACTTTTAAGCGATCAAAGTGAAAGTTCAAAACGGAAACTGGCAATATTTTTTATTCTTATAGACCTCTTTGCTGTGTTAACCAACGGTAAAACATTCATCAAATTAACAGATGAGAAGAAACATGAATTACTCCAGACTTTTTTTGATTCCCCCTTTAGTTTATTAAGAAAAGGATTTTGGGGACTTAATACCCTAGCTAGAATGGGGGTTTACGGACAAAAAGAGCTGCATGCTGAAATAGGCTATCGATTACGGAGTACTAATCATGAATAGTGCTATTTCTAGTATCACTGAGCTGTCTTACGATATAGTTATTGTAGGTTCTGGGGCCGGGGGCGGAACGGTTGCCAAAGAGTTGTCAGATTTATGCGCCCAAGGATTTAAAATTGCCTTACTGGAGCTTGGTCCAAGGTTGAAGCCCGAGGACAACACCCGAGAAGAGTTGCCCATGGCTCGCCAATACTATTTTAATAGTGGAGGCTTTCAAACTACAACTCAAGATATGACTCTTGCTTTTGCAAAAGGACTTGGTGGTTCAAGCAATGTTTATACGGGCGTAACGTTTAAATTACCTGAGTCTGCGGTTAAGAAATGGAACGTCCCAGGCATTTCTCTTGATGATCTTGATCCACGAATGGAGAAGTACCTAAAGGAGAATGGAGCCCACTTTGAAGATGAAATTAACATTAATAAGAATAATCAATTATTCAAAGGCGGTTGTCAAAAATTAGGGTGGCATGTTGATCAGTTCCAAATCAACACACGTAATTGTATTGGCCTGGGCACTTGTAATTTAGGCTGCGCAAGAGGTGCAAAGCAGGGAACTGCTGTGGTACAAATTCCACAGGCAGAACGAAATGGCGTTGAGGTTATTACCCTCTGCAAGGTAGAGCGAATTGAAGGCGATACAGTTATTGCTAGTGTCGGTCGTTCTAATAAGAGTGAGTGTCGAATAAAAGCAAAAAAAATTATTCTCTGTGCAGGCGCTATTAATACCCCCGCTATTTTAATGCGTTCGTTTGGTAAAACATTTAACCCTGTTATCGGGCGTTATCTAACCCTTCACCCCGCCATGATTATGGCTGCTGATCATGAAGTTGAGGTGAACGGTACAGAGGGACCTCCTAAAAATTACTATAGCGATCAATTTGTTAAAGATGATCGTTTCTTACTTGAGTCTTGTATGTACTTTCCGTTCAGTTTTGCCAGGAATCTAGTTGGTTTTGGCGCTGATATTGATGAGCTTGTTCATCGCTATCCATATCTTCAAATGGTTATTGCACTTGTTTTAGACGAGGCCTATGCCCACAATCGGGTAAGCATTAATAGCCAAGGAGAAGCACAAGTTCACTATAAGCTAGATAATAAAATCCAACAGACCTTCGTTAAAGCAAGTAGGGCAACGGCCAGGCTTATGTTTTCAGCAGGCGCATCTCGTGTTCACGTTCCAGGGGCCAGTAAGTTCTTTATTAAATCAAATGAAGTGACTCAGCTTGACCAAGTTATTAATGAAACGCAATTTAAGCTAGGGCAAACAACCATTGCCTCTGCTCATTTAATGGGAGGATGCAGAATGGGGGAATCAGCCGACAGTTCAGTGACTAATAGTTGGGGGAAAGTACATGGCCATAAGCACCTTTATGTAGCCGATGGTAGTTTGTTTCCAGGTTGCTCTGAGGTAAATCCCTATTTAACCATAATGGCGCTTGCTGATCGTGTTGCTGAGGGTGTACGTAAAGATATTTTGTCGGAGCAACTATGAGTCAATCTGGAATGATTATTAATGTCGCAAGGTTTGAATATTTAGGTGAGATTAACTGGGCTATTGTTGAAGGGGATATGCTTCGACTGATTGACCGCCCTTACACTACCACCGCAGATCTATTAGATGATAAAGAGTATCTTTTATCATTAATAAAATATCAGAAAAGTAACTTAATACCCATTGCAGATGCAAAGTTACTTAGCCCAGTAACGGGTAACCGACGCGTTATCTGTCAGGGTGCAAATTACACACAACATATGAAAGAATCAGGATTAGATCCTGATGCAAAAACCTACAATATGTTTTTTAACAAATCGTCAGCCTCTATTTGCTCGGCATATGATGATATTGTTAAACCTAAACATGTGAGCTTACTTGACTATGAAATTGAGTTGGGGCTTGTTATTGGTAAGTCTATTGATAGTGAAATAGAAGTGACGGACGATAACTTATGGCAGTATGTTGCTGCAATTGTCATTACAAATGACGTTTCAGCTCGTGATGTTCAGATTCCAGAAATGCAGTTTTTTAAAGGTAAAAGCTATCGAACGTTCTGCCCGGTAGGGCCTTATTTGTGTTTGCTTGATCAACACAGCATAAAATACCTTAATCAACTTGAATTAACATTAAGTGTTAATGGCGAAATTCGGCAAAAAGACTCAACGGAAAACTGGATTTATAAACCTGCGGAAACACTCACCGAACTTTCAAGTTTTTCTAATCTTGAAACGGGTGACTTAGTGTTAACGGGAACCCCCAATGGCTGTGCTCTACGTTTACCTTCACCGGCTATCGTAAAGCTTTTTTCCTTGTTGCCTGAAGCGTTCCGGTGGAAAAAATTTAAACAAATACAGGGTAAACGGAGTCAGTATTTAAAATCAGGCGATAAAATAAATGCTGTTATAACAAGTTCAGACAATAAGATTCACCTAGGGCAACAATGTAACCGTATAGTCAGTGCTTAGCTAAAGAGACATTATCATGACCAGTAAAAAAGTAATTATGCCACTACCTAACAATGATTTTGACCCGAGCGAGGTGGCGATTACATGGAGAATAGTCAAATCAGCAGGGTTTGATGTGGTATTTTCAACCGTAGATGGAAAGCCCGCTCAGGCTGATGCAATGATGATTAGCGGCGAAGGTCTAGACCCATGGGGGTGGATACCCTTACTAAAGAAAATTAGATTTATCGGGTTATTGTTACGAGCTGACCGACATGCAAGAAAGGCCTATAACAAGTTGTTAAATGATAAAAACTTTCAAACGCCCTGTAAATATCAAGATCTAAGAGTAGGGGATTATGAAGGGCTAATTTTACCTGGTGGACACGCCCCCCGCATTAAACAATATTTAGAAGATCAAACCTTGCAAGACTTTGTAGCAGATTTCTTTGATTCGACGAATGACGTTGGTCAACATAAGCCTGTTGCAGCTGTTTGCCATGGCGTTGTTCTTGCGGCAAGAGCTATTTCAAAAAAAACCGACAAATCAGTGTTATACGGTAAGAAAACAACCGCATTAACGTGGAAATTAGAAAATTCAGCATGGCAATTAACTAAATACTTCGCACGATTTTGGGACCCAGATTACTATCGAACCTATACTGAGTTTGATGGCGAACCAGCAGGCTATAGAGGGGTTGAACAAGAAATTAAGCGTGTACTAGAAAGTGAGAATGATTTTGTTGATGTTCCCTCTAATACACCTAATTATGCCCTTAAGACGTCAGGAGTAGCTAGGGATCGAATTAATAACTCAAAACCAGCCTGGGTTGTTCAGGATGGTAATTATTTGTCGGCTCGCTGGCCAGGAGATGTGCATACACTAGCGGCTAAATTTGTTGAAATTTTAAAGCAAAAAAAAGCGGTAACATGAAGCCGAACCGAATCATGTTACCGCTATACGATAGGGCTAATATTGTA
>ENA-OSET01005096-OSET01005096.1-sediment-metagenome-genome-assembly--contig:-NODE-5096-length-11268-cov-3.926637_pt1 | contig 11268 bp, 21 predicted proteins | sample MGYA00237882_ERZ534229 | MGnify/ENA primary metagenome ERZ534229 (study PRJEB26408, sample SAMN06266212) | sediment metagenome | isolation source: Hudson Canyon methane seep mesocosm | place...
GTGAAAGCAGTAAAGGCGCAATTCGGTATTTCAAGAATAATGATAATCAAAGGAAATGAGTATTATGACTCCAGTAGATATGTTGGCGGCACAGGCAAAATTAAGAGAAATTTATAAGCAGATTGATAAATTATCTAAGGAAATCAAGCAGTTAGAAAAGAGGGCAGAGGTGCAAGAAGCGTTAATGGAACATGGCTGAGTGGTTGATTATGAATTTGTTTTGCCATTTCCACCGAGTGTTAACGGACTATACCGAGTGTTCAGAGGACGAACAATTGTTTCAAAGCAATGCCGTGAATACAAGAAAACGGTCATTGCCCTTATGGGAGAACTGGGTTTGGCAGATGAACAGTTGGAAGACAGGTTGCGCGTGTACATTGAACTTCATGCGCCAACAAGACGGAAGTATGACTTGGATAACAGATTGAAAGTATTAATGGATTCATTACAGGCATCAGGTTTTATTGTTGACGATGAACAGGTTGATTCACTGCGCGTTGACAGGGGCATCATTGTTACTGGCGGTAAAGCCATCGTCAGAGTGGAGTTATTGACATGACGGCTATCAGGCTGGTTCTTGCGTTAATGATGTTGCCCTTGTTGCTCTTGTTGGGCGGCACTGTGCTGATGATTGAATTGATTTATGGTAATTTTGATGAGGTGAAGTGGGATGAGTGAAAGAGAAGAAGATGCGCTGGAATTAGCTGATGATTTCTTGTTGAGCGATGACCCGAAGATGGTTGATGCTGTTGATTTGATTGAAAGACTTTATGCTGAACTGGAAGATGCACAGATGCACATAACGCTGATGTGTCTTGAAATGAAAAAGCTGGGTCATAAGTTCTCTCTTGATGAGTGATATTAACGACCTACTCAACCGACTCAGCAAAGTTAGGCAAACTGGTGCTGGCAAATGGATTTCGTGCTGTCCAGCGCATGAGGACAAATCGCCATCTTTATCGGTGCGCCAAGCAGATGACAGGATATTAATTTATTGCTTTGCTGGTTGCAGTGTTGATGATGTGGTGAGTTCGGTTGGCATGAGCCTTTCGGATTTAATGCCTGAATCGCTTGGACATAACAAGCCGTTTGAGGGTGTGCCGAAATATAACAAGTCTGACCTGTTTGATGTGATGGTTACTGAAACAAGCATCATGGTATTAGCGGCTCGACAGCTTGCATTGAATGTGAAGTTGAACCCAGTTGATTTGCAGAGAGTTCGTCTGTCTGAAGAGCGATTAGATTCTATTATCGCGAAAGTAGGGAAAGCATGAGTGAAGAACACGACAACGTGAATCACCCAGAGCATTATCAGCTGGCTAATGGCTTAGAGGTCATAGACATAATTAAGTCGGTCGTTAGTGTAGTTAATGACCCAGTTGAAGCATATTCGCTTGGCAATATTTTGAAATACTGCTGTCGTTACCGCAAAAAAGGTGGCGTTGAGTCTTTAAAAAAAGCACGTTGGTATTTGACACATATGATTGATTACATGGAAAAACGCGATGCCGATTATGGTGTGTATAGACGGCAAGACGGCAAAAGATTTGTAAATCCAGACAGTGTTGTAAACGAGGGAGAATAAATGACGGTTCAAACAGTACAAATAATCAAAGACAGAATTGAAAACGCAGAGCATGGGCATAAACTCGCGGTGTTTAAATTACCGCCTTTCATTCGCGGTGATGGCAATCATTTGACGCATAACGAGTTCAGATACACGCGCGACCATTTGCTGGATTGGTTTGATGCGTTCTTTGCTGGCATGGTTGTCAGCGATGAAATAATTAAGCGCGGTCATCATCGTGGCGGTCAGTTGCTTGGCGTATATGGCGCGCAGGAAACCGACAGATTCTTAGTCGATGCCCACAGATACCAGATTTCATTATGACTAGGGTTGTTGAGTGTGTGGGCAATAACCTTTATCGCCATAATTACTCAAGTTGGTATGCGAGATATTCATCTGGTGGGAAAAGGGTTATAAAAAAAATTGGTGATTGCAACATGATGACGGCAGAGCAAGCACAACAGCGAGTTGCTGAAATACTGGACGACCAGCGTAAAGGTTTGACGGTTGCACAACTGTCCGACAAATACTGTTTGACACTGAATAGCAGGGCAAAGAATTTCCGCAATATAATTGGCGCGGTTAATAATCATTTAATACCCGAACTTGGCGGTGTTCGTATATCTGCGCTTAAAACAAAAGATATTGTATCTTTCTTGAGTGGATTGCCGAGTGCAACTAACAGAAAAATATTACTTAATTATTTAAAAGGGATGCTATTGATGGTTGATGGTGAGTGTAATGCTTTTCGTGTTTTTCAACTCAGGACAAAAGACTTCACATGAAAGAATGGCTAAATAAATGGATAAAACCAGCGACAACACCGACTGAGGTGAGGGTTCAAACTTACGGGTATTCTGACAGGTCAATTGAGAAATGTTGGTGTGGATGTGGCTTGGTTACATTTTATTCAAGAAGTGAGCGCATCTGTATATCTGACAAGTGCGGCAGAAGATACGATTTGCATGATGGCGTGGAAATAAAACATCAGAGGTGATGAGATGAACAAGGATGGCAGACCATTAATAGAAATAAATTGGCAACAGGTTGATGAGATGTGTCAAATTCAATGCACTGGCGAGGAACAAGCTGGGATTCTTGGCATTGATTATGAAACGCTGAATAGGGCGTGTAAACGCGAGAAAGACCTGAGTTTTAAGGAGTATTACGCACAAAAGAGTGCTGGGGGCAAACAAAGCCTGAGAAGAAGACAATATACCACCGCGATGGAGGGCAACCCGACCATGCTGGTGTGGCTAGGAAAGAACTGGCTAGGGCAGACCGACAGGATTGAAGCTGATGTGGTTAATTTACCGAAATTAGATATAACGGTTGTTAGTGATACTGAGTAAGTCGCAATCCAAGATATTCCTAAACGATGACCGTTTCCGTGTGGTTGTTGCTGGTAGGCGGTTCGGCAAAACAACATTGTCACTAGTTGAGTTGTTGCGCGTGGCTTTAGACAGAAAGACTAAGGTTTATTATGTTGCGCCAACCTACAAATCAGCAAAGGAAATCGCATGGCAAATGCTGACGGACTCTATCCCTGATGGGTATATATCGAAGAAGCATGAAACCGAACTGAAGATGACTTTGCGGAACGGTTCAACCATTGCGCTCAAGGGTGCGGATAACTACGACAGTCTGCGCGGTGTTGGCTTGGATTTCATTGTGCTGGATGAGTTTGCTGATATGCACCCAGACGCATGGTTTCAAGTCTTGCGACCCACCTTGTCTGATACTGGCGGCAAAGCGTTATTCATTGGCTCACCTAAAGGGCGTAATCACTTCTATGACTTATGGGCAAAAGGCATTGACGGTGCTGATGATTGGGAGTCATTCCAGTTCACAACGCTTGACGGTGGTTATGTGCCACCAGAAGAAATTGAATCGGCTAAAGCTGATTTAGACGCGCGAACATTCCAGCAAGAGTATGAAGCGCAGTTTGTGAATTATGAGGGCATCATCTATTACAACTTCAACCGCAAAGAATCCGTTAAGCAAACCCATAAAACCAAGCAATATCACATCGGCATTGATATGAACATCAACCCGATGAGTGCGGTGGTGATGGGTATTGATGGCGCGGTGCTTAATGTTATTGATGAGGTGGTTATCTTTGGCAGTAATACGGCTGAGTTGATGGATGAATTACACCAGCGCGGATACACAACAGACAAGGTAACGCTATATCCTGACCCAGCCTGTCGGCAACGAAAGACCAGTGCTGGCGGCAAGACCGATTTGAGCATCATGGAGAACGCTGGTTACAGAGTTAAGGTGCGGAATAAACACACGGCAGTCAGGGATAGAATCAACGCTGTGAACTCACGGCTATTGAACGGCAAGGGCGAGCGGCATTTGTTCGTTGACCCGAAATGCAACACGGTTATTAGGTGCTTAGAAAGGCACATTTATAAAGAGGGAACTTCACAACCAGAAAAGGATTCTGGATTCGACCACATGAATGACGCATTAGGCTACGCGGTAGACTTTCTTTATCCGATTAAGAAAGACCGCGAACAACAAACACACACACGATGGACATAAAATTATGAGCATTACTGAAAAGAATGACGGTTACAACAGCAACGCTGACTTGTGGGAATTTCACTTGCGAAGTTTCTTAGGTGGCAACGACTATAAAAACGGCAATTATCTAGTTAAGTACACGCTAGAAGATAACGATGAATATAACAAGCGGCTTGATTTAACGCCCATCGACAACCATTGCAGAAACGTGGTGCAGATATTCTCCAGCTTTGTTTGGCGTGTACCGCCCAAAAGGGATTTGGGTAACTTAGGGGATGACCCAGCCATTAATGCTTTTCTTGAGGATGCTGATTTGGATGGGCGTGAACTGAATGAGTTTATGCGTGACGCACAAATCTGGGCGAGCGTGTATGGGCATTGTTGGTTGTTGGTTGATAAGCCACCATCAAATGCTAAGACCAGAGCGGAAGAACTAGACCAAGATATTCGCCCATATATACAACTAATCACCCCAGAGAATGTGTTTGATTGGCGTTATGAACGCGCTGAGTCTGGGCGTTATGTTTTAACCTATTTGAAAGTTAGAGAGTGGGTTGAGGGGGATGAGCAGTTTTTTCGGGTTTGGACAAACGACAAGATTGAGGGTTGGCAAGTTATCGGTGACGAGGAAAAGAAAGTCAGCGACATTGATAACCCATTAGGCATTGTTCCAGCGGTCTGTTTATACGCACAACGCTCACCGATTCGCGGCACAGGTATTTCGGACATTGGCGACATTGCTTTGAAACAAAAAAGCATCTACAACAAGCTATCTGAAATTGAACAATTAATCCGCATCACTAATCATCCGTCATTGGTTAAAACACAGGGAACAGATGCAACGGCTGGTGCTGGTGCAATCATTCACATGGATGACGACCTTGATGCTGGATTGAAACCTTATTTGTTACAACCGTCTGGAACTAACCTAGATGCGATTAGAGCCTGTATAACGGACGAAGTTGAAGCTATTAACAGAATGGCGCACATGGGTGCAGTTAGAGCAACTGAAGCGCAGACAAAGAGCGGTGTGGCATTACAAACCGAGTTTCAGCTGTTAAATGCAAGGCTATCTGAGAAAGCGTCATTATTAGCGTTAGCTGAAGAACAAATCTGGGATATATTCGCGAAATGGCAAGGCATTGAAAACCAAGTTCTGACCGATTACAACAACGACTTTGACTTGCATGACTTGGGTGCTGAACTGGACTTCTTGCAACGCGCCAAAGCATCAGGGATTAAATCAACGGCATTTGCACATGGGGTTGATGAGGGCATTGCTAAACTGGTTCTTAAAGATGAAGAACTGGATGAAGCACTAAGCCAAATCAAGGCGAATACTATTGTAGTCGGTGAGTTTACTGATGGCATCGAATAACCGACACGCAAGGACGCTTGAAAAACTAGCTGACCAATACGAGCGGCTTTTAAACGAGTCGCTTGTTAAGTTTGAAAAGTCTATTGTCACTAAGTTAGCCAGTGCGCCAACATCAGCAGATAAGTTATTTGATTTGCAGTTTGCGTTGGGTATGCGGCAATCTTTACGCGAAGCGGTTGAAAAGGAAGTGTTGACCGAGGTGCATAAGGCTATCGCTAACTTTGATGGTGCTGAGAAATCATTGATTGAAATGTATGGTGCATCGGGTATTGATGAAGCCTTGCTGACCGTTGACCGTTCCATTGTCAGGCAACTCAAAAAGCTATCTTTCCAAGGCTTTGAGGATGTCGCTGAAACGTTCATTGATTCCATCAGTCGTGAGATTTATCAAAGCACGTTAACTGGTAAGCCATTGGCTGATTCAATCCGAGCGGTTCAGCAACAAATCAATGGGGTATACATTCAGACCAATGACGCTGAAGCGCAAGAGTTGGTTGAGTTCATTGCGGAAAACAAGTTTGACCCAAGCAAACAAAGCGCAGTTGATGCGGCAGTGGAGCAGTTGCACACTAAATATGCGCGTGACAGGGTTGGCAACAATCTCAGGCGTTATGCAACGCAACAGCTACACGATGGCTTGATGCAATATTCAGCGTCAATCAATATGCAGATGGCTAATCAGTTAGGTGCTGACAAGTTCAAGTATTTTGGAACGGTTGTTGAGGATACGCGGCAATGGTGTAAAGACCATATCGGGCGTGTCATGACGGAACAGGAAATCAGGGATGAGTGGGCAAATAATAGCTGGGCAGGGAAATCATCAAGCGACCCATTTATTGCGCGTGGCGGTTACAACTGTCGCCATCATTTCAGAGCAGTTTTTAACGAAGATTAGAGGATATACAATGGCAGAAGAAATAGAGCAAGAAGCGACAGAAGAAGTAAAAGCGGCAGAGCCAGCGTTCACGCAAGAACAAGTGGATAAAATGGTATCAGACAGATTGGCGCGTGAGCGTAAGAAGTTTGAGAAGAAATATGCTGGCGTTGATGTTGACGCTTACAAAGGCTGGCAATCGGAACAAGAGCAAGCGGAACTTGACCGACAGAAAGAGCGCGGTGATTTTGAAGCTATACTGAAAACCACAGTCGGTAAGAAAGAGGAAGAGATTAGCCAACTGAAAAACAGGCTGATTGCGACAGAAGTGACAGGCTCATTGTTACGCGAGGCAAGTAATTTGAACGCGGTATCCCCAGACCAAGTGGCTTCATTATTGGAGAGCCAAGTTAGGCTGGGTGATGACGGCAACGTGGAAGTCATTGACAATCAAGGGGTTTTACTGTATGGTGACAATGGAGAATCAAAAAAAGTTGCTGACCTAGTTAGTGATTTTTTAACAACGAACCCTCATTTCGTTAGGGCATCTGCATCAGGTGTTGGAAGTGTCGGTAAAGTTGGTGGTGGAACACAGACACCTAAACCTGTGGCTGAAATGACTCACGATGAATACCGTGAGCATAGAAAGTCGATAGGGAGAGGTGTTCGGTAAACCCAAATTGCCATCCCTAGTTAAATTAATTATTTATTTAGGGAAAACTAAATGGCATCTTCAACTACATCAACGCTAGATGATTTATTTACAAATATCATCGCTGAAGCGACATTTCAAGCACAAGAACAATCACTTGTTCGTAACCTTGTAACCAATTACAGTCTTGCTGGTGACGCTGGCAAAACAATCCAAGTTCCTATCTACCCATCGGTTGCGGCATCTGCTTTAACTGAGGGGTCAGATATGTCCTCAACTGCTGTATCAACAAGCAACAAAACAATCACTGTTGCTGAAGTTGGTGTTCAAGCGGTATTAACTGACCTTGCGGCTCAATCTGCATCACGCGATGTGGCTGGAGATTTAGGTCGTGTGCTTGGCGAGGGTATCGCTAAGAAGATGGACGGTGATTTAATCGCTTTATTCGATGGCTTCAGCACTTCATTCGGTGCGGCGGCTGGCGAACTAACTGCGGCTGACATCTTCAAGGCGGCGGCAACTTTACGCGCCAACAACGCAATCGGAACACCTGTTGCGGTTATCCATCCTTATCAAGCCTACAACTTGAAAGCTAATCTAACCAACACATTCGCTAACCCTAACGGTGGCGATGCTCAGAACGCGGCAATGCGCTCTGGATACGTTGGCACATTAGCTGGCGTTGATATTTATGAATCTTCAAACATCTCAATTGATGGCTCTGGCGATGCGAAAGGTGCAATGTTTGTACCGTCTGCACTAGGTCTAGCCTTGAAATGGGATATTAAGATTGAGCCACAAAGAGATGCAAGCATCCGTGGTTGGGAATTGAACGCTACTGCCGCTTATGGTGTTGGTGAACTTCAAGACTCAATGGGTTGTGAACTTTACTTTGACGCTGGTCTGTAAGCATCATGGCAATGTCGCGAGATAGTGACTTAACGGCACTTCAACCCGACATTTTGTCACTTGGCATCTCTGCGTTCTCATCCGAACACGCAAAGAGCCAAGCTGACATTGAGCGCGAGTTGCGGAACACTTGGTGGGCTAAAACTGGCAGAACTGGCGAGCTTAACTCCAGCAAGTTGTCTGAGTCGCAGTTCACTAGGTGTTCAGCTTTTCTTGTGTTGTGGAAATATGCACTTCCTAAGTTATCAACTTGGGGCGATGGCGACAGATTTCTGGAAATGATTAAATTCTATCGAATACGTTTTGATGAGGAATTTGCTCAAATCCTAAAAGATGGCGTTGAGTATGATGCAGACGGTGACGGAACTATCACTAACGATGAGAAAGTCGCATTGCATCACGGCAGATTGACACGATGATTGCTTTGAAAATAGATACGCGCCAACTGGATAAACGGTTGGCAACTATCGTTCAAAAGCAACCAAAGAAAGTTAAGAAGGCATTGGGTAGGACAGCACTTCTTGGCGTTAATATTTTGCTTGAGCGTTTAGAAGAGGGTCAGGGGTTAAATGGTGCTTTTAAGCCTTACTCTGACAGTTATGCGTGGACTAGGCAGAACACACCACCAGTGGCGCAAGTTGATTTCGTTGACCTAAATAGAACAGGCAAGATGACCAGCGATTTAACTGTTACGCGGTGGACTACTAAAAAAGCAGTTATCTCAGCAACATCAGCATTGTCGAAGAAGAAGATTGCACATACCGATAAACAGCGCAGATGGTTCGGCTTTAAGCCAGATGAGGAAAAACGTTTGGTTCGATTCTTTGGGAAACAGTTATGAGTATTCGTGAATCTATTGCCGCGAATTTAGTAACTACTTTGTCAGGGATGACCACCCCAATTACATTGAAAAAGGTTGAGCGTAATCCGTTTGATTTTGAGAAGTTAAGCAACGCTCAGTTCCCAGCTTGCTGGATTCAGAGTGGCGAAGAAACAAGGGAAGATTCCACAATCAGTGAATCATCTTCTAAACGTGCATCAGTGGTTAATTATCGCGTGATTGGCTTTGTTAAAAGTTCAACGATAGACACGGCACGGAACGAGTTAATTGAGGGCATTGAAGAAGTGCTTGATGACGACAGAACTCGCGGTGGGTATGCGTTAGACACGCAAGTCACTGAAGTCGGAACAGACGAGGGGGCAATTGACCCCATAGGCGGCATTATTATTAATGTGCGCGTTGAATATAATTATGTTCGGGGAGCAACATAATGAAAATGAGAATTGGCAAAAACGGCACTATTATCACGGTTGATGAGCGTGGCGTTGAGCGAATGAAGTCGATGGGTTGGCAGGAGTACAAACCATCAAAACCTAAATCAAAATCTAAAAAGGTGAACAAAGATGGCAACCCATAAAGGCTCTGAGGGCGTAGTTAAAGTTGGCGCAAATACTATTGCGGAACTTAAAAGCTACTCTATCGAAGAAACTGCAAACACAATAGACACAACAACCCTTTCAGACTCTTCTGAAACCCATGTTACTGGCTTAACTAAATGGTCGGGTTCAGCAGATTGCTTCTGGGATGAAACAGACACAAATGGACAAGTGGCATTAGCCATTGGCGAGTCTGTGACGATGAACTTTTATCCAGAGGGCGCAACTACTGGCGACAGATATGCGACAGGAACAGCCACCGTTGTTGGCGCAAATGTTACTGCTGAATCTGATGGGATTGTTGAAACATCATTCAGCTTCACTGGCAATGGCGACCTCACATGGGGTGCGGCTAGTTAATGTCTAATGTTTTAGAAGCGGCTAAAACCCAGTTCCGCGACAGGCTATCAGGTGGCTTGTCGCAACTGGTTGTACCAGAATGGGAAGTCAACGGTAAGCCAACAACGATTTACTTTAAACCATCAATGACAATGAAAGAACAAGGAGAAGTTCTGAAGTTGGCTAATGACAATAAGCAAGCTGAATCTATAGTGATGACGCTTATTATTCGGGCGTTGGACGCTGATGGCAATAAGATGTTCAAGCGAGCGAACATGACCGAACTCATGAACCACACAGACCCAGACATTATCAGCCGCATTGTTGTTGATATGAATGGAGATGAATTGGACTTGGATGACGCAGTAAAAAACTAAAAAGTGACCATGATTTGAGGTTTTGTTTGAGTCTGGCAGAACATTTACACAAGTCATTAGACGAAATTATGGCACTGAGTACAGATGAGATTTTGTTGTGGCTGGCACACTTGGAGTTGAAACACGATGGCAAGTAATGATGTAAAGATAGTTATATCAGCGCATGACAAAACTAAAAGAGCATTATCGTCAGTCAATCGTGGGTTGTCAGGGTTAAAAAGGGCGGCATTTTCTGCTAAATCCGCTCTTGCTGGTATCGGTTCTGGTCTAGCAATTAAAAGCATAGTCAATGCGGCATCTGAAGTTGAGCAATTAAAGGTCAGGCTGAAATTCCTCACAGGCTCAGTCAAAGATGGCGCAAGGGCGTTCCAGATAATGGATGGCTACGCATCGCGCGTTCCGTTTACCTTAAAAGATATTCAAAACGCCACACCAGCATTACTGGCTGTTGCTGGTGATGTTGAAGAACTCAATGGATTGCTCGCGGTAACAGGTGACATTTCTGTTGCGTCAGGTATTTCATTTCAAGACACAGCATTACAACTCCAACGCTCATTATCTTCTGGCATAGCATCTGCTGAGATATTCAGAGAACGTTCTGTTAGGGAGATGCTTGGGTTTCAAGCTGGCGTTGAATACAGTGCGGAGCAAACAAGGGCGCACATCAACAAGGCATTTAGCGGCAGTGCGTTAGACATAAAAGGTGCGACACAAGCCATGTCAACCACCTTTACTGGCAACGCATCCATGATGATAGACGCATGGGATAAGTTCAAACTGGCATTGGCTGAAACAGGTATTTTCGAGAAAGTCGGGGAATTGATAATTTGGGCGACAGGTAAGATGAAACTGTTTACCGAGATGGTGAAAGACCCAAGGCTACATGAGCTGCTTGGGAGTATGTCGGGATGGTTTAAAAAGATATACAATTCACTTGTTGCACTTCCCATTAAGATGGCTGAACTGTGGGTTGAGGTTGCTAAGGGTTATGCGTGGCTAGACCAAGTGGCAACTAATTTTCTTCAGTCTATAAATAATAATCTTGCAAAACTTAATCCAACCATACAAGGACTTGTTCCGCTAACAGAGGGGTGGCTTGAGAGCGCAAAAGAGGGTGCTGACTTCTTCACGCTGGGTCTTAACAGTGGACTTGATGACGCTCTCGTTAAGACCAAAGAACTCAAGGCTGTTTCTAATACTATG
>ENA-OSET01005098-OSET01005098.1-sediment-metagenome-genome-assembly--contig:-NODE-5098-length-11267-cov-2.484629_pt1 | contig 11267 bp, 9 predicted proteins | sample MGYA00237882_ERZ534229 | MGnify/ENA primary metagenome ERZ534229 (study PRJEB26408, sample SAMN06266212) | sediment metagenome | isolation source: Hudson Canyon methane seep mesocosm | place: USA:Hudson...
ACGTTATTGAGATCATTCTAGCCCCTATAACACAACTGCCACCCGCGAAAGCTAAGGTGTGCGTTTTCTGTTTATTTTATATTTTATATTTTATATTAGTTTTATTTCTCTGTTTTATCGTATGGTACTTCAAATTCTTTTATTGCTTTTAGAATACTTCGAATACTTAACTGGCCAACAAATTTACCATTTTCGACAATCGGAATTCGTCTTCTTTTCTTGTCTAGCATACATTGGGCGACGGCTAATATATCAGCCTCTGGAGAAACTGACTCAACATCTGGAGACATGAATTCAGCGACTGTTCCATTGACCTCTCCGTAATAACTGCCGTTGAGGATTGCACGGAGGCAGTCAACCTCAGAGATAACACCGATGATGTTATCATCATCATCCACAACGGTTGCACCTGTTACCTTATGCACAATAAGCTCATGAATAAGGTTGAAAATATTTGTATCTGCTTTAACCGTGACAGGTTTTGCAGTGACATAATCTAAAACATCTACGGATTTGAACACATGCGCTCCTTATAATTTGTATTGGAGTTGTTAGAGTACATTTGCTGTTTAGTATAATGTCTTATATAAAATGAACTGTGTTTGAAAGTCAATCAAAAATAATAATTTAGCGATATCAATTAAGAGGTCGTGCAAAAAGTGAACTTATCCTTGGTTTATCTGACATCTATTTAGGTTTGACTTTGAGGGTGTCATTTAAGAGAAAGATGAAATCCCTTAGCCGAGTAATTTGTTTATTGAAGGCAGTAGTCGATCTTTAGTAATGGGTTTGATGATCCAGCCATTGGCTCCGGCCTCTCGCCCCAGTTGTTTTTTGTCGGCTCTTTTCTCAGTGCTGATAATTAAGATGGGCACGCCGTTATATTTATTGAGTGCTCTTAATTTTCGTGTCAACTCAATACCGTCTAACTCTGGCATATACAAATCACTTAATACTAGGTCGTATTGATTTGCTCTGGCTTTGTTGTAAGCATCCGCTCCGTCGACGGCCAAGGTCAATTCATGGTCTTCGTCTTGTAAAATCACTTTAAACATATTGCGCATGACAAGCTGATCGTCGGCTATTAGAATTCTGGCCATGTGAGTCCTTTTTAAGTTACAGCATTAATTAGAAGTGTAGTCGAGGAACGGCTGAAGGATGATATTATTTTGTATCAAAATATATTTTTAAAGGATAATCAGGAGGGTGGTGTTTACTTTTTTGTTAATTTAATTGTTTGGTTTAGTGCTTTTAGCTTAATGCGCCCTGAGCGACGCATTAATTATGTAAACCTCATTTAACAAGAAAAGGCGTAAAGTGGTTTAAGCTTGTAACCAACCAGCCAATTTTCTAGTGACCACGCGAGGTGTCAATTTACCTGACCAAACACCGGCAATATTTTTCCAGCCGGTGATGACGATCGCTTTATTTTTCTTGCGTAAAGCTTTTTTGACGACAGCATCAGCTGTCATAGCACCCGCCTTGAATAATTTGGTATCAGTCATGTTTGCAGAAACCGCAAATTCAGAATCTGTGGCACCTGGACACAGTGCGCTTACTTGAATGCCCTCTGCCTTTAGTTCTTCATGTAAGGCTTCAGAAAAGGATAAAACGAATGCTTTGGTCGCATAATAAACTGCCATATTGGGGCCGGCCTGAAAAGCGGCTGTTGACGCAACATTAATAATGAACGGCTGGCTTTGTTTTTTGATATTGGGTAGTAAGCGATAGGTTAAATTTATTAGTGTGGTGACGTTCAGCTGAATCATCTGAAGCTGTCTATCTAGTGATATATCCAAAAATGAGCCCCGGTCGCCAAAGCCTGCATTGTTGATTAAACCTTGAATTGCCCAGCCTTTTTCTTGAACGTGTTTTTCTATTTCTTGGCTCGACTCCATCGTTGCCAAATCGGCGGCGATTGTTTCGACTTGAATGCTATATTGCGAAGTTAGTTTAGTTGCTAATTGGTCCAGTTTGTCTTTACGGCGAGCAACAAGAATAAGGTTATTCCCCTGTTGTGCTAACTGTTTCGCAAATACTTCGCCTATTCCAGCGCTTGCGCCAGTGATGATAGTGTAGTTCATAGTAGATTCTCAATATTGTAGAGGTGCATGCAAGGTAACTGACTTTGGGTTATTTAACAATGACTCACGGTCATTTGTCAAATTTATTTCTTCCGCTATGCTAAAACTGATAAACAATTGCGTAAGATATTTGTTTTCTAATGGGCGTATTTATGACAAAAATAAATGCATATTTTTTAAACGATTCTGCGTAGAATACTCCGTTTTTAGAATTATGAAACTGAATAACCCTATAAATTCCAGAAATCGTAGCAACAAGAAGTAGAGACTATATGGTAGCTATCAAACGTCGAGCGGTAAGTGTTGCGCAGAAAGAGCAGCGTCGACAGGATATTCTTCAATCTGCACGTGAGTTGTTCACCACACACTTGGACTACGATTCTTTGTTGATGAAGCATGTTGCTGAGAACATCAGTTTGACAAAAGGTACGCTGTATCTTTATTTCAAAACAAAAGAAGAAGTTTTCTTGGCTTTGTATACCGAAGAATTTAACCTGCGTTTTGATGTCATAGACAGTTTGTTAGCTGCTTATTTTGATGTGGGTACTGATGCAGATAACCGAAATAATGGCATTGATATTTTTTTAAGTATAATGACAGAGAGTATGCTGGAGCAGCAAACCTTCCTTAGATTGAATAGTCTTTTGCATACTGTTCTGGAGCAAAATATCGAATTGGATTGTGCGCTTGAGTTTAAAACACTGCTACGTGACCGTCTGAATGCTACAGGGGCAGGCGTTGAAAAAGCACTTCATTTTCTGAAAGAAGGGCAGGGGACCGAGTTATTATTAATGACGCATGAATTAATGATTGGCTGTTTTCATGCTTCCACCCCTACGCCGTGTCTGGAAGAAGTCTTGCAACGACCCGATATGATCTTTATGAAATTGGACTTTGAAGTGGAATTTGCCAAAGCAATTCGTTTGATCTTGTTAGGTTATGAGAGTTTGAATAAGCGTGGATAAATCCTGGGTTTAGTTTAAGGCTTTTGACATTTTCTCAATCAATAAATCAATGTTAATGGGTTTGGTCATAAAGTCGCTTACGCCCAAATCTTTACAACGTTGTTCTTCATCATTCTGATTATTTGCGGTGAGAACAATAATGGGAATATCTCTCCAGCTATTATTGCGATGAATTTCGACTATGGTTTCAAAGCCATCCATCACCGGCATCATTAAATCCATTAAAATAATGTCGGGTAAGGGCCCTTCATCTAGCTTTTCCAAGGCCTCTTCACCATGTTGTGCCACAATTACATTAAATTCAAAGGGTGCAAGTGCTGCCATCATGGTAAATACATTTCGAATGTCATCTTCAACAAGTAATACATTCTTTTTGAAAAGCCCCTGATTGTTCTCCAGTGTGTCCTCGTTAGGTTTATCGATTGATGTTTTAACCGTAGGCGTATGGTTTATTTCCTCGCTATCTGAGCTGAGGCTTATAGCATGATGGGGACGGCTTTCATGGGTTTCAACAGCCTCTTGTGTGCTATTTTGGTGAATGGGGAAGTCTATGCTGAAACAACTACCCAAACCTAAGGTAGACTCAACCCTGATTTCACCGCCTAATAAACGAATCATATTCCGTGAAATATTAAGGCCAAGGCCAGTGCCACCAAAACGGCGACTGGTGGAGGTATCTTCTTGTTGAAATGCTTCAAATATTAACTTTAGGTTTTCAGCTTTAATACCCATGCCGGTATCAGTGACGCTAAGCATAATGTGTGCTGGGTTTGATGCGGATACCGCGACCTGAATTTTAATGCCCCCTTTGACCGTAAACTTGATCGCATTAGATACCAGGTTACGAATAATCTGGCTAAGCCTTACTTCATCTGTTTCAACCAGTTCTGGAATATCTTCATTCACTATCACATGTAGCTCAAGGCCTTTTTTATCGGTTAGAGGTGATAGTTGAGTCGATAAAACTTTCAAGGTTCGACGGATGTCAAACTGCTCAAAATGAATGCTGATTTTACCGGCTTCGACCTTTGCCAAATCAAGAATATCGTCAATCAAGGTCAGCAAATCATTGCCACTGGTGTTAATTACTTGAGCAAACTCGACTTGATCTGCGGTCAAATTTTGTGTTTTGTTTCCTGCCATGACTTCTGATAAAACTAGAATTGAATTAAGTGGCGAGCGTAGCTCGTGGGTCATGTTGGATAAAAAATCACTCTTGGCTTGATTGGCTTTTTCAGCCAGTTCTTTGGCTCGTTGAACCTCTTGTTCGGCTTTTTTCATCAAGGTGATATCTTGGGTGACGATGATCTCTTCATGTAGATTATATTGATAACGATTAACGACATAAGAAGAGCAATCGCCATTATCTTCTTTTAGCTCTAAAGGGTGTTCAAAGGTAGATTCCGCACCGTCGAAAAAAATCAAACTGCCTGCTTTTCGCTCTAAGGCTTCCATAATGGCATTTTCAGAACTTAAAAAATCATCTTTTTTACGCATCACGCCTAAGCCAAAAGATTGTGTAGACCATAACAATAAATCTAACTGTTTATTGACTTGCTTTGAATGAATTACCTGCATGATGGCATTGATGCGCATAATGAAAATATGCGCGGGGTCATCTTTGAATAGCAGGTCCATTGCGCCAGCGGATAAGGCTTTTTCGGTCATTTCTTTTCGTTGAGAGAACATCACTACGGTGATGTCTACTGTTTCATCATCAAGTAGTTCCTTGCATAATTCATCGCCATTGCCGTCAGGCATATAATAATCAATGATCGCCAAAGCAGGCGATGTGGATTTTGCCAGCGCTTTACCTTCAATATAGCCGCCCGCTTCAATGACGTTGAACCCTGCTTCTTTTAATAAACTGGCATAACGCATACGCACCGTGGCGGAATCATCTACCAATAAAATTGATTCATTATTCAATAGTTTTTTATTGTTTGTGCTTTCTTCAGAGAGGGAGCTGAGTCCAATAGAGCCAATAAACTTTTCAATGCGTTGTGGCAAGCGGTCCAATTCATCTTTAAGTTGAATATCGGTATTTTTTCGAGCTAGTACTAGCTCGAACGCTTTTTCATCGGGGCGTTCGGTGAAAATCATCACTGCCATATCAGTAAAGCGTGTGTCATCTTTAATTTTGACTAGCAGCTGTTCACCGCTCATGCTGGGTAATACCCAGTCTAACAATATCGCGACAAACGCTTCGGACTCCGTCGTATTGTTTAACAAATCCCAAGCCGCTTCTGCTGTGCCACATTGTTCGACTATATAGCCATGGGTAATCAGTTTGTCTACACATACGGCACGCATGGTGGCGCTGTCTTCAATGACCAGTATGCGCTCTATTCTTTGGTGTTGACTCATAATGGTTTCTCTTCTGTGTAGAGTTTGCCGATGGGGTGGTCTGCATCAAGGGCCTTGACTTGTTTGATGTGTTCCTGTGCGGCTGTGTTTAAGCCCTTTTTATGTAAGCATAAAGCTAGAACACCGTGCAGGTTGGCCCGTTGGCTTTTATCAAGTTTGTTCGGCTGTTGTTTTGATTCGGCTAGAGCACTCTCGGCTGTTTCTATCGACTGAATGTCATTACCTTGGTCAGCGTAAAGTTGGCTGAGGGCATATAAGGCATGAAGTCTGTCATCGGGAGTTTGCTCAGCAATGCGTGTATAGAGGGCGGTGGCTTCAGTAAATTTCTTTTCAATTGTGGCCCGCTTGGCTTGTTCTATTAACGCAGTGTTTTTATTGCCAGCTAGTGGGGGTGTTTCATTTTTAAGTTTTTCAATTGACGCTTCTAGTTGCTGTAAATCCTCTTTTCGACTGTTCGCTTTATCTTTTTTCGGCTTAAGCGTAGGTGATAGCGGACGCTTTGTACTGGTAAGAGGCGCGTGGTGGTCATCTAAAGAGGCATCTGACGCTGCGTCAGGGTGCTGAAGTGCGGAGACATTACCAATCGATATTGGCTTAAACACGGTTCTGCATTTGGGTAGTTCTGTGTTATCGACCACTAAACATCCGTTTAGGTCCAAGCATGATTTAAGAATAGCTAGAATTTTAGTGACATGAGGCGGGTCAAGATAAATTAACAGGTTATTAAAAAAGATCACATCGAACCGACCACCAAGCGGTTCAATGCCTTCAAATACATTTAAACGGTGGAATGTGACTTGCTTTTTTATCATATCAGACAGGCGGTAACGTTGTTCACTGAGGGGGGTGAAAAATTGTAGCTGATGTAGCTTACTGGTACGCCGGAAGTCGTATTCGGTATAAATACCTTTTTTGGCACGTTGTATACATGAGGTAGAAATATCGACACCGTGAATATCGACTTTGTTTAAGTTAATACCGGTTTCCTGTAATAGAATGGCAAAACTATAGGGTTCTTCGCCAGCGGCACACGGCAGGTGAAGAATTCGTGGGGTTTTACCTTGTTTAATTAAGGGGCGAATACGTTCTGAAATGATCGCTAACATTTGCGCTTTATAGCGGAAGAAAAATGACTCATTGATGACAAAGTGGTCAATAAATAGCGTTGGGTCGAGCGTTTTATTCAGCAGGCCTTGGGTTAATTGTGCTTGGCTTAGGTGCATTTCTTTTGCGACTTCGGCTAGCGCCTGTTGAACATTGCGCGCCATATCCGCTTCGATGGTAAAGCCAATTTTTTTGCTGAGCCAATGATTAATCGGTAGCGTCATTAATGTTCGCCCCGCTGTACTTTAGAGGTGCTCTGCAGAGTTGGGCTGGCTTTACGCATCCAGCTTTCCATCATATTGCTCATCTGATTCGGCAAGTAGCTGTGCTGAGTGTTGATGGCTTTGCGGGTGCTGACTGGCATAGAGTCAATCAGTGCTGTGCTTGAATCTTGCGTTAAGACCATTCCGTTGTTAGCGATCACATCCTTTGCACCGACGGCGCCATCGGCCCCCATGCCGCTTAATACAATGGCCAGTAGGTCGTGCTTGAAATGGGGGGCAAATTTACTGAAGGTAAAGTCGATATTGGGGGTAAATATTTGTTCAGGTGGTGGTTGAAGCACTTCAATACGTCCACTAGCGGTGACGCTAAGATTTCGTCCGGCAGGTACAATGTAAAGGTTTCCCGCTTCGATATTTTGGCGGCTTTGGGCTAGATGCGCGGGAATACCGGTTTCGACTTCTAACCAGGCGGCAAAGTCACCTGAGAACCCGGGTTCGATATGTTGGCAAATAATAATTGGGCAAGTGGGCATGGATACTAATTTGCCAAGTACTTCCACTAAAGCAGAAGGGCCTCCTGTTGAACAGCCTATTACGATTACCTTTGTCGTGACTGTCGTCAACCTGGTTTTTAGCGTGCGTTTAACTTTAGTGGTGTGAATGCTGCGCTCTTGTTTGGGCAGAGGCAAGGCGCGTAAGCACTGCAATTTATTGAGTAAGGTTTTGCCGCTGGTTCTGAGTTGTTCGTTTGACACTGACGCGCCAGGCTTAAACGGTAGGCTAGGGGACCGGATATAATCAATGGCCCCTGCATTGAGGGCCGAGAAAATATAACTCATGTTGGTACGAACGGTGGCTGTGGAGATCAGAATTCGGGTATTGGGTTTGTGCTGCAAAATTTTCCGGGTAGCTCCGACGCCATCCATCTTGGGCATGTGAATATCCATAATTACAAGGTCGGTATGATGGTGTTGGCAGTATTCGCACGCTTGTAAACCATCAACGACGGTGCTTACCACCTGATATTGAGGCTCGGTTTCAATAATTGCTTGAATGACCGCCGTCACCATGGGGGAGTCATTTACAATTAAAATACGGGTCAGCTGGCTTGATTCTGAGGTGTGTATTTTTTTAGGGTTGCTCATCAACTTAAAGTTCACTTTCAGGTAAAGGGTGGGTGCTTGTTTCATTGTTAATCAGGCGGCCAATAGTGTGAATCATTTCTTCGGTATCAAAGTCAGACTTTACTACGTACTCGTTAGCCCCTGCCGATATGGCTTGGTGTTTATCTTCTTCTCTGTCTTTATATGAGACGACAATGATAGGTAGCGTTTTGTATTTATTTTCATGACGTACTTTTTTGATCATCTCTACACCGTTCATTCTGGGCATATCAATATCGCTAATCACTAAATCGAAATGATGGCTATGAATTTTATTCAAGCCATCCATACCGTCAACCGCCGTGATCACCTCAAAACCAGCGGACTCTAAAAAATGTTTTTCGACTTCTCGTACAGTCTGAGAGTCTTCTACCACCAATATTTTGCGTATGGTTTGATCTTCGGTATTGTCATAACGTACGCTTTCGACATGTGTTGCACTGTCAGAAAGGGTCTGATATAAGTCTTTCATATCGACGATCAAGGCCATTTCGCCGTTGCGTAATAACGACACCCCATCAATGTTGGGGATTTTCCCTAAACGTTGGTCAAAGCTTCGACGTACGATGGCCTGCTCTTCAACCACTTGTTCTACTACAAGGGCTATTTGTGAACTGTCACCTAAGACCAACACATAACGGTCCTCCAGTGTGCTTTTTAAAGGACTTAAACCCATTAAATTGGCAAAGCTGAATAGTGGTATGCTCTGGTTATTAATACGCACGACTTCTCGGCCTTCATGGGTGCGTATATCACTAGACTTAATGCGTTGAATAACGTCAAGCTCATTTTCCGGAAAGGCATAATGTTGTACGCCAAAGAAGGGGTGTTTCCCGCCTTGAACAAGTAGGCAGCGTGTGAGGGAGAGGGTTAGCGGCAACTCAATAATAAAATGTGTGCCTTGTTGCAGTTGGCTTTGAATACTGACTCGACCACCTACTTTTTCGACGACCGTTTTGACAATATCCAGACCCACCCCTCTGCCAGATAATTCGGTGACCGATTGCGCCATGGAAAAACCGGGTAGGAATAAAAACTGTTGCTGCTCAAATAAATCCATACTATCCCAGAGCACTTCTGTTGTGGCGCCTTGTTCCAGTACTTTTTGTTTGATGGCTTGCATATCAATGCCTTTGCCATCATCACTAATATGTATTTCAATTTGGCCGCCTAGTTGAAGTACACGAATTTTAATCAGGCCCTTTTCTGTCTTGCCTTGTTGTAGTCGTTGTTGAGGGCTTTCTATGCCGTGGTCGATGGCGTTTCTGAGTATGTGCATCAGCGGCGCGGTGACGGCCTCGAGAACGCCTCGGTCAATGCGGGTTTGTTCTCCTTCAAGCACTAGTTCACAGGATTTATTGAGCTCTTTTGACAGGTCACGAATAAGGCGAGGGTAGGTGGAAAACAAATGATCCAAAGGAACTAATCGAGCGGTATTAACTTGGTCTTCTAATTCATTAGAGAGAAAACGCATACGCGTTTCAGTATTGTTTACATGCTCTAGTACGGTGGCTTGTTGGCTGATAATATCTTGTAAATTAGCGCCCAGTTGGTGTAGACCTTCACGTTCTATATGCCGCTGAAACTGCAGTAAACTTTGCGACACCTTACGCATAGCATCACGTTGAGGGTCAAATGCGCCGACCGCTATCACCATTTCACCAGAGAGGTTAAACAGTTTATCCATTAACTTTTCATCTGTTGACTTGCTAGTACTGGGGCTTCCTGTTGCTGATTCAATGTGCGCTTCACTGTCGGGTGCTAGCGCTTCCGTTTTGGGAATATCACTGCTGTCTTGTATGGGGGCCTTGCTTGATTGATCAATGTCTGATGATAATGCTTGCTGTGGTAAAGTCGGTGAGTCGCCGTTTAAATATTGCTGCACTATATCTTCTAAGCACTGGTGATCTGGCAGTGCTTGTTTCGCTAGTTGCTGTTTGAAGACGGTGCGTATCAGGTCAATGGCAAAAAAAGTAATGTCGATTAGAATAGGACGAAAAGTTGTTTTGTTATCTAATAGGGCATGAAAAATATCTTCTAAATAATGCGCACACTCTTTGATTTCTTCAAATTGAATGGCTCTTGCTGCCCCCTTAATGGTGTGAAATTCACGCATTAAGCCATTGATCAGTTCTAGGTTGTCGGGTGCTTTTTCAAGCTCGAGTGCAAGCTCGGTAGCGCGTTGTAATTCACCGTTAAGTTCTGTCTGAAATATGGCTAAAAAATCTGACTCATTCATGGTGATGTAATCTCGTTATTTGTAAAGCGGTTATCGGAGTGCAAGGGTTCAGAACCAAAAGTTAAATCTTGGGTGTGATGTCGAATCTGGCCACTTTAAGCCGTGTTAAGTTGTGAAAGCTCCGCCTCAGATAGTATTTTATTGATATAAATCATATGTATAATATCGTTGTTTTCTCTCAATTATTCAGTTATGTATAATATATACAATTAAGGATAATATTACAAATTAAAATGAAAACAGCTTAAACTTCCAGTCGATTCGATGGCACACCTTTTGTTGATCGGGTAGATCTTCTAGGTTTGCCATCGAATCGACTCATCGAAGCCCTTCTAGGTGTGTCATCAGGGCGTCTGTCAATCTCCTCTGGAGGTTCATCGAGATGTTTGTCATGGTCTCTCGTTTCAGTCAGCAAACTGCTTGCAAGTGGAAAAAATGCATTTATTGGTGTCTGAACTTCTCTGCACGGTTGAGTATGATCAAGATATGTCAAAACATCAGATATCCGCGAGCAGAATGGATAACTATTTTCCCCCAGAACTTTAATTTCTTTTAATAACTGAATAGTTAATTCTTTTTCTACAAAACGGTTTGATTTAGCACCTGCTACCCAAGCCTCTTCCAAGGCAGAAACCGCCTTCTCGTTCTTCTTTACCTGAGAATAGGCTAAACCTAAATGATATTTAAAAACAGCTACATTAGACTTAAGCTTAGTCACTTTTTCAAAAACTGGCAATGCCAACTTAGGTTTTCCATCTTGCAACAATGCCCAACCATAAGTGTCCAAAAAATAAGGTTGTTCAGAATTATTAAAGCGTTCTGCTAACTTCACTGCCTTTGCTGTATTTTCTTTACTCGGGAAATGATCAAGCAATAATGAAACTAAATTATTAACAGCCACATCAACATTCGGTCGTTTTTCAATCAGAGTTTCATAATTCTCAAGTGCATTTTTATAATCTTGCTCCATTTCATATGCTGAAGCTAAAAACATTCTTAAGCGAATATTTTCTGGTGACTTTACCAATCCCTTTTTATAAACCTGAATAAGGCCCTTTTGCTGTGAGCATGCTTTCATACCTTACGCCTGAAGCGGTGGCATTGATGGATCTCCGCGGGCG
>ENA-OSET01005099-OSET01005099.1-sediment-metagenome-genome-assembly--contig:-NODE-5099-length-11266-cov-7.288766_pt1 | contig 11266 bp, 7 predicted proteins | sample MGYA00237882_ERZ534229 | MGnify/ENA primary metagenome ERZ534229 (study PRJEB26408, sample SAMN06266212) | sediment metagenome | isolation source: Hudson Canyon methane seep mesocosm | place: USA:Hudson...
CTGGTGTTTCGGCCAAAATAGTATCCAGATCATCCTTGAACCCCATATTTAACATCTCATCTGCCTCATCTAAAACAACAAATTCAACATCTTTTAACTTTAATTTTTTTCTGTTTATTAGGTCAATAACCCTACCTGGAGTTCCTACAACAATCTGGCTACCAGAATTAAGAGCTCTGATCTGTGTTTGTATATTTGCTCCACCATAAACTGCAGTAATCTTTAGTTTTTTAATATATTTAGAGTATGTTTCTAAATCTTTTGTTATTTGAAGACAAAGCTCCCTTGTTGGGCAAAGTATTATAGATTGTGTTTGAGTTTTTCCAGAATCAATTTTCTGAATTACAGGTAAACCGAAAGCAGCTGTTTTTCCTGTTCCTGTTTGTGCAAGTGCAATTAGATCCGTTTCTTCTGATAAAACAAATGGAATTGATTCTTGCTGTATTGGTGTAGGCTCTTCATATCCTAAGTCGGTGATGGCTTTTAAGATCTCATCATTTAACCCTATTTCAGAAAATGTCATATATTAAAATTTTTGCAAAACTACTCTTTTATTATGATTAAGAGTGTTTTATATAAAAAAAGACATTCTAATAATGGGAAGACTTTTAGAAAATGTTTAGTAAACCTATTGAATTACTACTTTTCTGATAGATTTTTTGCCATCTGTTGAGATAATTTTAATGAAATAAATCCCACTAGTTTCTAAATTAAATTTAGTAGTTTCAAAAGTTTTAATTAATTTTCCTTCAATAGAGTAAATATTAATTCTTTCTATTTCTAAATCTGTAAGTATATTTACTTCTCCTACTGAAGGGTTTGGATATATTTCTAATTCCTCCTCAGTAATTAATTGTACTGAAGTTGATGATAGTTCTCCCCATCTTTTTTCAAATTCTTGTAAATAAATATTAGCAATTGTTGCATCATGAATTATCAATGTATTTTCATCAGAATTATTTTCTGCATTTCCACTCCAGTTATGAGAACCAGTTAAAACAATAGGATCAGCAGAAACATTAGAAGCATCAATAATTGCATATTTATGGTGTAACTGATTAGCAACTCCAGTATGCGAACGCACATCTACACTAGCAGTAGCAAGAGTTGCAAATTCACTTCCAGTAATGTTTTCTTGCTCAATAATACCTCTTACTGTTACTCCAAACTCAATATCTTTATCAATCACAGCTTGTCCAATATCATCTCTCGTAAATGCTAACAAACCAAATTCAAGTGTATTATCTACACTCTCAATTGTTTCTATAATATGAGCTGTAGTTTGATCAGAAGGTGAAAAATAAACTTCAATTAATTTCCCATCAGACATAAATTTATGAGGAGTATTGTCTAATTTATTATGCCCAAATACACCACTCCACATTTCTTCAAATTCTAAAGTATATGCCTTTGCTATAGCCTCATCCTGTACAAAAATCAAATTATTATAATCGTTCAATAAATTAGAAGGATTTGTCCAGTTTGTTGATCCTCCTAAAATCCAAGAGTTATTAGTTGAATTTGCATCAACAATAATAAATTTATTATGCATAATACCAGCTGGTGCAGGATCTCGAATCACTACTGGAATATTTGCATTTAAACTTGAAAGCATAGTATTTGCAACATCATCATCAGCAATATATCTGACAGCTACACCATTATTATAAGCGTTATTTATTGCAGTTGCAATTATGGAAGATGAGGCATTATAAACACAAATATCTAAAGTATTTTGGGCAAGTGCAATATAGGCCGCAATAGTATCTGCAAAACCAGAGGCAATATCTTGGGCATCAACTCCAGTTGAAAAAGAATTATCAACCGAATGATTAAAGTAAGGGCGAATTATACCACTAGAAAGTGAAGCTGTAGAATAAACTCCTGTAGATGAAAAAGCAGTATCTGCACCATCTACAGAGTAACACTCCACATAATAAAAAGTAGCAGGAGAAAGTCCTGTTAAACTAATAGTATGATTTTGTGTATTTCCTCCATTGTTTACTGGATTTCCTAATGATGTAGTTGTTCCATAATTACAGTTAGTAGTAGAATTTGAAGAAACACTCCAGCTTAATTCAAAACTTGATGTTGTAATATTTGTTTGATTTACTGCTGAGGTAAATACAATATTTCCTGACTGAATAATATCATTACTATCTCTTGGTAAAACTTGATAATCTCCAACAGGTGGTGTAGAATAAGTATGCTGAGAAGAAATTCCAATTAGCGTAACAGGCCCCATTGGGATTAATGTATTCTCTAATTGATGTCCTGTTTTCAAATATATTTTACCTGTTTCTCCATTTGCTGTAAAGTCAAAAGAAGTGTTCCCTGTAAAAATTGAGCCTCCATTATTAAAAATAAGATTATCAATCTGAATTAATTCTGATTCAGTTGCTTCACCAATTTGTATAGGTGTAATTAATTGTGGAGCAATTGAATTTCCAGATGAATTAATTGAATTTGAATTAACAGGTTGCATTTCCAACAAACCATTATAATCAACTAAAACGCCAGTTACTGTAACCTCATCACCTCTTACTACAGCTCCCATTGCGCCAGGATCATAAATTGCCATCCCAGCAGTTGCGTCTTCAACATATCTAATTGGACCTAATTCATCTCCATTAGTTGCGACCCCAGTAATTGTTACAGTTGCTCCAACGCCTTGTGCTCTTGCAGTTGCAATATCTTGTGCAAAACCAACTACACTTAGTAGTGTTGCAAAAATTAATGTTGTTGTCTTTTTCATTTTATTGTTATTTTAATTATTTAAAAATTGAATCTTGCTGATAAACTAAACCTTCTACCTAAGCCAAAAAATACACCTGCTGATTTTGCATCAAAATCACTTGTGCTAGCATTGTAAGGGTCATTATTCTGTGCGTCCGAGATATAGATTTCATTAAATAAATTCAAAATACTGAATTTAATATGAACAGTTTTATCAGCATAATTCTTTGTTGTGAAACCTACATGTAAATCAACTAATTGGTAAGATGGAATCACCCAACTTTCTCTTCCTCCATTTTCTCCATGCAAAGATAAAGGGTCAAAGTCAGAGTAATAATCAGCAAAATATGTTCCTCTTAATTTAATGTAAGAATTGTAAGTTGGTTCATATCTTACGCTTAATCCATATTGAGTCTGTGCAGCATCACCAACATGAACTCCTTTTGCATCAAAAGCAGTATCTACAGGATTGTCATTTTCATCTAAAATTGCATTATTATTTTCATCATAAAGTCTAACGGTATCAGCAGAAGTCCAAGTCCAATCTCCTAATGAAAGCAATCCCTCTACACTTACTTTACGGCTTATTTTATAGGACACATCCATCTCAAATCCTTTGTGCAAAGCATTCATTCCATTGATATTTCCTTTAATCAGATTTTCATCCTTATCTTTATATGTAATCCCTTTTGATGGTTTGTTTTCCCATACCGTATAATAAGTATTTACATTAGCCGAAAACAATGAAGATCGATAAGAATAACCACCCTCAACTGCTTTTACTATTTCATTTTTAATATCTTTAAACATTGAGTTATCATAGTCAAATACATTTGCAAATCTTGGTGCTTTTGAGATATAGCCTGTATTGAAAAACACATTATTATATTCGTCAAGATTTACATTTAATCCTGTCTTTACTGTATATCCTCTTATCCATTTCCAATCAGTTGATGCCGTTTTAGCTTCCTTAGAATTCACTGTATAATCTACACCATCAACAGTTACTGTGTCAGAAACATATTCACCAAAATTAAGATGTGTGCCTAACGCTTCTCTTATTGTTGTGTCGGCTAAAACCAAATCTTTTTTCCTGAAATAGTCAAGTCTTTTATATGCTGAATTAGACCCAGAAATATTAAAAAATGCACTAAGCATCCCATTACTATATTCTGCTTGTGAAAAAATACCACTCCATTTTACGATACCATCATTATGATAACTTATAATATCTCCCTCTCTTTTTACTGAGGATTTTTGAGTTTTATCATCTGTTACAATTGCATAATCTCCACCTAATAAATCGTAAATTTCTCTATAATGCTGTCCTTTGTAATATCTTAAATCTAAACCTCCAGATAATGAAATTTTATCTGTTGCTTGATAATTTAGAGTTGATAATCCTCCATACCAAAAGTGATTATTAATTGATGATTTTAAGTAATTTCCTGATTTATGCTCTGTATCAGAATAGGTTGGATCAACACTAAAAGGACCTCCAGCATTACCATCATAAGTATCTTGTAAATTATATTGTCCATTTGCATCATAACTGCTTCCGCTAATTGATGTTCCGCCACCATGACCAATAGATGCATATAGGATATTTGAAACATAGAATTTATCGTTCACAGTCCAGAAATCTCTTAAAGAAAATTGTGGTTTATGGTAATAGTTTTGTTTTGTATTTAGTGTTTCTCTATTATGAATAGTATCACCATTATTATCCAAAGTCCATCTGTCTAGGTGTCCCCAATGTTTATTAAACCTTATTCCCTTATTCACAATTCTTCCTGAGAAATCAGAAGTATCTCCCAAGGAACGAGCAATAGTAGTGTCATAAGTAGCAATATCACTTTTATATGATCTTTGACCATGTTTTTGTGGTGCCCCCATAGCAGATAAACTCAAAATATGATTTCCAATTTCCTTTTGAATTTTGGCATAATAAAAGTAACCTTCACTCCAAGTTTCATCAACAAAACCATTTCCTTTTTTATAAGAGCCTGCTAAAGTATATCCCCAGCCATTTTCCAATCTTCCTGAATTATATCCTAATGATGTTCTTAATCTACCAAAAGAACCTACTGATTGTTTTACGGTTCCTCCCGCTTTATTTCCAATTCCTCTAGTCAAAATATTCATGGTGCCTCCAACTGATGGGATTGCAATTTTGGAAGCTCCTAACCCTCTTTGCACTTGGATATTAGATGTAACAGCATCTAAGCCAAACCAATTACTCCAATATACCCAACCATTTTCCATATCATTTACAGGAATCCCATCAATCATTACTGCTACATTTCTCTGGTTAAATCCTCTTATTGTAATTCTAGCATCCCCATCTCCACCTCCGCTTTGTGTTGCATAAACGCCTGGAGTAGAATTAAGTACCATAGGGATATCTTGGGATGCTAATTCCTCATTTATTTTTTTCATAGGAATAGTTGAGAAAGCCACTGGAGTTTCTCTATCTATGGCAATATCAGCCACTACTTGTACTTCATTTAATAAAATAGTTTTTAACTTAAAATCTAAAATTTGTGATTCTCCCGTAATAGTTACTACTTGACTTATCACCTTATACCCCACATAAGAAACTTGTATACTTCTTTCTCCTTTATGAAGAGATATAGAATAATTCCCATCAAAATCAGTAGCTGTACCCATGCCTTTCCCATAGATTACTGTAGCTCCAATTAAAGCTTCTCCTGTATTAGCATCAGTAACTTTTCCACTAAGAGTAGTTTGAGCTAAAGTCACACAACTTAATATAATACCTAAAAATAAAACTGCTATTTTTCTCATAATTTAGTCGTAAAAAAATGCTGATGTTTCCATCAGCATTCCAATTTATTTTTTTCTTACTATTCTACAATTAATTTGTTTTTGGCAAATCTTCCATCTGCAAACTCAATTGTAATGATATAAGTTCCTTTTGCAAATCCAGTAGTATTAATTGTGTTATTAAACCTTATTTGCTCACCTAAAATGTTTATTACAACAATACTATTAACTTTTGTATTTGCATTTACAACAACAGACCCTCCTGAATTCACAGGATTAGGATACATCACATAAGAAACATCTATTTCGTTTACTCCTGTAGCATTACAAGCAGTATTACAAGCAGATAATGAGGTATATTGTCCTGTTCCAGTTCCTGGGTCAAAACATCCAGTTACAGGATCACAATCCCACGAATCTGACACTGTACTACAATCACAAAAATGCGATCCCATTCCTGTATATGTTGCGTCAGGTAAAGAATCATATTCCAATGTAGGATTAAATAATATAGGGTTTACTGTTACCCCTTTTTTTACAGATGCTTTTCTTACTAGTGTTTGTCTTTTTGTCCACCAAGTTCCGCCATTTGCATCTGTATAGCCAGCTGATGCATCATCCGTCCAAGCACCACCAGGATCCTCACCGACTTTACCAAATATATCAATGATATCTCCGGATTTTTCTAAAGTCATAGCGTCATCTCCATTAAAATAAAAAGGCGTTGGATATATTCCGCTTCCGTGTTGTCCGCAAGCAGAATAGAAAACAGGATCAACCGGTAATGACCAATAAGTTGAAACCCAAACAGAATCTAATTGTCCGTTTCCAACTGCAATAGCATCTCCTGCTGCAATCGTACCACTTAAAGGCCAAGAATCTGGTCCTGATGTTGCTCCATTTCCATATCTGTTAATTGTATAGCCTGACAAATCAATTGTTGCATTAGTAGGATTATAAATTTCAATTGCATTATTGTTTCCAGGTCCTTCAATATATTCTGAGATAAATAATTCAGAACAATCTGTAATTTGTGCATTTAAACCAATTGTAAATAGCATGCTTAATAATAGTAAAGTCTTTTTCATTTTTAATAATTTTAGATTGCTAATTTACACATTCACATTAAAAAAATTGACTTTTAATTGTAAATTGTTTTACTATCTTTGGGCAAATAGAAAATTACATCATGAATAAAAACATAAATTCCTTTGAAGAGTACAAAATAGAATACGAAAAAAGCATAAAAAATCCTGAAGATTTTTGGGCTGATAAAGCAAAACAATTCACCTGGGAAAAAAAGTGGGAAAAAGTTTTAAGTTGGGACTTTTCAAAGCCAGAAATAAAATGGTTTGAAGGAGGTAAACTTAATATTACTGAAAATTGCTTGGATAGACATTTGGAGAATAAAGGTGAGCAAACAGCCATAAAATGGGTTGCGAATAACCCAAAAGAAGCAAATAGAAATATTTCATACAAAGAGTTGCATGCTGAAGTGTGCAAATTCGCTAATGTTTTAAAAAATAATGGCGGGAAAAAAGGAGATAGAATTTGCCTGTACATGCCTATGGTTCCTGAATTGGCTATTGCTGTTTTAGCTTGTGCCAGAATTGGTGCAATACACTCAGTTGTTTTTGCAGGTTTTTCAGCAAAATCATTATCCGACAGAATTAATGATGCAGATTGCAATATCCTTATTACTGCAGATGGCGGATTTAGAGGTGCAAAAATTACTCCTTTAAAAGATATTTCAGATGAGGCAATGCAAACCACTCCTTCAATAGAAAAATGCATAGTTTTAGAACGCATAAAAAATACAATTTCTATGAAAAATGGTAGAGATGTTTGGTGGCATGATGAAATGCTAAAAGTTACTTCTAACTGTCCAATTGAAATAATGGATGCAGAAGCCCCGCTCTTTATTTTATATACTTCTGGCTCAACAGGAAAACCCAAAGGGATTCAGCATTCAACTGCTGGGTACATGATTTATACTGAATACAGTTTTAGAAATGTTTTTCAATATAATGAAGGTGATATTTATTGGTGTACTGCCGATATTGGTTGGATTACTGGGCACTCATATATAGTTTACGGTCCGCTTTTAGCAGGTGCAACAACAATGATGTTTGAAGGAGTTCCTTCTTATCCTGATGCAGGGAGATTTTGGCAAATTGTTGAAGAAAATAAAGTCAATATTTTTTATACTGCACCTACTGCTATTCGAGCTTTGGAAGCAAAAGGATTGGAATTTGTAAAGCCTTATGATTTATCTTCATTAAAAGTTTTAGGTACAGTTGGAGAGCCCATAAATGAAGATGCTTGGCATTGGTATGACAAAGAAATTGGGAAAGGGAACGCACCTATTGTAGATACTTGGTGGCAAACAGAAACAGGAGGAATTATGATTTCGAATTTAGCAGGCGTTACTTCAGCCAAACCTACTTTTGCTACACTTCCACTTCCTGGAATTCAACCTTGTTTATTAGATGAAAAAGGGGAGGAAATTGAAGGTAATTCTGTTGAAGGTAGATTATGCATGAAATTTCCTTGGCCTTCAATAGCTCGCACAATTTATGGTGATCATAAAAGATTTAAAGAAACTTATTTCTCCACTTTTCCTAAAAAATATTTTACTGGAGATGGAGCGTTAAGAGATGAAAATGGAATGTACAGAATTACGGGAAGAGTAGATGATGTGCTAATTGTTTCAGGGCATAATTTAGGCACTGCTGAAATTGAAAGTGCAATGGATGAACACGAAAATGTTTGTGAAACAGCTATTGTTGGTTTCCCTCATCCTATAAAAGGAAATGGCGTTTATGCCTATGTGATTTGCCACAATAAACCACAAAATGAAGATGCTCTTAAAAAAGAAATAAATGATTTGGTAACTAAAAATGTAGGGCCTATTGCTAAAGCAGATAAAATTCAGTTTGTAAGTGGATTGCCAAAAACTCGTTCAGGAAAAATTATGAGAAGAATTTTAAGAAAAATTGCAGAAGGAGATACTCAAAATTTGGGAGATACGAGCACGCTATTAGATCCATTAGTTGTGGATGAAATCAAAAATTCAGCACAATAACTATTTTATAAATCTGTTTACTTATTTTTGCGCCTATGTCCGATAGTTTAATAATCATCCCAACATATAACGAAAAGGAGAATATCGAAAAGATAATTCGTAAGGTTTTTTCTTTAGAGAAATCTTTCCATATTTTAATTGTTGATGATGGTTCTCCTGATGGAACGGCAAGTATTGTTAAAACTTTACAAAAGGAATATTCTGAGCAATTACACATTGAAGAAAGAACTGGAAAACTTGGTTTAGGAACTGCTTATATTCATGGATTCAAATGGGCTTTAGCAAAAGACTACCAATTTATTTTTGAGATGGATGCTGATTTTTCACACAATCCTGATGATTTAATTCGCCTATACAATGCTAATGCAAATGAGGGTGGAGATTTATCCATTGGCTCACGATATGTAAAAGGGGTAAATATTGTAAATTGGCCAATGGCTCGTTTACTCATGTCATTTTTTGCATCAAAATATGTGAAATTTATTACGGGAATGCCAATACAAGATTCAACTGCAGGATTTAAATGCTACAAAAGAAAAGTTTTAGAAACCATCAATTTTGACAAAATCCTATTTGTAGGTTATGCCTTTCAAATTGAGATGAAATTCAAAGCCTGGAAATATGGATTTAATGTTGTTGAAGTTCCTGTAATATTTACTGACAGAACTGAAGGAACATCTAAAATGAGTGGAGGTATATTTATGGAAGCTGTAATTGGGGTAATCCAAATGAAACTCAAAAGTTTTTTTAGAAACTGGAAAAGATAAACAATGCTAACACTTATTAAAAACGCACAACTTGTAAATGAAGGAAGGATTTACAAAGCAGATGTATTGATTGAAAATAAGACCATCAAACAAATTGATGCGAAAATTAATATTGAGGTCGACCAAATTATTGATGCGGAAGGTTTGCATTTATTGCCTGGAGTTATTGATGATCAAGTACATTTCAGAGAACCAGGATTGACACACAAAGCAAATATTTATACTGAAAGCAAAGCTGCAATTGCAGGTGGAATCACTTCATTTATGGAAATGCCAAACACAAATCCACAAGCATTAACGCAAGAATTATTAGAAGATAAATACAAAATTGCAGCAGAAAATTCAATTGCTAATTACAGCTTTTTTATGGGAGCAAGTAATGATAATTTAGAAGAAGTACTCAAAACTGATCCCAAAACAGTTGCGGCAGTTAAAATTTTTATGGGTTCCTCAACTGGTAATATGTTAGTGGACAACAAAAATGTTTTAGAAGAAATTTTTTCTAAATCCTCAATGTTAATTGCTGTGCATTGTGAAGATGAGGAGACAATACAAGAAAATATTACAAAAGCTAAAGAGCAATATGGGGAAGAAGTTCCCGTTTCAGAACACCCAAATATAAGAAGTGCTGAAGCATGTTTTAAATCTTCTTCAATGGCTGTAGAGCTTGCAAAAAAGCACAACACAAGGCTTCATGTTTTTCATCTTTCTACCGAAAAAGAAATTTCTCTTTTTGACAACACATTACCTCTAGCAGAAAAACGAATTACTGCTGAGGTTTGCATACATCACCTTTGGTTTGATAGTAGAGATTATGCAAAAAAAGGAACGCTTATAAAATGGAATCCTGCTGTAAAAAAAGAAAGTGATAAAGATGCGCTATTCCAAGCATTACTAGATGGCAAATTGGATGTGATAGCAACTGATCATGCCCCACATACTTTGGAAGAAAAATCCAATACTTACTTTAACGCACCATCAGGAGGCCCACTTGTACAACACGCTTTGCCTGCAATGCTATCTTTTGTTAATCAAGAAAAAATAAGCCTTGAAAAAGTAGTAGAAAAGATGTGCCATAATCCTGCTATTTGTTTTATGGTTGAAAATAGGGGCTTTATTCGTGAAGGGTATTTTGCCGATTTAGTTTTAGTTGACTTAAATAAACCTTGGGAAGTAAATAAAGATAATATCTTATATAAATGTGGTTGGTCTCCATTTGAAGGAGAAACTTTTAGTGCTAAGATTACACATACATTTGTTAATGGGCATCTTGTTTACGAAAATGGCTGCTTTGATGAAACTCAAAAAGGGATGAGACTTACATTTGATAGATAAAACATAAAAAAAGGCATCCAAATGGATGCCTTTTTTTAATTTCTCAGAATAAGAATTCTTATTCAACAGCTTCTTCAGTAGCAGCTTCTTTATCATGATCATGATCTCCATGAACTTCTGCAGTATCAGCTTCCTCTTTAACACAACAAGAATGGTCGTCAGCTGCTAATAAGTGACAACTTGCTTCACCTTCAGTTGCTTTACATCCTAAACAACATGCTTTTTGGCAATCATCAGCACATGCAACTACTTCTTCAACAGCAGTTTCTTCAGTTGCAGTTTCTCCACCTCCACAAGCTGTGAATGCGAACATTGTTCCTGCAACAAATAAATACATTAATTTTTTCATCTTAAATTTTGTTTGATTAATAATTAGGGCAAATATACACAAATCAGTGCAGTAAATACAATATCTTTGTATTGTGAAAAATTATTTGTTTATACTTATTTGTTTATTGTTTGCTTGTAGCAATTCTGATGAAAAAATACCTGAAAATATTTTATCAGAAACTAAATTTGAACTTTTATTAAAAGAAATTCATCTGGTAGAAGCAAC
>ENA-OSET01005100-OSET01005100.1-sediment-metagenome-genome-assembly--contig:-NODE-5100-length-11266-cov-3.537403_pt1 | contig 11266 bp, 5 predicted proteins | sample MGYA00237882_ERZ534229 | MGnify/ENA primary metagenome ERZ534229 (study PRJEB26408, sample SAMN06266212) | sediment metagenome | isolation source: Hudson Canyon methane seep mesocosm | place: USA:Hudson...
ACGATTTACCCATATGAAGGTAAAATCACTAATGAAGCCGGCGATGTAGTTTCAACATTCGACATGCGTCCAACAACATTAGCTGACGAAGTACGTGCTGGTGGACGTATTCCACTTATCATTGGTCGTGGTTTAACAGACAAAGCACGTGAAACATTAGGGCTAGAAGCTTCTGATGTATTTTTACGTCCTGTACCACCGACGGATACAGGTAAAGGTTTTACCTTAGCTCAAAAAATGGTGGGTAAAGCATGTAGTGTTGAAGGCGTGCGCCCAGGAACGTACTGTGAACCTAAAGTAACCACTGTGGGTTCACAAGATACAACCGGTGCGATGACGCGTGATGAGTTGAAAGAACTCGCCTGTCTAGGTTTCTCAGCTGATTTAGTGATGCAGTCTTTCTGTCATACAGCTGCTTACCCAAAACCAGTTGATATCAAATTACAACATTCATTACCAGACTTCATTAGCACACGTGCTGGTGTGTCGTTACGACCAGGTGATGGTGTTATCCACTCATGGCTAAATCGTATGGTGTTGCCTGATACAGTGGGTACGGGTGGTGATTCACATACACGTTTCCCAATTGGTATTAGTTTCCCTGCGGGTTCAGGTCTTGTTGCTTTTGGTGCTGCCCTTGGTGTGATGCCTCTAGATATGCCTGAATCAGTATTGGTTCGCTTTAAAGGTGAAATGCAACCGGGTATTACATTGCGTGACTTGGTTAATGCGATTCCTTATGCAGCGATTCAACGTGGTTTATTAACGGTTGAGAAGAAAGGTAAGAAAAATATCTTCAATGGTCGTGTATTAGAAATTGAAGGTATGCCAAACCTAAAAGTAGAACAAGCATTTGAATTATCTGATGCCTCTGCTGAGCGTAGCGCAAATGGTTGTACTGTTCATTTGAATAAAGAACCTATCATTGAGTTCATGAAATCAAACATCTCTCTACTAGAGTGGATGATTGCAGAAGGCTATGAAGATGCACGTACTCTGCAACGTCGTATTGAGAGCATGAAAGCATGGTTGGCAAACCCAGAATTGATGGAACGTGATGCTGATGCTGAATATGCTGAAATCATCGAAATTGATTTAAATGAAATCACTGAACCATTACTGGCCTGTCCAAACGATCCTGATGATGTAAAACCATTATCAGAATTAGCAGGTATAGAAATTGATGAAGTCTTTATTGGTTCATGTATGACTAATATTGGTCACTACCGTGCAGCAGGTAAAGTACTTGAGAACATGGGTAACTTACCGACTAAACTGTGGATTGCACCGCCAACTAAAATGGATGCTCATCAACTACAAGAAGAAGGTATTTATAGTACTTTTGGACGAGTAGGGGCACGAACAGAAACGCCGGGTTGTTCTTTATGTATGGGGAACCAAGCACGTGTTGCTGACAATGCAACAGTGGTATCAACCTCGACTCGTAACTTCCCTAACCGTTTAGGTAACGGTGCTGATGTTTATTTATCTTCTGCTGAATTAGCTGCGGTTGTAGCGAGTATGGGACGATTACCAACAGTTGAAGAATATCAACAAAAAGTAGCAGGTATTGAACCCATGTCTGATGAAATATATCGTTATTTAAACTTTAATGAAATGGATGAGTATAAGCGTTCAGTTTCTTGATTTAATTGATAATGTTAAATTTATAAAGGCTGTTATTCGAATAGGGTAACAGCCTTTTTTCTATGAGGTATTTTTGTGAGTTCTTCAGTTCAAATTATTCCAACATTTAACTTGGCATTGGCATTTATACCTGTGCTTTTGGTGCTGGTCATTTTGTATAAATGGGCGTTAAATTCAGCTAATGCATTGTATGCAGTGATGAGAATGTTAGTGCAGTTGTTATTAGTTGGCTATGTGCTGACCACCATCTTTCAAGCTGAAAGTGCATGGTTAGTTATGGCGGTTATGTTGGTTATGGTCACAGCGGCAAGTTGGATAGCATTAGGAACTATTAAGCAAAATAGAGTAGCGCTATTTAAACATGCTTTCTGGTCAATTCTTTGTGGTGGTGGAATAACCTTAATATTAGTTACACAAGGCGTCATTAATCTCGATCCTTGGTTTGAACCACAATATATGATTCCACTGGCAGGGATGATTTTTGCCAACTCTATGAACAGTGTCAGTCTGGCTGCTGAACGTTTACATGCAGAATTAGACCGTAGTGTTCCTTATGCAGAAGCAAGAACAATCGCTTTTAATGCTGCCTTTATACCCGTTGTGAATTCATTATTTGCTGTTGGTTTAGTTGCACTACCAGGAATGATGACGGGTCAGATCCTGTCTGGGGTTTCGCCTATTATTGCTGCTCACTACCAAATCGTCGTGATGTGCATGATTTTTGGCTCTGCAGGTTTGTCTACAGCCTATTTCCTAATATTAAGCAAAAGTACATTCATTCAAAAAAAATCTTAGTAGAGAAATATTGAGTAAGTGATAGAAAATTTACCACACAGAATATCATTAAATGCTAATATTGTGTTCTCTTAAATAATGCACAAGGTTTAAAAATGAAAAAGTATTTGTTCGTAATGCTGTTACTACCGATGACATCAGTCATTGCTGAAGAAATGACCACTGATAACCGTCAAAAAGTCGAAATGCCAGCGCAAATGCAGAGTGTATTCTTAAAAGGAATGCGCGATCATATGGAGTCCTTAGACCTTATTATTGCAGCCCTTGCAGACAATAATTTAGTCGAAGCAGCATCAATCTCAGAAACAAGCATGGGGCTTGGGCAAGGGCAAAAAAGACAATGTGATGATGAGCAAGCGAATAAACATCAGAAGCATCAGGCGAAGGGTTTTGGACAATTTATGCCTAAGGAAATGAAAATGATGGGGATGCAACTGCACATTGCCGCTGATGAATTTTCTGATGTAGCACGTGAAGGCAATATGGGGGAAGCATATAAGTCCCTGCGGAATATCAGTTCAGCCTGTGTTGCTTGTCATCAATCTTATCGAGTTAAATAGTCATACATCTTAAAAGTCCGTCATCCTCGAGATCTTACCCAGTCAAGCCGAGCACAAGCTTATCGGGGATCTAAGGACTGCCACACTTTCCACTGCCCGTGGACTCCCGTTTTCACGGGAATGACGAATGAGAATCTGCAAAATGAATGATTACGGCTATATATTTAATTTTAAAGCTGAGGGAACGCTCTCTTTTAGTTAGAATATGGCAATAGAAGATAGTCGCCATAAATTAGGAGAGCCAGGTGAGCCAGAAAATCATATTAAATGCAGATGATAGTATTACTTGCCCACATTGTGATAAAGAATTCCCTTTAGCTGAAGGATTATCACATCATCTGATTGAACAGTATGAAGACGAATATGACGCGATGCTTAATAAAGAACGAGCAGAGCTCGAGCAACGTGTTACAAAAGAACAAGAACGCAAGTCTGCAAAACAATATCAAAGCCAACTTGAACAATTAAAAGAACAACTTCAAGACAGTAATGATTTACAGAAAAAATCTAAAAATCAGCTTGAAGCCGCAAAGAAAAAGGCTGCTGAGCAAGCAAGAGAGGATGCAGATCTTCAATTAACTGAGTTGAAAGATGAGTTATCCAATAAAGACAAAAAGCTTGTTGCGTTTCGCGCTGCTGAAGTACAGCTTCGCAAAGAGAAAAAACAAATTGAAGAACAGAAGGCTGAACTCGCTCTTGAAGTTGAACGAAAGCTCGAAGCTGAACGCCGAATTATCGAACTTAAAATCAATGAATCTTACTCACTAAAAGAAGCCGAACTGAAAAAGAAGATTACAGATGCCCAAAAATCAAATGAAGAGCTGACTAGAAAACTCGAGCAAGGATCACAACAGCTGCAAGGTGAAGTGTTAGAGCTTGAGGTTGAGTCATTATTGGAGCAAAGCTATCCACTCGATGAGATTGAACCGGTTAAAAAAGGCGCGCGCGGTGCTGATGTTATACACATTGTTAAACTTCGTTCAGGTAGCATTTGTGGCAAGATTGTCTGGGAGACTAAACGTGCTGAAAACTGGTCAAATAAATGGATCCCTAAACTCAAAGAAGACTTGCAGCGGGTCAATGGTGATATTGCCGTATTAGTGAGTACCACATTCCCTGCGGAGCTTAACGACTCAATCGTTCAATACGAAGGGGTGTGGCTAGTACGACCTGAATTGGTGTTAGGCCTGTCAGCAGCATTACGCACGGTCCTCATTGAATCACAAAGACAGAAAGCGGTCAGTGCCGGTAAAGGTGAGCAAATGGAAGCATTGTTTGACTATATTACCAGCAACCAGTTCGCCCAACGTATTAGAGCTGTGGTTGAGAACTATGAAACAATGCGAGCTGATTTAGAAAAAGAAAAATCGGCTATGCAACGACTATGGAAGAAGCGTGAAACACAGATCAGCCGTATCTCCGATCAAATGTTAGCGGTGTGTGGTGAGTTACAAGGTATTTCAGCTGCATCATTACCTATGCTTGATAGTATTGCTGGTTTAGACTTTGCTATCGAAGATGAGTGAGATTTTACTGATTCTAAAAGCGTGTAGTTAGTTTAAAAACAATTTATTTGCATAACTCGACAAGGTTGTCGAAATAGAAGTCCTTCAGAAGATTGGTAATGAGCATCGCCTCGCTAGGGTAGTCTGAACGTATATTTTCAGCGAAGGACTGAGTGCCCTCTAAGTCAAGAGCCAAAGCCAACTCAGTGAGATCTCTACGTAGCTCAGTAGGGAGTGCTTTTAAGGTCAGTGATGTATATACAGTCGCTGGTGGTGACTCATCTTTGTTAGCTTTATACTTGAACTTTAGTTTCAATAGACGACCTATCGTTTCGAATAGTTGTGTGGCTTCGAAAGGTTTACTCAACATATCGTTACAGCCAGCGACTAATATTTGTTCTCGCTGATCATCAAAGGCAGAGGCAGTCAATGCCACGATAGGTAATGTGTCACCATCGGGTAGTGCGCGGATAGTGCGAGTTGCTTCGTAACCATCCATCGTTGGCATGCGCATATCCATTAGGATCAACTGTGGATGCCAACTCTGAAATAATTCAACTGCTTCCTGACCATTGATTGCCGAGCATACTTCACAACCAACCTGTTCAAGAAGTTGTTTTGCGACGCGTCTGTTATCAGGATGATCATCAACTACCAATATACGTACAATAGGCTGTCCGCTAGCAAATCCAATAATTCGCTTGCTAATACTGGAGTTAGGTGAAAATGTGGTAGTGGATAGGGGCAAGGTAAAGCTGAAGGTGCTGCCCACTCCAAATGAACTTTCAACTGTTAGTTCTCCACCCATGAGACGGACAAACAGTTGGCTGATGGTCAGACCGAGACCTGAGCCACCCAATCCATGTGTTATGCAGGATTCTGATTGGTAAAAGGCATCAAAAATGAGTGGCAGTTCATCCTCTTTAATGCCAGGACCGTTGTCTGTAATTTCAAAGAGAACCTTTTGATCAGGCAACGTTGTCACCATTAAGCTGATATTACCGCTATCGGTATACTTGACTGCGTTTCCTAATAAGTTGACTAAGACGTGATGCAAATGCTGCGAATCACCAAGGACAAATGTTGGTAAGTTACCTGAATATTTAGAGGAAAAGATCAGTTTTTTGTCTGCGATGCGGATACGGATCATATCTTCAATCAAAGCGAGCATACGAGGAAGGTCAAAGGGCTCTTTAGTAATTTGAATTTCTCCTGTATCAATGCGTGAAATATCTAATACATCATTGATGAGGGAAAGCAGGTGTTTCCCACTGCTTTTGATAGTGAGAATATTCTCGTGTTGTTCTGATGGGATGCGAGGATCATTCTCAAGTATTTGAGAGAAACCTAATATGGCGTTCATAGGCGTGCGTAGTTCATGATTCATATTTGCTAGAAAAGCACTTTTAGCATGGTTGGCATTTTCGGCGACATGTAATGCATTTTGTAATTCTAGCGTACGCTGCTTAACTAACTCTTCAAGATTCTGTCGATAACTATCTAGTTTTTCCTCTGATATCTTTCGCTCCCGATCTATATTGGCAAGATTAATTTGTGTTTCAGAAAGCCAAGCGAGCACAGTATTTTTCACGTTTTGATTGTGAGGGATAGGAGTATAGAAATCTCCACTGCCAAGGATGGAAATATACGAATACAGTTCATCTGCTGAACATCCCAGAATTATTTTTACGTTTCGTTGTATAAGCCACAACAAGATAAGTAGAAGCAAACCAAGGCTAATGAAAGTTAAACGCATTAGATCCGCATGATTTTGAGCAGAAATCACGTTGTGAAGAGTACGTTGGTTTACCATCTGGTGGAATTCAGCGATGGGTTTCATGATTGTTGCTTTAGCACGATGGTAGGCTTCATCATGCAGCATCAAAATAGCGGTGTTGCGGTTACTAATGTTTGCAGGAGTAGTAGCAGTTGACTCTATCAGGGCCATGGCAGAAAACTCAGTCTGAGTGAGTTCATCCGAATTGATTTTAGCCACCTTCAATTTATTCAATTCCTGTTCAGAAAAACCACTCTGTGACATCAATTCGAGAAGTGGCACTGCTGGACCGAAGGATGTTGGTCGTTGATTTCCTTCCAACACAAGATCCCAATAGATACTATCGTATTTCAATGGACGGGATTTCTTACCATCTCGAATATCTAATATTTCTTGAAAATACTTTTTATAGATTGGGTTGCCAGAAACAACGTAAGTTCGAACCATCCGAGTGAGGTCATCAGAAGACTGGCGTAATTCATCAGCTAGAAGAAACGACTGGTGACGAAGCGTATTGGCTTGGTCAATTTTATTTTCGGCTTGAACATAGTATAAAAAAGAGATGACAAAGCAGATAAATATCCCGAAGCTAAACCAGATATATACTGAAAATTTAAATAGCTGGTGATAGGTTTTTTTCACGCTATATTTGTCTCCCAAAAAGCAGGTTTAGATCAAGGTACACTTTCGTTCAATCATAGCATCTTAAATAACCGTACTGAATAATACCTATTTCAAATCACGTTATTAATAGTTTTATCTTAATACACCACTACTAGGTTCATAGCTGTTTAATACATCAAGATAATTTGTTCGTTCATAGTCACTGGGGTTGATGGCATGTTGCTGACTAAGGCTGCCTTTAAGCTGCTGGATTGATTCATATTCATTCTGTTCCAACCAAGTGTTGAGTTTATTATGAATATGATGGAGTTGCTCTGGGCCATTTTCTAATAATACGCTACATAAATGGGTCACATCAGCACCGACGAGTAATGCCTTCGCCACATCTTCAGCAGTGTGAAAACCGCCTGTTACGGCGAGTGATAATTTGACCTGACCATAGAGCAAGGCAATCCAGCGAATTCGCAATAATGCCTCTTCTGATGTGGAGAGATGTATCTTAGGGGTTATTAACAAAGTTTCCAGATCAATATCTGCTTGATAAAAACGGTTGAACAGTGTGACACCTGATGCCCCTGCGTTCTCCAGACGGCGAATAAAATGTAGTGGCGCACTGAACTGTGACGACAACTTCATGGTGATAGGGATTGAAACATGTTGTCGCAACTCGGTTAATAAGTTTAGATAACGATCTTCAACTTGCTGACTGCTCATGTTGATATCAGCGGCAATGAAGTAGACATTAAGCTCCAAGGCATCAGCACCGGCTTGTTGTATCTCTTTGCCATATTCGACCCAACCATCAGTAGTCATACCATTAAGACTAGCGATAATGGGAATGTCGAGATGAGATTTCAGTTGTTGACACTGATCAAGGTAACGATCTTGATAACTTGAAAATTCTATAGGAGTGGGGTGATAGCTATCTGCTTCAGCATGGCCGATCGCCTGCTGATGAAAAAAACGATCATGTCGCCTAGATTCATTTTCTATCCCTTCTTCAAATAATGAATGCATGACTAAGGCTGATGCGCCATTATCTTCAAGCTGTTTAGCCGTATCTAACTCCTTGCTAAGTGGAGAAGCGGAAGGTACCAGTGGGTTTTTGAGTGTTAGGCCAAGATATTGAGTACTTAAGTCTGCCATGTCTATGCGTCCTCTAATGCTTGTTTATTTGTTGCCTTAACGGCTGCCACACTAGCGCTGTCAGACCAATCAAGATCAGCAAGCTGTTGGTAGTAGTGATAGCGATGGTTGACGTCACGTTGTGCTTGAGCCAAAAACCGTTCGGCATCTTCTGGATGTGTTTGCCAAAGCATATCGAAACGTGTTTCTGTACGAATAAAGTCTTGATAGGGTATCGATGGTGGAGCAGAATCAAGATGCATTGGGTTTTTACCATTTTTGATTTTACTTGGATCAAAACGGAATAAGGGCCAATGACCACTTTTTACTGCTAATTGCTGTTGCTGGTGGTTGTTAGATAGGTCAATACCATGAGCGATGCAGGGTGAGTAGGCAATAATCAATGAGGGGCCTTGATGTGCCTCAGCTTCCAGAAATGCACGTAATGTTTGCGTATCCTTTCCTGCATAGGCGACATGTGCCACATAAACATTCTCATAATCCATAGCCAGCAAAGCGAGATCTTTCTTCGCTGTTGCTTTACCGCTGGCAGAGAATTTGGCTACAGCGCCTCGAGGTGTCGCTTTAGATGTTTGGCCACCTGTATTGGAATAGACTTCAGTATCTAACACCAGGATATTGACATTGCGGCCACTGGCTAATACATGATCCAGACCACCATAACCGATGTCATAAGCCCAGCCATCACCACCAACGATCCAAACACTTTTTTTACATAGGTTTTCGGCTAGCTGTGTGAGTCCTGTTGCTATTGGTGAGTCAATAGATTGGAGTTGTTGGCGTAATTTTTCGACACTTTGGCGTTGTTCATAGATGCCTGTTTCATCTGATTGGTCGGTATGGATGAGAGCATCAACTAATTCGGTATCTAATTGTGGTTTAAGTTGCTTGAGTAGCTCAAATGCCTGTTCAGCGTGCTTATCAATAGCAACTCTAATACCTAGACCAAACTCGGCATTATCTTCAAATAAGGAGTTATTCCAAGCAGGACCACGACCGTCACAGTTTTTGGCCCAAGGGGTAGTGGGCAAATTACCACCATAGATAGAGGAGCAGCCGGTGGCATTAGCGATGACCATTCGATCACCAAATAACTGGCTTGCAAGTTTAAGATAGGGCGTTTCACCACAACCGGTACAGGCACCTGAAAATTCAAATAAAGGCTGCATCAACATGGAGCCTTTAATGGTGGTGGTTTTAATTTGGCGACGGTCATATTCAGGCAGTGATAGAAAATAATCCCAGTTTTTTTGTTCTTGCTGTTTTAGTGGGGCTAGCTCTGCCATATTGAGTGCTTTTCGACTGGCATTAGACTTGTCGCGAATAGGACAAATATCAACACAGAGATTACAACCTGTACAATCTTCAGGCGCAACCTGATAACTGATAGCAAGTTCTGACGGAAAATCTTTGCCTAAAACGGGCGTAGATTTAAATGTTTCTGGCGCTTTAGATAGTTCATTGGATGGAAATAGTTTACTGCGAATAACCCCATGAGGGCAGACCATGACACATTTACCACATTGTGTGCATAGGTCGGTTTCCCAAACCGGAATGTCGAGTGCCAAATTACGTTTTTCATAAGCAGCAGTACCTAAGGGAAAGCTGCCATCACTAGGGAAAAAACTAATGGGAATGGCATTACCCTGGCCAGCAATGATCTTAGCCGTCACATTTCGAACAAAATTGGGGGCAGAATCAGGTACGGAAGAATCTATCTCAACTTGGCTGGATATCGTCTGGGGAACATCAATCAAATATAAACAGGATAGCGTTTCATCAATGGCTCTGTAGTTAAGCTCAACCATGCGTTTATTTTTCCTGCCATACGTTTTTTCGACAGCTTCTTTGATAGCTGTAATGGATTGGTCTTTTGGCAATATTCCTGAAATAGCAAAAAAGCAGGTTTGCATAATAGTATTGATACGTTTTGCCATGCCTGTTTTTTCTGCCACTGCATAAGCATCGATACTATAAAACTTAATTTGTTTATCGATAATTTGCTGCTGCATTTTTTTTGTTAGTGTAGACCAAACATCTTTAGCATCAGCAGGCGAGTTGAGTAGGAATACCGCACCATCTGACGCCATATCAAGCATATTATAGCGCTCTAGGAAAACAGCTTGATGGCAGGCAACAAAGTCAGCATCATTATCAGCAATTAGATAGCTAGAATGGATGGGGTTTGAGCCAAAACGCAGATGTGAAACAGTCACCGCACCTGATTTTTTTGAATCATAAACAAAATAGCCTTGAGCATACAGCTCGGTACTATCACCAATGATTTTAATACTGTTTTTGTTGGCACTGACGGTGCCATCACTACCTAGCCCATAAAACAAAGCCTGAAAAGTGTCATCATGTGCATCTGTCCGAAAGTCAGAGTCCCAATCCAAACTATGGTATTCAACATCATCATTGATACCGATAGTGAAATGATTTTTTAGTTCTGGCTGCTTTAAGTGATCAAAAACAGCTTTAACCATCGCTGGTGTAAATTCTTTGGATGATAATCCATAACGCCCACCAATAATTTTAGGCATATCAGCAAATTTGGTTTGTTCAGAACTGCAATATTGAGCAATGGCTGTGACTACATCTTTGTACAGCGGTTCGCCATCAGAACCCGGTTCTTTTGTGCGATCTAATACAGCGATATAACGACAACTACTCGGTAAAGCGGCGATTAAAGCTTCAGCCGAAAAAGGACGATAAAACCTGACTTTTACGGCACCAACAGACTCACCCTGACGAACTAAAAAATCAACTGTTTCTTCGACTGTTTCAGCACCTGAACCCATCAGAATAATGATCTTCTCAGCCTTGGCATCCCCCATGTAATCAAACAGCTGATACTGCCTACCCGTTAACTTGGCAAATCTATCCATCGTCGCCTGCATAATATCAGGCATCTTGGTGTAATACGGGTTGACCGACTCACGCGCCTGAAAATAGACATCAGGGTTTTGTGAGCTACCGCGTAATACAGGATGTTCAGGAGATAAACCGCGTGCACGGTGAGCAGCAACCCAATCATCATTAATCATGTCTCGATATACACTGTCATCAAAGGCAGTCATTTTTGCTATTTCATGTGAGGTTCTGAAACCATCAAAGAAATGTAATATGGGTAGGCGGCTTTCTAAACTAGCTGCTGTGGCAATTAATGCAAAGTCCATGACTTCTTGAGGAGAGTTAGCTGCCAACATAGC
>ENA-OSET01005104-OSET01005104.1-sediment-metagenome-genome-assembly--contig:-NODE-5104-length-11263-cov-10.796263_pt1 | contig 11263 bp, 6 predicted proteins | sample MGYA00237882_ERZ534229 | MGnify/ENA primary metagenome ERZ534229 (study PRJEB26408, sample SAMN06266212) | sediment metagenome | isolation source: Hudson Canyon methane seep mesocosm | place...
GGATCATAATTTAACACCTGAGGCATTACTGCATTATGCTCTTGGGGATTTTCAACACTTAACGGTGACATAGCCTTGTATTTTAATATCAAAAAGTTGGTAGATACCTATGCGCAGATAGAGGCCCTTATTTTGTAGTAACTTAGACCACACCTGAAATTTTAGAAAATCAATCGCGATTAAGACCCTAGATTGAAAGACAGTAATCGACCCATAGCAGACCCTTGACAAAAAGTGTTAGACTCTAATAAAGATAATACTGTAGTATTTAACATGAAAAGCAATATGAAGTAATTAAAGATTTTGGGCTCTAATTTTGGTATCATCTTTTTGGAAGTGCCCTACATTGATAAAGTAAAATATAGTAAGTTTAATTATGACTCAATTTTATTTACGGCTTCTCGTGGCATTGCTACTGATAGTACCTACGATGTTAATAGTGTCTTGCGATCGGCCACCAAGTTCTGATGAACAAATTGAAAATTTGCTTGAATTACTCAACTTACCTGCTAATCAATGGGTTAAATATCATCATATAGATAATGGTGATTGGTGGAGAAAAGGTCATGCCGGATTGGCGTATGATAACAAAAGAGGTAGTCTATTAATCTTCGGTTCAGACACCCACGGCGATGACTGGGATAATACAATACATGAATTCTTGCCTATTCAGCGTAGGTGGATACAACATGGATCAAATTCACCACAAAAGAGCTATCGAGTAGATGCAGCTGGTAACCCAGTATCTGGTATCGAGCAACTCCAACCATGGGCAATGCATACTTATGACGGTATAGAATACGATTCAATTACTGACTCACTCATTGTTGCCGCAGAGCCAGACCACAATCCAATTGGGAAAACAATCGTCCAGCATAAAAACAACCCCATTTGGAGCTACAAGTTAGATACAAAAGAATGGCAAGTATTTCAAGTTGACTCAACACTAAAATACAATTTTTTTGGGGCTGCAACAGCCTTTGATAGAGACCGAAAAGCTTTGATGATATGCCGCCATGGGTTATGGAGCTTTAACTCTGATACCAATAAAGTTAGCAAAATATTCAACAGCCCTAACTGTCTTCACAGTACGATGGCATATGATAGCTGGTACAAAGACTTATATATATTCGGAGCATATAAACCAAGTAATCAAATATGGAAACTACAAAGAGATATATTAACTGATAAGCCACTGGAATGGCTAAAAATAACGCCAACTGGAAATTATCCCCCGCCTTTTACCACCACACCTGTAGCATTTGACCAGCAAACTGGAGTTTTCCTCCTAGTGGTAGATAATTTAGGGAAAGACTCTAGCGGTGCCTCTACGTTTGTCTATCACCCTATTAAAAATCAATACTTTAAACTGCCTAATGGAAACCTGTCAAAAGTAGGGATGAACTTTATGATGACGTGGGCTCAAGTCCACAAAGTATTTTTTTTAGTTACAGGCAACTGGAAAAACGGAATTACAGTTTGGGCTATGCGACTCGATTTTAGCATTACCGAACCAAATTCTACTACCTTGACTCGTCAATGATATTTGTATTTATTCACCACGGTAAAAAATAAAACTGAGATCACCCTAATGCGAGTTGTAATGATAGACTGCTCTTGGCTGATTACAGTCAGTCATTACGTAATTAATACATTAACTCGCGCCGCCTGATTATGCAGCTACTTTCATGTGCTAGCCGCATCAAATATTAGTCGCTCAATGATTGGCAGCGCCTCTCTAATATGTTCAAAACTATGCGAGCCACCATCGTAGGTAACAACATTAGCTGTTTCTTTTTCCTGGTATTTGGATAACGTATTTTTAGCGTCGATCAACTCATCAGCCATATCCAATAAGATGGTTCTATCAATAGCTTGATTAGTATTTTCTAGTTCTTTCTCGTACTGCCTATATTGGTCACAATGGCCTTGATCCCAATGATAGGCCTGCCCTGTCTCGGAATTCTCTGTAACTCCAATAAATTGAGGTAACAACTTACTTGGTGTTATCGCAGGGTTAATCATAATCGCCCTACACCCAGTCTTCATAGCCAAGTACTCACTGGCAAAACCGCCCATGGATGAGCCCATAAAAACCACATCATAAGATTGATCTAAATACTGGTTCCACTCAAACAGCATATCTTCTACGAGGCCTTCAAAGTCTCGGTAATCAACATTAGGCGTATAAAGTAGAATATCCTTTTGTATACAAAACCCCTGCATAACCAGAAGCTTTTCCTTGCTGGTTAGCAGATTGCCATCTAAATCTAATGAAGCGGAATTAAATCCGTGTAGGTAAATAATTGCTTTTTTCATGACCTGTAGTTTTTCTAGTTTACTTGTTCATGCCACTAGGTGACTCATCAAGTAATACTTTACCTAACTTAAAGCATTCTGTTAAGACTTACGGTAATTCATTAGGTCATTTTCGCCATTGGCGACTTTTCATAGTACGAATAACTAAATGTTACTTCTTTAGTTATTCTCCCTTCTGATGCCAGTAGCTTGCCAAAATAGAGCCTGATACATTATGCCAGATACTAAACATGGCACCTGGTAATGCTGCTGAAACAGAAAAATACTTAATTGCCAAAGCTACGCTCAAGCCTGAATTCTGCATTCCCACTTCAATGCTAACTGTGCGACAAATCGCAGCGTCATACTTTAATAACCGTGGAATAAGATAGCCTATTGTCATTCCTAAGCTATTATGCAAAACAACAGCAAAAAACACCGATAGAGACACAACGGAAAAATTTTGTTGGTTCAACCCAACAATAATCGCGATAATCAAAGCAATAGCAATGCTGGATAATGCAGGAAAAACTCCTTGTATACGCTCAAACCAATGTCCATAAAACGAATTAAGCATAGTGCCTAATAACACTGGAATTAAGACCATCATTAAAATACTTTGCATCATCGACAATACAGGTATGGCGACACTTTGATCCAAATATAAAAAACTCAATAATGGCATGGCAGCTACGGAACATAATGTCGAGGCCATAGTCATTAAAATAGACAAGGCAACATTACCTTTGGCTAAATAACAGATCACATTTGAAGCCGTGCCGCCAGCACTACAACCGACTAAAACTAGGCCGATGGTATGTGCTCCTGATAAATTAAACGACTGCGCCAAACCATAGGCAAACAATGGCATAAAAACAAACTGAATAATAACAGTCAGCAAAATAATAATTGGCTGCTTCAATGCGGATTTAAAGTGCGCCCAAGTTAATGTCATGCCCATAAGAAACATAACTAAAGCCAATAAAGGAATAATAGCTACTTTTGCATCAACAAATAAGACAGGGTAAAAATATGCCGTTATCGATAATAACAGGGATCCTAACGGAAATAAGGTAATTAATCGTGTGTTCATCTAGTGCGCCCACTCTGGGATTCTGTTGAAGCTTACAATAACTCATTAAGGAGATATTTTCGCCATTGGCGACTTTTCGTAGTGCTGTTCACCGACGGGCTGTTAACGACCCAAACCACAGCCTGTCGATAGACTTCTTTGTAACCTCTCATTATTCACAGGCAAATACATGTAAAACATCGTCATTCCCAAAGTCTTTTATCGGGAATCTACGTTGAGCATAGATTCCTGCTAACAGCACGCAGGAATGACGCACTGGAAAAACTGCCTGTACCCTTTAATAATGAGAAGTTACACTTCTTTTATCTAAGGCAATGATAATTGGCAGATTTATTTTTCATATTGCTCCAAAATATCCGTCATTTTGTCGACAGCTATTTGAAGTTTATCTAGCCCATTTCTTGCACTGCCTACCTTACCTTCTTGATATTGATCAAATAAACCATCGGCAATATTGTGCATCGCATTATGCGCCGCTTCAAGTTCTTTTATCCACGACTCATCAAAGAGTTTATCTTGGATAGCTTGTTTAATAAAAATACCACAATGGCATTTTTTTCTTTTTAACTGAGGCCATTTAGCAACACTACCTGGCTCAGACCGTATGTTATTTTCAAAGCTTTTTTTCCAGTGCTTTAAACTTAGTAAAAGTAGCTGTATCTTAATTTGTTTTGCTGAGTATTTATTTTCAACAAATGCTGTCCACTGTGTATTCGGCTTATAGCCAGATAACCATGTTGGAATTTTATCGGCTGGCATTGGGCGTGCAATGCCATAACCTTGTGCTTCATAACAGCCTGCTGCAAGTAACATTAACCCGTGATCCGATGTTTCAACCCCTTCGGCAATAACCTCACGGTTAAAAGATTCTGCAAGGCCGATAATCCCATCAATAATGGCATAGTCATTTGGATCTTCAAGCATATCCCTAACAAAAGATTGGTCGATTTTAATCGTTTGCGCCGGCAAGCTTCTTAAGTGTGTGAGTGATGAATAGCCCGTACCAAAGTCATCCAAAGCCACATTAACGCCTAACTCATGAATACAGGCTTTTATAATACGACTTATCGATTGAATATCACCTAACGCACTACTTTCTAATATTTCCAGCTGGACCTTCTTTGAATGTACTTTTGGGTATAAGGCTATAGCGGCTCGAAGGTCAGCAACAAAAGAAGGGTGCTGCATATGGTAGGAGGAGATATTAATACTGACTTCTATATTAATCCCTTGCCCTCTCCAGTCATCAAGTTGTTTTAAGGCTTCATTAATCACCCAATTACCTACCTGAATTTCTAATTCAGTTTCCTCTATAACGGGTAAGAACTTAAGAGGAGGAATTAAGCCTTTGTCAGGGTGAAGCCAGCGAATTAATGCTTCCGCACCAAAAACTTGTCCTGTTTTCATATTCACTTTAGGTTGATAAAACAAACAAAGCTCTTGGTTTATTAATGCCTGCTCCACTTCCTTAAGTTGGATGTTTTTTTGAATAATGAGTTGATCTTTCTCTGCACTAAACAAATGGTAACGGCTCTTCCCCGCTAATTTTGCTTGATACATTGCTTGGTCAGCATGTCGCATTAAGGTATCAAAATCTGAATTATCTAAAGGATACAAAGTAATGCCAATAGATGCACTAATAGATATTGATTGGCCAGCAATATGATAAGGCTGAGAAAGTGATTCTATAATCCGTTTAAGCGTATGCTCACACTGGGAAAATGATTCAATATCGCCTAATAAAAGAACAAACTCATCCCCCCCTTGACGAGAAACAGTATCCTCCTCTCTAATGGTGCTTTTAATTCGTTTAGCAACTTCAATCAATAATTCATCACCTGCTTTATGGCCATGAAGATCATTAACAGGTTTAAAATCATCCAAATCTAGAAAGCAGACTGCAAGTATATTTTCGTGTCGTTTGCTGTGGGCAAGTGCTTGAGTAAATCGATCAGTTAAAAGCACTCGATTTGGAAGCTGAGTTAGCACATCATAATGCGCCATTTGTTTAAGGGATTCTTGTTGTGTTTTACTCTGCGTAATATCTGAGAATATACCGACATAATGTAACACCTTACCTGTATCATCAAGCATAGGCGAAATAGAAAGTAACTCGGCATATAGCTCTCCGCCCTTAGTCCGATTCCATACCTCACCTTGCCAATGCCCCCGCTCATTAATTGTTTGCCACATGTCGGCATAAAACTCGTGATTTTGTTTTCCTGAGCTTAATATTCGCGAGTTTTTCCCGATAACCTCTTCACGGCTATACCCCGTAATTTCACTAAATGCAGGGTTGACATCAAAAATAATTCCTTTGTCATCTGTAATGGTAATGCCTTCATTGGTGTTATTAAACACTTTCTCAGACAACTGCTGTTTCTCTTCTGCTTTTAGCCTTTCGGTAATATCTAAAATAATCGCAACAAAAGCAGGTTTTGATAAGAAATGCGTGAGTTGTAAATAAATTTCTACAGGATAGAGTGAGCCATTTTTTCTTTGATGTGCAGCTGTAAAATGGACAATCTCTTTTGTACCTGTTCGAAGCGGTTCAGCCCATTCATTAAATTGTTTTAGCGACACATCAGGCTTTATATCTAATGGTGTTAATTGAGTTAGCTCTTCTTCACTATAGCCAATATTTTTACAGGCACCACGGTTTGCTTTAATAAACTTGTAGCTTTCTGCATCAAATATAAATATCTCTGTTAATGCGTTTTCAAAAATACTTCCGTAGCGTTCTTCGCTGTCCCATAGTGATTGTTCAATCACTTTACGTTCGGTAATATCACGAATAAAAGCATTAAATTCATAACCCTCATGAGTTTTAACGGGGGCGACACTAATTTCGATGGGGAACTCATGACCATCGCGATGAAGTGCGGTCTTTTCTCGCACTTCATTCATCGTTGTTGCCTTACGGGCCAGCAAGAATTGCTTTAACTCTAGAATATATGCCTTTTTATATTGATCAGGCATGATGGTCTTTTGCAAAGACTTACCTAATACATCATCTTTTGACCAGCCAAAGATATCTTCTGCTTGATGGCTCCATCCTGTGATATTTCCATCTGCATTTATTTGAACCAATGCATCATGAGCTGATTCGATAATTGAGTTTATACGTGCTTTATCTTCTTTTTCAGCATTTATAAGACGCGTTAACTCATCAGCCATCTGATTAAAGCTTTTAATTACCGTATTAAGTTCACTTCTAGGTGCTGGCTTTAAGCGTGAGTGTAAATCACCTTTAGCAAAAGCTAATGTTGCTTTTGCAATACTATCAATGCCTTTAACTGTCGCTATATATATCCCTATTGAAAAATATAAAATGACTAAAAAAATCAGAACAACAATAACGGCACTAGTGATAAGAACTTGTTCGGCATTTGAACGTTGCTTTTTGATCAGTAATTCAGTCGTGGGCAACAATACCTTGAACATGATCTTATAGGTATTATCAATAGCGTCAGTCGTTATTTGAAAAAAGTCCTTTGGCGTGGTGCTGTAATGCTCTTGAATAATGTCTAATTCCACCAAGTCGAAAATATAGTGCGAACTGTTAAATGTTTCTTGAGCAGACTGTAATATCGTTTGTTCGATTGAAGGGTTATAAAACGCTGTTTTTTTAAGGTTACGCTGCAGTAAATGAATCGCTTTATTTGCTTGAGAAATTAGAGTGTTGATTTGTAATTTCTGTAGATTAGAAGACGTCTTTTCTGCCAGCATTCCTGTGCCAAAAGCACGTGTTTGGCCTAGGTATTCTTGTGTTGAGGCAAGCTGATGGATTGTCGTATTAAGTAAATAAAAAATACCTAAATCAGGGGCATTAGTTAGCGCATAGGTATCAGCAATTGATTGTGAAAGAATTAGCAGTTGATCGACAATCCGCGTCTGCTCGGAAAAATTTTCTTTTACAGACCAGGTCATCCCTTGTTCTTTTATTAAGCTCCATTCATTAATGATTGTTTTCCATTGCTCAGAATCACTAATAATTAACGGCAGTTTGTTAGCTAAAATAATGAAGGCATCATCAGTTTGTTTTTGTCTTTCTATGCGTTGCTCTATCAGTGTTGCCGTTCCACCAAGCACACCTGATGAAAGCCCTCTATGCTGTTGTAGTAACTGAACTGTTTTAAATAAAGGTGATAAGAGAGTTAAGCCAATCAGCTCTTTTTCTGAGGTTTTGATAACTGCATTAATACGATTATATAAATTGCTGGTTACGATTGAAAAAGCAAATAAGGTGATGATAGCCAGTATAACTGTACGTTTGGTGAAGCTTAACCGCATCATTAATGATGTGGCTGGGAGAAATATCAGGCTAAATCGGCGATAAATCCAAGGTTTATTTTTCTTCATAAATTTCACTTTAAACTAATTTTATAAGAATGCTACGCCATAAAGAACGTGTGTTAGTTAGTTCGTTTGCAGCATCGCCTTTTCCCAGCACTCGACTAAATAAGTTTCAACCATTTTTACAATACCTTTATCCAAGTGCCCAGTATGCGCTTGTTGTTTTAAAATGGATAATATTTCAGCGGGTGGTAAGTCTTTTCGATAAGGGCGGCTCTGAGCTAACGCTTGAAACACATCGGCTACAGCAATAATTCTAGCCTCAATAGACAAATCTTTTTTACCTTTATGATTAGGGTACCCTGTGGCATCAACACGCTCATGATGATCAGCTGCCCATTGGCTTATTTGTTCAAAACCTTTGACTTGTTTAAGAATATTATAGGTATCAAAACTATGACGTTTCATTGTTTGGTACTCTATATCCGTAAGTTTTGATGGTTTTTCGATGATTTCATCAGGCACTCTCAGCTTACCTATATCATGTAATAACCCAGCCAATTCAATAAGGTCGCAATTTTCTTCAGGTAAATTAAATCGTTCGGCTAAATAGCGGGATAAGCATGCGACACCTTCGGAATGTTCACTGGTATACGTACTCTTTGCATCGACGATGTATGAAAATATTTGCACAATACTTTTTAAATCATTGAAATCAATTTCTTGAGTCAAATCATGAGCAACCCATGTTGATACATATCCAGAAATATGTTCTCTTTCCAAAGACAACCAAAACGCATCTGAATTGGATACCTGCATAAAAACATCAACCAGGTCAGGGTTAAACCAGTCATTCTTTTTATCCGCTATTTTTTGTCTAATTTCTTCCTTACCCAATAAAATATTAGCTTCATTTGAGACAAAGCCTAAGACTGAAACATCAACTCTATCAACCATGTAAATACAATTAGCTTTTAATTTAATATCCTCAGGAATATCAAGCGTTTTCAGGTCAGACCAATGGGTGTGGTGATATAAGATAATATCTGATAAATGGGATAAAACGGGGGTGGCTTGCAGAATATTAGCCCCCAGTTTGCAGTGTTCTTTTTCTCGCTCCCACTCAAACTGAGCTAATTTAGCATGAACTGCAGTTGTTGAAACTCCGCAATCGTGAAGAATTGCCGCTTGAAATAGATCATCAATTTTCTGATCAGACCAATTTAAAGCTTTTCCACATTCAGCGGCCATAAAGGCAACTCGCTTACCATGATGAACATGATCAACACCGACCAGATCCAGTGCATCAGATAAAGAGTAAATTGCTTCGTGAAGATTAATATTAAACTTAGACATAATATGGTTAATTTTAACAGTATTTTCGTGAAGCTCAAGAGGCCGGACTGCTTGATTTTACACGCCAAGTTAGCACTTCCCTTACCTTTGCAAATGAAATCTACTGGAGTCATATTTTAAGCAAAAAAAAACCTCGAAGCTAAAAGCTTCGAGGTTTTTAATATGGCGGAGCGGACGGGATTCGAACCCGCGACCTCCGGCGTGACAGGCCAGCATTCTAACCAACTGAACTACCGCTCCAAGTCTGTGGTGGGTGCTGAGGGGTTCGAACCCCCGACCCTCGCCTTGTAAGGGCGATGCTCTCCCAGCTGAGCTAAGCACCCCAACGAGAAACGGAATTATAAAGCAGTTTTTACAATTACGCTATATTTTTTTTAAAATAGTCATTGATTACACTATTCAGCAATCAAAAATGAAACTTATTTCACCTAAAATAAAAAACTTTACCTTAATTCTTTAGGCTCAACTAACTCATCACCATCTGTATCTAAAATATCAATGATTTTTTCTGCATCTCTTTCAACAGTACGTTCCATATTCTTAATGACACGATCAACGTCTTTTTGAGACGCACCTTTTTTCTGCATTGCGATTACTTTATCGATTGCATCTTCACGCAACTCTTCTTCAACTTCATCAGCAGTGATGTAATTATCGCCATTCTGATCATAACCACCAGCTTGCGTAGAAGTGGCTGCAGGAGCTACGTAAGGTACATACCCTGCACTTGCATCAAAAACCGCTAAAGCTAAAAAAGCAGGCAAGACACCTAATAAAATTTTTCTCATAACGCTTTCCTCTGTTTTATTAAAAACTGAATAATAGCACGCTAACCTAGGAGACGAAAGCCTCACTTCACACATAAACAGCTATGCTAAGACCGACAACTCATAAAACTCTTAATCAAGCACGGAGCTATTTAACACTCCTTGTGGCATCCCCTTTCATAAAGAAAGATAAATATATTAAATAACTTGGCCTACTCATTTTCATCGCTTGATGAACTATCACTTATATGGCATCATTGAACGATTTTTCCAATAATTTTAACCTTTTAAGAGGCATTTCAATGGCTGGTCGTAACCACCTTTATATCCCTGGACCTACAAACTCTCCACACGAAGTATTAAGTGCTATGCATCTTCCTATGGAAGATCACCGTGCACCAACTTTCCCACTGTTACTTAAGCCTATTTTAGAGGACTTAAAAAAGGTCTTTAGAACAGAAACAGGACAAGCTTTTGTTTTTCCTGCGACAGGAACAGCGGGCTGGGAAATTGCCTTAACAAACACCTTAAATCCTGGCGATAAAGTACTTATCTATCGTTTTGGTCAGTTCAGTCACTTATGGATGAACATGGCACAACGTCTAGGCTTAGATGTAGAAATGCATGAAGTTGAGTGGGGCAAAGGCATTCCTTTAGATGCTTTAGAAGCACGTTTAAAAGAAGATTCTGCGCACAAAATTAAAGCCGTTTTGGCGACACATAATGAAACAGCAACAGGTGTAACCAGTGACATTGGTGGAGTGCGTAAAGCTATGAACGCATCCAGCCACCCTGCCCTCTTATTTGTAGATGGCGTAAGTTCAATTGCCAGTCTTGATTTCCGCATGGATGAGTGGGGCATTGATGGCGCAATCAGTGGTTCACAAAAAGGCTTTATGCTACCAGGGGGCTTAGCAATTGTTGCTTTCAGTCAAAAAGCTTTAGCTTTAACTGAAACAGCCACTTTTCCACGCTGTTTCTTAGATCTTAAGGATCAAATGGCTCAAAACGCCTTAGGTTACACTCCTTACACACCTTCTACTCCTATGCTACATGGCTTACGTGCCTCATTAGACATATTGCTAGAAGAAGGCATGGAAAATGTATACGCTCGTCACCACCGCTTAGCAGAAGGTACACGTAAAGCAATTGCTGCTTGGGGCTTAAAGCTTTGCGCAGAACCAGGCTTTGAATCAGATACCGTTTCAGCCATTGTTGTCCCTGAAGACAAAGATGCACGCGATGTTATCGCTACAGCTTTTAATAAATATGATATTTCTTTAGGCGGCGGCTTATCTGAAGTAATGGGCAAAGTATTCCGTATTGGTCATATCGGCGATATGAATGATGTGTCTATGCTAGGCGCAATTGCCGGCGTAGAAATGGCATTATTAGATTGCGGTATTGATATCGTACCTGGTAGTGGTGTTGCAGCTGCGATTGAATATTATCG
>ENA-OSET01005106-OSET01005106.1-sediment-metagenome-genome-assembly--contig:-NODE-5106-length-11260-cov-3.612716_pt1 | contig 11260 bp, 8 predicted proteins | sample MGYA00237882_ERZ534229 | MGnify/ENA primary metagenome ERZ534229 (study PRJEB26408, sample SAMN06266212) | sediment metagenome | isolation source: Hudson Canyon methane seep mesocosm | place: USA:Hudson...
AAAGATGGCACTAACAAACGTGATGACCGCTATGGCGGATCGATAGAAAATCGTATTCGTCTTACTCTGGAAGTGACCAAAGCCGTAAGGGATGTTTGGGGTGGTGAACGTGTTGGCATACGAATCTCGCCGACAGGAACCTTTAACTCGATGTCTGAAAGTGACGCGACGCCTTTGTTCGAAACTTTGGTTGAAGCACTTAATGCTTATAAGCTCGCTTATCTCCATGTCGTTGAAAATTTTGGTGACAGCAGCGACGGTGATTTTGATTTCGTTAGTTTACGTGAAAAGTTTAATGGCGCTTATATTGCCAATGGCGGCTATACCGGTCAGTTGGCAGAAGAGAGCTTAAGCGATAACAAGAGTGACTTCGTGGCTTTTGGTGCGCCTTTCATTAGCAATCCAGACCTGCCTCAACGTTTGAAAGTAGGTGCTGATCTTAACGAGCCAGATTCAAGTACGTTTTATGGTGGTGACGAAAAAGGTTACACAGATTATCCAAGTTTGACCGAGAACGTGCTTGTTTCGGTTTAGTTGAAGACGGCTAAACGACCCCTTCTGTTCTGTCTTCTCTTTTGCCCCTATTTAGGGGCTTTTTTTGTTTTGCTTTTGAGAGCGTGTATCGAGCTCATTTAATCTTATAATCGTAACGAACAGGGTAGCCTTTACGCATTACTAGCAACTTGATTGCGCTTTCATTTTGGAGAGCATCCCACAATGGGTTATGGGCATCATGCACAAATTCTTCGTTAACACGTAAAATCACATCACCGGATTGAAGGCCCAGAGTCTTGTAGAATTCCTGTTTATCAATGTCGTTAAGCTTTAATAGATGAACCCCTTCAACTTCATGCTCAGCGGCATAAAAGAATTTTTCAAGCTCACCTCGTTGGCTCAATTGCGCCTCAATCCAGGTACTCGATAAACTCATTTCGCCGCCTTGTTTCAGCTCACGGTGTTTTTTAGTCGTCTTTGCTTCGTTTGATAGTAAGGGCCCGCGTGTTTCAATATTAGTTGGTTCACTAGCTATTATTTCTGTCGTAGCATCATCAGAAGAAGTTTGTGCTTGTGACCCTAGGCCGTCTTTAAGGAAAATGAATTGCAATTGTCCCTTATGATCAACCTGGATTCGAGTCTCTTCAATACTTACCAGTTTGATGTTATCGCTTAAATGCTCATCTACTTTAAAGGTGTGTATCTGGTCGGTTTCCAAGTCGTGCACTATCGCGGTTGATTCTTCTGCCCTGTTGCTGACATAAGTGGCTAATAAGCGAATGGGGAGTTGTGTTATGACTGGCTTTTTGGCGCTATTAACCGTGTTGAGACGGCTTAGTTCCTCGTCAATGTAGTAGCTAAATCCAGCTACCGTTTGTGGGCCTTTGACATACAGGCCATTAATGAAAAGGATGGGGACATTGCCCAGTCCCAATTGCTGACCAAAGCTAATGTCAGCTTCGATCTGATGTTTATATTTAAACGCATTGATACAGTTTGAGAAAGCCGTTTTGTCGAAGCCTAATTGGTTTGCGATTGTCAGGTAGCGCTCGTTGTCTAACTGACTAATGTCGGCATATATCGCGCTTTGGAACTGCCATGGCGCAGCAAATTCAGTAGCACAGTGTACGGCGTTGGCAGCGGACATCGCGTAACGATGAAATGACTGGGGAAAATCATAAAAACTAAAGTTTATCGCACCTTTGTACTGTTCTTCCAGCGCATGGATGACGGGCTGCAGGCGTGCGCAATGAGATGATTGGTAGCTACAAAATACTGCCAGAGTTACCTTAGCGTCGGGATTGCCTTTTACTTGTCTTTTGCTTTTAGGAAACTGAATTCTAGGTGGCTTGGGTGGTGTTAAGTAAACCTCTACCGATTCTTCTGGGCGCTTATTAAGATTTTCATTGTGCAGTAAGTGCGTATCAATTTTGGCGTTTAAGGCAGTTCGTCTGAGCTCGTATTTTCGCCACTCTAAATCGAATAGCCGAAGCTTTATGCCGGTATCGATGTCTGCCATTGAAACTGGTTTTCCTGCGAGCCGCGCAACGATCTTGATTTGCGGTGTGCTGTCAATACTTCCTTGGGGTGTCTGAGTGTTCTCTGGCAGCTCTTGATGTTGAGTTTCAGAGTTTAGGCTGTGGTCTTTGGTAGATAAATCAGTTGATGAATCACATCCAGACAGTATGAGTATGCAGTAAGCAAAGTGTTTAAATTTAATCATGAGAGGCCTGGGCTATCACGTAGATCTGGGAAATCAGAAGGGAGTTAATTCTCTCCAGCGCTTGTCTGCTGGAGAGAATTATACGGCTATAAAAATAATAGTTTAAATAGCAACTTACCTACTAAGGTTTAGGGCATGTCAGTATTGGCATTCCACATAAAGTCAGCAATTTGACTCTGCGTCGCTACATTCGGGTGGAAACAGTCGCCACCATTAATGTGCTCGGCACCAAATGCGAAGGTGCCGCCAGAGGTGGTATTTTCATCCACATACTCTGCGACAACTTCAATACCATTTGGATTTTGGCCGTTTGCATTGCTGTTATATGCCGCAGCTTCTTCAGCCAAAATTGCATTATAGCTCTGTTGTGCCGCAGCGACGCCTGCTAGTCGCTGAGCTAGCGTCTCACCATTATGGCTTGAGGCTTTAGTGACAATGGTGCACACATCATAAGATGACCAGATTGAGTCACAATCGACGTATTGATCAGCATCCTGTTTATCCACGCCCGCTTGACGGATATCCTGTACACGCGGAACACTTCCTAAAAGAATGCTAGAGCCTTGTGGCATGCTAGACATCAAGGTGTTGATGCCACCACGTAAGGCGTCACGCCATTCGGTTGCAGTGTAGATCGGATCCGCACAGTTTGCTGGGTCAACACAGTCGCGGCTACATAGGTCATTGCCGCCGAAGATTAGCTCGACATGATCTGGGGCCGGAGATTGTGCAGCGATCGTTGCGGCTTGCGCGCCAAAGCTAGGCTCTGGACCATCTTCCCGAAGGCCGACCATTTCGGCACCAGTTGTGGCGGCGTCTTTATTGGCCGTAATGGAGCTGTCTAAGGCTTTATAGCGGTCATGAACACTATTGACGTTGCTGCTACTGCCATCGAACCAGGAATGCTGTGGTTGGTCACCGCCCGCTGGGCATAATAGACCCCACCATGTTGAGTTGTAGGTACAGTCAGCAGCAAAAGCACGAGTAATACTATCACCCGCTGCAGCCGTATTTTGTACGCCCGCTACAGGGCCAGGTGCTGGACCGCCTGATTCATTGAATGACCCTACCAAGGATACACTGCTAAAGGCCGAATATCCTCGCATCATCACATGATAAGTGCCTGTTTGTACGTTGCTAATGGCACAGGTTTCGTTGTTACCGCTAGCATAAGGGCGACACTCATAAGTACTGGTCGTTGCCTCACTACCGAAATTAACATGCAGGTCCGCATCGCCAGTACCGCCTGACATAGCGAAAGACAGATTGCTGGCACCTGCCGGGACTTCCATGGTAAACGAAAGCTCTTCGGCAGAGGTTCCACTAAGGTTGTTTACGACTACATCATTCTCTAGCACCGTTGTTCCTGGCGCAGGTGGAGGTGGAGGGGTCCCACCATCAGCGTTATAGTTGGCATTCAATGTGAGCCCTGAGTAGCTGGTATAGGCTTTGATCATGACATGGTAACTACCTTCCTGAATGTTGCTGATGTCGCAAGACTCTTCGTTACCGCTAGCGTAAGGGCGGCAGTCGTAGCTACTGGACGTTGGTGCGCTGCCAAATTTCACATATAAATCCGCATCACCTGAACCGCCTGTTGTGCTGAAATTAAGGTCGGTAGCATTTGCTTCTACGTCAAGCGTATAGAAATTGCTACTCCCTGAGGTACCGCTAATACCGGTCACAGGGGCGCCGTTTTCCAGCACTGTCGCAGCCAAAGCTGTGTGTGATAATGAGGCGATTGTGAGCGCGATACTGGCTTTTTTCAGCGTCGTTGCCACGGTTACTAATGGTTTTTTATGGTTTATCATACTGTCTCCAACATAAGATTATTATTGTTATACCTAGTTAAGCCATGTCCATATCTAACGCCTACTACTGTTAGATCAAAGTCCAATTTCCTTGCGTTGATTCTCCAAAAATTTCTTTTAAATTTACTCCAAGTGAACGTTATCAGAGCCAAATGTTTAAATAAGTGTACTGTTTCCTCAAATGTCTCTGCGGTCACTTGATATGTCTTTAAGGACTCATGAAAAATGCCAAAGAGAAACAGAATAAGTGTGCGGTGCGTAATAACGCTGATGAGTGTTGGCAAAGCAAATAGTGACGTGACGAAGTAAGAGGTTTTATGCAGAAATAACAAACATTTTTTTCTTATTTTTCAACGAAATAGTGCCGTGACTTGAAAACTGATCCCAGTGAGTTTTATGAGGCTAAAGACATTGTCTCAGCGCTGTACTCACTGCGTGATAGTACGTAGTGGATTAGCAATTATTTTTTATTTTGAATTAACTTAAAGCAGTAAGCGCCACATCACTGAACACGATAATCATAGCGAACGGGGTAGCCCTTTCGCATTAATATCAATGATACGTGTTCTTTTCTAGCAAGCTCATCCCACAATGGGTTCTGGCCAGAGTGAACCCATTCACCATTCACTTGCATCAATACATCGCCATCTTCTAATCCTAGTGTCTGATAGAAAGCTTGTTCATTCGTATCCTTTAGTTTTATTAGATTGTACGCCCCATCAACAACGTGCTCAGCGGGATGAAAGTGCGCTTCAAGTTCAATTTGATTTATCAATTGTTCTTGTAGCCATTCTTGAGATAAAGTCATCTGGCCTGTAGCAGGAAGTTCTCTTTGTTGATTATCCTGATCTTCAAGATAATCATCTTCAATGCGTCCGGCATTGATATCCTCATTATTGAGTTTGTTGCTGTTGGCTTTGGCTTCACCACTTACCTCTGTATTCGACTCAACCTCATCAGGCTCATCGACATGATTTTCCAGACCAAGTTGAGCGAGTTCAAGGTCTATATAATATTGATAGGCTTCGAAGTCTTGAGGGCCTTTTATATATAGGCCATTAATGAAAATAACAGGGACATTGCCAAGGCCCATATCAGATGCAAGTTCAATATCCGTCAGCACATCCTGAGCGTATCTATTTTCATCTAAGCAGTTTTCAAACGCGTCTTGATTGACATTAAGTTGCTGCGCAATGACACGATAGCGGTGTCTATTTAGCTTAGAAATGTCTGTATAAATAGCATTTTGAAACCCTTGAAAAACTCCAAACTCATTTGCGCAACGCGCTGCATTTGCCGCACCTTTTCCTTCTCGGTGAAAATGCTGTGGATAGTCGAAAAAATTGAAATTAAGTACCTCTCCATAATAGTTGGCCAGTGCGGTTAATACAGGTTGTAAGCGAGCACAATGTGATGACTGAAAGCTACAGAAAATTGAGAGCACAATGGGAGGGGTGACATTTTCGCTAGTACTTATCGGGTCATCGTACCTGTAATGACCACTATAATTGATTGCGCTTAAGGGGAGGTCGATTCTAGGGGGCGTAGGCGGTGTTAATAATATTTCAGATAGACTATTTGGCTCAGCTGCTTTTTGAAGCTCAGTCACCATCGCCTCAAGCCGGCTTCGTCTTAGTTCATACATTCGCCATTCCAAATCAAAAAGAGAAAACTGTATTGAATGATTCAGATTACCTAAACTGATGCTCTTTGAGCCTACTGTAGCAATAACAAGGTTATCTTCGTAGTGTAATGGCTTTAGAGAAACGCTCGATTGCACATTCGGCTCTATTAGGTCGCTACGCAGGGTCGTACCTTGTTCGTTACTTGCTTTTACACCTTCTTCAGTACCACAACCAGATACAAAAACTATTGCGGCGACTAAAATCGCTAACGTTCTAAACATCAATTTGCTCACTATTATTTGTATTATCTGTTTACGTTTTTAACTCAAACAGATAATCAAATAAAACGTATTTTTATAATTATTAAAATGGCTGGGAAACTCAGTATTTTATTATTACTTACTTATCTGTATTGCCTGCCCATGCAAAGTCTGCAATTTTATCTTGTGCAGCAACACTTGGGTGGAAGCAGTCGCCGCCATCAATATCATTTTGTCCGAACTGGAAAGTACCACCAGATGCAGTATTTTCATCTACATATTCAGACACTACCTCAATGCCATTAGGGTTCTGTCCAGTACTGTTAGCATTATAGGCAATTGCTTCTTCAGACAAAATTTCGTTATAGCGTTGTTGAGTCGCCTCTATAACTGCTAGGCGTGTCGCAAACGATTCACCATTTAAATTGCCGCCATTTGTAACAATTCGACAGATATCATACGTTGACCAGACAGATTCACAATTGATGCTGCCGTTGCCTGACTGCTTATCTAGGCCAGCTTGGCGAAGATCTTGAACCCGCGGCATGCCATTTAATTGAACTGTAGAGCCGGTAGGTAGGCCCGACACCAAAATATCCAAACCTGCACGAACTGAATCTCGCCATTGCGTTTCGGTATACAAAGGGTCAGAGCAATTATTAGGGTCAGTGCAACCTCTATTACAAATATCATTGCCACCCAATAATATTTCGACATGGTCTGGTACAGGAGATTGCGCCACGATATTGCTGGCTTGTGTCGCTAGGTTATTTGAACTGCCACGCATCTCGGAACCTGATGCGGCGGCATTTTTATTGCCATCAATTTTCCGACTAAGATTCTTATAGCGATCAAGAACACTATTAACATTTGATGAAGAGCCATCAAACCAAGAATGTTCAGGTTGGTCTCCACCTAGCAAGCACGCTAAGTCCCATAACCATACATTCCCTGTGCAGTCGGCAGCGAAGCCCATGGTAATGCTGTCGCCTGCCACGGTAATATCACTTGGCCTGTCTGATTTAGGGCCACCGCCACCGCCACCACCTTTAGCAGCAACTACAGGCTGAGCAAGAGACGCGGCAATTATGGTCGCTGTAATAAATTTAAATAAATTTCGATAGGAATATCTAGTTTTTTGTTGGTTCATTGTATTCTCCGGATATTATTGTTATTGCGGTTTTGATACTGAGTTCCCAACTCAGTTACATAATAACTTTATTAAAGTCCAGGCGACTTATACGAATTGGCACTAATGTCTCTAAAGTCACTTGAAGTACCTCTAAGGGCTTATAGGATTTGATGGTAAGAAATAGAATTAATATGCGATTTGTCATAATCTTATGGTGTAATCCCCCCATTTTTAATCGTTCTTTTCAGTAGAGGGGTTATGCAGCATTCATTAGCTGCCTAGGAGGAACGCCTCCAATGGCCGTATGTGGCCGTTCATTGTTGTATTGCCAAAGCCACTGCGTTGCCAATAACTGTGCATGGGCAATACTCTTAAATTGATGTAAGTCCAACCATTCATGTCTCGCAGTTCGATTGAATCGTTCAATATACGCATTCTGCGTAGGCTTGCCTGGCTGAATGTACATCAACGTAATCTGATGCCTATTCGCCCAATCAATCAGCTTTTGGCTGATGTATTCCGGTCCATTATCGCAACGTAAAGCAGCGGGTTTTCCTCGCCACTCAATGATCTGCTCTAAAGCTCGAATAACGCGTATCGTAGGCAATGAGCTATCGACCTCGATACCGAGGCCTTCTCGATTGTAATCGTCCAACACGTTGAACGTCCTAATCGTTCTGCCACAGCCTAACTGATCGGACATAAAGTCCATTGACCATACTTGATTGGCTCTCGTGGGTACCGTCAGTTCACCCGGATAATTTCGTTTAATGCGTCGTCTCGGTTTAATTCGTAAGTTGAGTTCCAGCTCTCGATAGATTCGATACACCCGTTTGTGATTCCAGCGATACCCTTTCACGTTGCGCAAGTACAAATAACACAAGCCAAAGCCCCAGCGCTTGTGCGTTTGAGTCAACCTTAGCAACCAATCGGCAATCTGTGCATTCTCGCTGCAAAGTACCGCTTGGTAGCGATAACAGGTTTCGCTAATCCCGAAGGTTAAGCATGCCAGCCTGATACTTAAGCCGTCACGGCTTACCGTCTTCTTTGCCATCTCTTTGCGCTGAGATGGCTTTATAGCTTTCCCTCCAAGGCTTCCTGGCGAAGTTCAGATTTAATTCGTTCTTCCGCATACATTTTTTTAAGTCGGGCATTCTCGGCTTCCAGCTCCTTAAGTCGCTTCATCAGTGACGCATCCATACCGCCGTATTTTGAACGCCATTGGTAGATCAATGCGGTGCTGACGCTGTGTTCGCGAGATAACTCCGCGACCGACACGCCGTTCTCATGTTGCTTCAAGATAGCGAGAATTTGGCTGTCTGAAAACTTTGATTTTTTCATAGATAACTCCTGTGATTAACATCATAAAAGTCTCTACTTAAAAAGCCGATTGTTTTTTGGGGGGATTACACATGGAGTTTACATAACCTCAAGCTGCAAGGTAGTGAAAAAGTATACCGAACAAATCGTTTAATTCTGAGTGTAAGTATAATCAATGATATTTATCAATTAGTTAGGTTGTCCTTAGCAGGCGATTAGTTAAATATTATAGCTCCTTTTTACCTCTTCTAGTATATCTATACAGGTTAAGCCACCTCAAGATTCTAGCCATATAAAACTTTGATGTTTTACGACTTAAATCAGTTAATAGATTGGTTCTTTTTTTCATTAACGTAATGAAGGTATCTAGTTGGTTATTATTTTTAGCTTTTAAGAATTCAATATGACTTTCTAGGGATGTTTGAGATCGAAGTCTAACTATTTTCCTAGATTTCCAGTCTATGTGTTTTTTTTCGGGAGAAACGCGTTTTTTGGGAACCCAGTTCCCTGATTGTTCTTTAAGGAAAAGGCGGTATTTCAGATAATCCCGTCTATGTTTGAGGCCTCCACGTTGGCTATTTGCCGCCATTTCCGCAGAAATTGAGCTTGTTTTGAGTTCGGAGCTATTTTCAGAGAAAAGCTTTGTAAGTATAGGGTTTCTAATAATTATTAGACTTGTTTCCTCATCCAAAAACTCAGGAAGCCAGGCATCTCCGATTGAAATGTCAGCTGTTTCTCCGACTACGTCATCGCAATAATCACAAGCTTCATATTTAAAAAAACCATGGCCATAAATTGTTCCATATATATTTTGGACTATTTCTGGCGGGCTCTCTATTCCTTCAATTGATGTTGCGATGACTCCTTTTTGATTAGCTTTTGTTCCTGGGATCTTTTTTCTAAAGTCAATACTATCAAGTTTCTCTGGCTTGATGCCCAATTGCCAGCCGATTAATTCAGCATAACTTTTACTTTTCAAATGTCCACAAACTACGCCAATTGTGAAAATAATCCTTTCTTTAAACAATGGTCTCGTAATTGAAAGCCTGCGAATTGTTTTTATAAAGCATGGGATGCCCGTGATAGCATATCTTCCAGGGTTTTGCTCTATGAAGCTTAGAATCTCACTCAACTCTATAGGGTAATAAGCAGATTTAGATCCTAAAATCACCTCCTTATTGTTTGAGGTGACTTTGTATTTAAAATGCCGGCTGAATTTATCATCTTGAGGTTTTGTTTCCGTTACTTGTATTACGTAATCAACTAAATCAAGATCAAGAAGTTTGTATAATAGCCACTTCCCAATGCCTCCAGAGCTACCATTCTCATACCACTCAGAGTCAACTACTCTGCCTGCAAGTATCTGATCATAATGACCAATTTCATTATGTTTTGGTAGGCTACCGAATAAGTTATTGGATATTTCATCTTCATGATCTCCCTTATCGCTAAAGGGGCAGACCGTCTGTATATCTCTATCGTCCGAGTTATCTATAGGTTTTAGTTGTAAAGGTACTTCTAGGCCGTATTTGTCGAGAGACATATCAATTGATTGAGACATGAAGGAACAAGCACCACAACCAATACAATAGCCACCATTTACTACCTTATCTATACTGTTCTGATATTGATTCATAGTTGATAACACACTGAATTCTTAAGTAACTAAAAATTAGAATTTTGACTCTATGTTGAAATAGATTACACCACAAAGTTTAAGTGGTATGGAAGCTTCTGGCGGTACAATACATATGTATTGTTTATCTTGAGCAAGCAGCTTTTACTGCTTGCCACATATATTCAGTTTTGTTCTTTTGTCTCTGGATTGAATTTACGTATTCATTATATTGATCACCATCGTTAACAAATACTTGTTCAAACATTTCATTTAGGTCGTCAAGGTTTGTCGACGGAGAGATAATGAATTCTCCTCGATTATACTCTTCAAATAATCGCTCATATTTGTGGCTCCAGCTTGTTCCGAGACATGGCACGCCTTGACAAAGTGCTGATACGCAGGCATGGAATCTGGAACTAACGATCGCTGCACTGGAGCCGATAATTCCTTTTACGTGAAGAGCATTATCATCAGATATGAGCTCTAACTTCCCGTTGTTTAGCTCATTGAGCTGAACGCATATTTTTTCATCACCGGCACCTTCGTGATTAAGCAAGACCGGAATAAACCCTTTTGATTCAATAGCCCCTACTACAAGGTTTAACTTATTTAGATAAACGTCAGCCCAGCCTGCTTTGTTGTTGCGAGACGAAGTCATATTTGTATTTGGAACGATAAGTATTTTTTTATTTCCATCTTTGTAATAACTCGGACAAATACCCGATAACAAATTTGTGAAATCAGGGTAAAGGTAGAGGTTGTTTAGTTTTGTTGGAATAGACTCTATGCTTTCATAGCTAGTAGGCTCCCTAGCGCAAATTAGCGTAGCCTTAGGTAGGGCTTGTTCCAAAAGTGACCGATCTGCTTCGGAGCTAAATGGGCCAAATGCCTGAGGCATTAATACATACTTTTTATTCGACGAATCCGCTAGGGCCAAGTTACGGCATAGGCTTTTGATCTCACCGCTTCCCCACTGGTCACCATAAGCAAATCCTGATGCATCTAATGTAATGGGAATGTCTTTATCCATTACTAAGCCATACCTGGAGGTCAATTTATTTCGAAAAGAACTTGAAAATAAATGCTCAACCCATTTCTTTTTCCATTCGAGTTTTTGGTAGGTGCCCAGCAATGCACGTTTTTCATAAGGGGACTTTTTACCATGCTTCAGCACAATTTTGGCATCAGGCCAAATCTCATTCACCTTATTTATGATTGCCAGAAGCATTAATTCGGCGCCTTTGTTAACGAATTGAACGCCTTTGATTTCAATAAA
>ENA-OSET01005108-OSET01005108.1-sediment-metagenome-genome-assembly--contig:-NODE-5108-length-11258-cov-13.494321_pt1 | contig 11258 bp, 10 predicted proteins | sample MGYA00237882_ERZ534229 | MGnify/ENA primary metagenome ERZ534229 (study PRJEB26408, sample SAMN06266212) | sediment metagenome | isolation source: Hudson Canyon methane seep mesocosm | place...
TCAAGAGGGGGCTTAAGAGCAAGAAAAAATCACCCTTAAACCGCTTAACTTAATGGCAGTAACCCAACCCTCCCCAGCAAGGGAGGGCTTTTTTATGCCCAAGTTGTGTAGATACCTATGCTCCAGCAGGAAAGGGAGTAATTTCGCGTTACCATTCAACCAATAATTAACCTACTAAGATTATTTTAGGCTTATACCTTAATTAAAATTCTGCTTAATTAGAATTCTGCTTAATAAGCTCTTGCACCCAAGTTGCTCTCTTCTCTCGCTGTAATACTTCAATACGCGCACGCTGCATTAAAATAACCGAGAAAAAACAATAAAAACCCAGCACCATGACTAATAAAGGTATCCACATTTCTGGTGGCATAGCGGGTTTCTCAGTGACCTTAAAAGTCGCTCCTTGGTGTAAAGTATTCCACCATTCGACCGAATATTTAATAATCGGAATATTAACCAAACCCACTAACGCTAAAATAGCGGATGCTTTATCTGCACTTTGAGCATTCTCAAAAGCGGAGTGCAAAGCAATCACACCGATATACAAAAACAACAAAACTAACATCGCTGTTAATCGTGCATCCCAAACCCACCAAGCACCCCAAGTAGGCTTACCCCAAATAGCGCCCGTCGCTAAAGACATCACTGCAATCGAAGCGCCAAAAGTAGCACAAGACTTGGCCACAATATGCGCCATTTTCATTTTCCAAATTAAGCCAATCGCACCTGCTATCGCCATCAACATATAACAGGACTGCGCTAATATTGAGGCAGGCACATGCACATAAATAATCCGAAAACTATTACCTTGCTGATAATCAGCGGGAGCAAAAGCCAAGCCCCACACTGTACCCACGCTTAATAAAATAACAGCGGCAATAGTAAACCAAGGTAATAACTTGCCACTAAACTCATAAAACCAACGTGGCGAAGCAAGCTGAAAAAACCACTGCGGCATTTTAATTTTCATTCATATCCTCATCACATGGGTAAAAATCACAGTCCATTATTTTCTCAAAACTATAAGGGCACTCTTTTGGGAAAGAGGCAGCCTTAAAACCTGTTTCATAAATAGCTTTTCTAACTGCATAGTTATAAGCCTTAATTAAGCCTAAACCTAAACTATCTGGGTTGGTTAAACTTGGATTTTCAGACAAATGATCCTGAATCCGACTTCTTTGCTCTTGTATGGCAAATTCCCAAGATTTTCCTTGTCGTTCAGGCTGGTACTGCCATTTTAATAAGTGCATTAATAATACCTCCAAGCGACTTATTAACTCACGCTTCTCCCTTTGCCCCATACTTTCTAATTCCTCAATCAAAGCAGTCACATCAATCTCATCCAACTTATCGTCCTTTAATAAATGAACTTGTTGCTGGGTCCACGCATAAAAATCTTGTTCATGTAACTGACTCATGCCTAACCTCGCACACTAATTTTTAACGCCGCCGCAATCGCAATCGGCGCTAACATTAAACTTATAACTAATAAGGCACCTAACAGCGCTAAATATCCAGCTATCGGCAAACCCATAGCACCGGCTTGAACCGTACCCGCTCCAAAAATTAGTACGGGAATATATAAAGGCAAAATTAATAAAGAAATCAAAATCCCCCCTTTACGTAAACCGACGGTTAAAGCCGCGCCAATCGCACCAAATAGACTTAATGTAGGGGTTCCTAGCAATAAACTTGCTACCAATGCCCATATTCCTTCGCTAGGTAAAAATAACATCATCGCTAAAAGTGGCGACATCAACGCCAAACAGAAACCGCTGATTATCCAGTGACTTAGTACTTTGGCTAAAACAGCTAAAATTAAAGGCTGCGGGCTCACTAACAGTTGCTCTAAAGAACCATCATCAAAATCACTACGGAAAATCCCATCCGCTGATAACAAGCAAGCTAATAAAGCTGCCACCCAAATAACACCAGGAGCCACTTGAGATAAAAACTTAGACTCAGGGCTGACCGCTAAAGGAAACATAACCGCCACCATTAAGAAAAAGGCGAGCGGATTAACAATATCACTACGTCGGCGTAATGCTAAAACCAAATCTCGTTGTACTGCCGCCCAAAAAAAACTCATGAATGCGCGACCTCATCCAAATTAATACGTCGAACTGAATGCCCTGGTACATCCAGATCATGATGCGTCGTTAAAATCACCGACCCACCTTGTAATACATGCTCAGCGAGTAAAGCTTCTTTTTCAGCAACACCCTTTTTATCTAAAGCCGTAAAAGGTTCATCTAAAATCCATAAAGGCGCACGACTTAAATACAATCGCGCCAGACCCACTCTACGCTGTTGCCCTGCTGACAAGGTATAACAAGGCACATCCTCAAACCCATAAAGCCCAACACTTTTTAAAGCTTGTGCAATGCTGACTTTATCTAAAGCAGGATCAAGTTGTTGCATCCATGCTAAATTTTCTTCCGCGGTTAAAGTGGACTTTACCCCCGATAAATGTCCGACATATAACATATCTTTATAAAATTCATTGCGCGTCTCATCTATAGCTTGCTGCTGCCAAAATATTTCGCCTTCAAATGATTCATTTAAGCCACATAGAATACGCAATAAAGTCGTTTTTCCACTACCATTCTGCCCTTCAATTTGAACAACTTCACCTGTCTTTATACTAAAACTTAAATTGCTAAACAGCATGCGCTCATCACGCTCACACAATAGATTTTTTACCTCAAGCATAAATTCAAAACTTCAATAAAATAAGGGAAAATAAAGCGAATAATTAAAACAAGTATTGTACCTGCTCACTTTAATAAGACAACGCTAATGCCAATATTCCAAAGTAATAATGCCTACCTTTTATTTATACAGTGACTTACCTGAACCCGCTTCACTAGACTACTTTAGAAAAATAATTTAAAACTACAGCATTAAAACAAGTATTCATCAATTAATGCACCCTAGTTGAGAGGCGTAAAATGACTATGTATTATGTTTCAAAAAAAGTAATTTTCACTTCCATTATCATGCTATTAATTTCCGCCTGTACGAGTAATAGCCTTAACATCCAGTCCCATAAAGTTTCACCCAAAACCAATGTCAAACAACGCTTATTTAACCAACACTCTGAATGGAAGTCTGTTAAATACCAATTGGGTGGGCTATCAAAATCTGGCATAGATTGCTCAGGCTTTGTATATCGAACCTTTACAGATAAATTCAATATTAAGTTACCCCGCACAACTAAGCAACAGGCGTTAATGGGTACAAGCATTTCTGACCAAACAAAACTACAAGTAGGCGATTTAGTCTTTTTTAAAACGGGCATTTATCAACGTCATGTTGGTATTTACCTTGAAAACAAAAAGTTCCTACATGTCTCGACCTCCAAAGGAGTCACTATCTCTCGTTTGGATAACCCCTATTGGAAAAGTAAATACTGGAAGTCTACTAGAGTTTTATCACCACGATGAATCACTTTCATTAACTACCGCTATGTAAGTATTCAGAGACCCTCACTTTATCTCTCGGCAAAAGCCTTTTCCAGAGGGAGAAGGTTGGATGAGGGGGAAATAAGAAAAGCCTTAATTTTATTCTCCTCACCCCAGCCCTCTCCAGCAGGAGAGGGGGCTACCTAGCTGACTAGCAGCTTGAGAATATAAACTAGGGGGCTCTGAATACTTACATTCGATCCACTACAAAAATGATATAAGGCTTACTGACATTAATTAAGTGAGGTATTACTGTATTCAATCACTAAACGTGGGCTTTGGTTGCTATCACCATTATATGAGCGCGCTGTTCTAGCTGTTTGATGTTCACCGCTTGCATGAATACTTAACAGCATCGCATTTCCACTAGCCCAGCCTGGACGATTTATGATTTCTTGAAGCAAGCTAGCAAGGTTAGGTGTTTGTTGGGCTGCGCCAGATAAATTAGAACTCAACCAAGGGGCAGGCGACCAATTGATAGTCGTTACTGTATTGGGTCTATTACTGATATTGAACCCGCGGTAAGAAAATTTTATTGCATTATCTGCAGCTTCTGCTCCAATAATTAGATCAACTGGGTCTAATTCAGTTTTAGTGCTGGTAAACTGTATATAAGCTCGACTAATTACCGCACCTTGGGCAATGGCAACGGATGGGAAACGTATGCCGACATATTGTTGGCCAGTCAAACCATAGTTTTTAGATATATAGCTGTCATAGCCTAATTCTAAGTCACTTCCTTTTTTTGCAATGCGGCCGTCCTGGTGTTGCTCCGCATCATCATTACCGTTAGATAATAGAGCAGTTTCTTGATGTTCGGTTAAATGAATTTGTATACTAGGTGACGCTGTTAAAGCGTTTTGATCATCTTCAGCAACCACATAAAGTTGATAACTCCCATAAGTTGGAGGTGTCCAATCATAACTATAAGGGGCGGTTAGGTCATTACCCACTTCGACATCATTAACATAGAAATGCACTTTAGTGATTGAACCATCGTTATCTGCCGCTTCAGCATTAATACTAACTGCATTTAAACTACTGATGACGGCCTCGTTTAGCGGTGTATTAAGTTGAATTTGTGGGGCTTGATTACCTGATATACCTGTATTGTACTCTAGGTATAAATAAGGGTCTTTATAAGCAGAACCATTACCTGAGTCTGCTACGCGTTTTCCAGTGCCTGATATAATAAATCCTAAAGCACTTTGGTCTGTCCAGCCGGCACGATTTACGACGGGTTGAATGATATTTGTCAAGTCAGGTGTACGTTGTTGCTCACCCACTGCATTGACGGTTAACCAAGATTCTGGCTGCCATGCAACACTCGTTATCGTTTTGTTGCGTTGACTAAGATTAAAAGGCTCGGTAGTTAAGGTACTGGAGGTATCTTCATCTTCAGCATGAATTAATAAATCAGTGACACCATCATCGGTTTCATCGGTACTAAACTGCATATGTGCGTGATTAATATTTGCATTGACTGGAATATTAATATTTGGAAAGCGTAACGCAATCATTTGATTGCCTTTACTGCCGTCATTAACTAATTCAAGGTCTGAACTACTTAGATCAACAGTCCCAGAATCAGACTCTTCTGCATCATCATTTCCTGTACTAATTGGAGTAAATACTACCGATGAATAAACTGCCGTACTATCACCTTGAGTGCGTACACCATAACCGTAAATATCAATAAGCTCAATTTGCAAATCGTCTATGTCATAATCAAGTGGCAAGTCTTTGATTTGTACATCAAGAACATAAGAGGGCGTACTATTAAGGTTGCTGTTTATCAGAGGATTAAAGTTACTGGCCCTTTGCAAAGGGCTTGCGGGGTAAGGTAATGGCATATCATCCTGATAATTCAGATAGCGCCTATAAGCCGCATGACCTCGATTATAAGGGTAAGCAAATAAAGATAAGCCATCAACATAATTATTTTGGTCACGTTGACTGCCGGCTTCTGCACTGATGGTTTCAAAATCATAGACACGCTCATAGTCAGTACCTAAGAGTTTAACACTTAGTGCGCGTATTGCGGTTTGTTGGTACGGGACACTAATACGCATTAAAGCAGTATTTAAATCATGATGTAGCTGGGTAATTTCAGCATTTTTTAAAAGTCCATGTAAATGTTCTGTTGCCGTTGGGCTAAACACACGCATAGGGTTTACATTAATGAATTTGCTACCATTATGGCGCATCACACTATAATGCAAATGAACGGTACTGGTATGCCCACTTTCTCCCATCACGCCAATGGACTTGCCTGATAATACATTTTTTCCTATGCTGATATTGAGGTCAATAGAATCTAGGTGTCGGTAGGCCATATAAATAGAACCCCAATTTTCATTTCCATTAAATTTCTGGTTACAGCGAACGAGTACCCAGCGACCTTCACCGGTTTGTTCCATTTCCGCGTCTGAACCATCAGCAATATCGTCAACTACACCAGCACATCGGCTAACAATAGTAGGGGGTGTGTTAGTGTCATAATTGTTGCCATTGTTACTAACAACAGCAGTAATATCCATTCCTTTATGGAAATCAAAATAACCGACATTACTACTGGAAACCGATTTATAACGAGGTCCAAATATGGACATAAAATAACGCTCATTATAGTTAGCGGTGTAGCTATCGGAGGGTAAGGAAAGAATATCTGCTGAGACAGGTGCTTGAAAGTCATAAGCGTAAGTTGGCTCTACTTGTGGATAATTTAAATCAATAAAAGAGCTGACATCAAGGTTATGACCCGGGGAGGCTTGTCCGCCTGTAGAGTAGGCTAAGGAGAGTATTGCTAAACTGGCTATCAATATGGTTTTCATGAGTGAACCTAATAGGTATTAAAATATTGACCATTTGCTTGTAGGCACACCTTAAAATTCCAATTTGAATGCCGCAAATAATGGTTAATACTTTATAAATAATAAGACCTTAAAACTGTGAACCAATAAGCGTTAAGAAATTAAAAGTGTGTCCTAGATAGTGTATTCACATCAATATTCCGGTGCCAGAAATATGAAAAATCCTAAATTGAGAATTGCTGCTATTTAACACCTCTAATAAATGTTTCTAGTTTTTAGGGTAAAGACTGAGTTTAAATAATGCGTTACCGCGATAGCGGTTTAGTTCTTTTGCTGATAGCTGACCTTCGTTACCAAGTTTGTTTGTCTTATAAGGTATGTGTGCATTCCTAGAATAGTTCTATTTGATTGTCGTATACGAATATCAAACGGGTGCTATACTTATACTTTATAGTGTTAGGTATCGATCATGTCAAAGTTAAATAAAAGAGGTGGTGTCCGCATAGGTAGTGGGCGCCCTAAAACAGAAGAAACTAAGATGATGCGCATACCGTTATCTTTAGTTTCCGCTGTAGAGAGCCTAAAATTAGGAGAATCCTCGAGCACGGAACAAACAACGGATCTGCACGTTCAATTAACTTTAGCCCTAGCGACCATTGCTGGGCAACAAAATCGCATTGACTCGCTGGATGCTACAGTTGACACATTACGTGCAGATAACAAAGCACTAACCTCAACGGTTCGATCCTACAAGAGCAGGCAGGAGTTGACGGATAAGGTGCTGACCGTTGCAAGAAAACATAAAGCTTCAGATAACGTGGGTTGAAGTACAGTAGATATTTGAACCCTAAAAAATAATATAAAGAACCAACTTAGAGACTAGTGGGGGTTTCGTACCCTTGGACTTCAAGCCCCTTTAAGGGATTTGCAGTCCCTAACTATACCCCTATTTTTTCTTGGACCTTGCCATTAACAGCTAACAACACAATATCTGCAAGATGGTAAAAAATTCCGTGCTCTACAATACCTGGTGTATTATTTAAAATTGTATCAAGTTGGCAATGACCAATACTAGAATCAAACGAGAGATCTAAAATTAAACTTCCATGAGAACTAACAGCAAAGCCATTTCCCTGGCTATTTTTGCGTAACTCTCCTTCTCCACCCTGTAACGCTAAGCTTTTCTTCACTAAACTCCAAGCAAAAGGAATCACCTCAACCGGAATGGAAAATCGTGCACCAATATGGTCCACTATTTTACTTTCATCAGCCAAAACGATAAATTTCTCACTAGCTTTAGCTAAAATCTTTTCTTTAACTAAGTCAGAACCTTGTCCTTTCAACAAAGTATTGTCTGGTGTCACTTCATCTGCACCGTCAACATAAAGATCTAGTCGATCTAAATACTCTATGGCAATTAAAGGTAAGCCCTGTTCTTGTGCTTTGATCTGGCTGACAATAGAACTTGCTACTGCCGTAATATTTAACCCTTCTTCTCTATAACGCCGAGCCAACTCAATAATAAAATAGTCTGCTGTTGACCCTGTTCCTAAGCCAACAACCATTCCATCGTTTACTAAGCTAGCTGCGTGCAGTGCGACACGTTTTTTATCATTCATCTTGCCTCCATTATTAGTTTTGTTATTTTCTTAATGAAAAGGTGATCTTACTCGATGATACTATTTGAGTATTTTATTTTTATGTCTAGCCATTTCCGTTTTTGGCCGTACTTTTTACGCCGGCCACGCTGTTCTGGCAGCAGGCTTGGCTCTGGAAAATCATATAATATATATTATTATTGAATACTTTCACCGTCTCTACCGCTCCGTTTTCCTGATTTTAAGCGACTGGGTAATAAACTATCCTTAAAATGTGGCTATAATTTTTATCCTGCAATATGCTTGGGTGAAACACCAAAATATTTTATAAAAGCAGCACTAAAATTACTTGCATGTCTGTACCCCACAAAATCAGCTGCTATATTGACATGACACTGAGTGTTTTTAAGTAGCTCGTACGCTTTGTTCATTCGAATTTCTAACAGAAGCCCGTAGGGAGTGGTGTTAAAAAAATGATGGAATATTTTTTTAAGCTTAAATTGATTTGTACCAACACGTTTTGCAAGTTCATCAACTGAGGGGGGGATTTTAAATTCAGAAAAAAGAATATCTCTTGCTGTGTTGGCTATCTTTTTATCATGAGTATTAAATTTATTAGTATCGCCTTTGTTGTTAACAAATAAGTGTGATAATTCCGCTGCTAACAAAGATAATGCTTGTCCATGCATGAATAACAGATTGGCGTCATCAGCTGTTTTATTGGATAGTAGTTGTTGAGCGGCAACTAGCCCACTCGCAGTAATGGGACGAAAACTCAAATTTTGCAAATTCTTAGCCGTAAATATTTGGGCTAAATGCTGCTCACCAAAATATAATCTAAAAAAATTTTTTGAAAGAGAAAAGCGTAATTGAAGCAACTCTTTATTCGCTTCATATTGTCGATCTCCTAGACTTGAATTAAAACTAGTAATAGTTGTGAAGCCTTTATTGAAGATAACCTCATCTCCTTTTTTTCCTAAAAAACGCGACGAACCTTTAAGCCCAAGTGTTACAACTAATCTTGGTTCTGCACTATCAACCTGACTTAAAAGACTAAAATCTTTATTGGGTGAATAATGAGTCTCAATGAAATTTAAATCCTGCCCAAGTTTAAAGAACTTAGAATCTCCATCACCTAAATTATCAGGTAGGTATTGTTGTCGGTAGTTTTGCTTGTCTTGTAGGGTTAAGTCACTGACATCGATACTCCAGCGCCCTTTATTTTGCTTAATAAGTGTCATAAATAATTTTAGTTTTTAGCGAATAACTAAGCTAGCCCACTTATGTGTTTGGCTCATTTTTAATTTCATATTACGTTAGCCATATAAAATAATACGTTTAGCATACAATTGAAGGTAGTAACGATTCTCATTTGTACGTACTATCATAAACTGTTTAATTTGATAATTAAACCTGTAAAACAAGCAACTTTCTAGGGCTTTGCAGTTGATTAGTAAACCCTTTTAAATTGGCGCTATTTAACTTTCATTCTATTTAAGGCGTATTAATGAAAACAATAAACAAACTTAGCAAATCACACTATATATTAGCAACGCTAGCAATGACTCAAAGTATGAGTTGTAGTGTTGCTGCAGATATAAAAGAAAATAGTTGTAAAATCTATACCGCATCTAGAGTTTTTGATGGAACCACTCTATATGCAGAGGAGGCACCCACGTCAGTTGTTGTCGATGGAGAGCGTATATATATGATAGCTCCAGCATCAGATATTACGGTTCAATGCAAAAAAGTATATGACTTAGGTGACGCAACTATAATGCCGGGGTTTATTGAGTCTCATGCTCATATGAGCTTTCAAAATGTACCGGCTGATATCGTGCTGAATCACGGTATTACAACTGTTCGTGATGTGGGTGGTTTAATTACTGAACCTACTGGAGGTATAGGAGCATTACGCCAAGTTAATACAGGGCCTATTATTCAAGCTGCTGGTGGATACCCTCTGAATTTATTTGGAGGTCATGGAGATGAAGAGCAAGGGGATAATGATCACCATGCGGCAACTATTGCTGTGATTGCTGAAGATGCTGCTCATGCCATTGAACATGTAGAGCATATTGCCAGATCAGGTGCAGTTGCTATTAAAGTGGCTCTTGAGAAAGGGGGTGAGCATGGCGCACCATGGTCAGGCGGGCATGGTCATGACGCTGGTGATACAGATGGCCCCGTTGCTGGTGAATGGCCAATTTTATCGGAAGAAGTTTTAACAGCAGTTGTTACTAGAGCTCATGAACTAGGGCTTCCAGTTATTGCTCATGCCGGTGAGCAAGTAGGATTTGATTTAGCCGTTAAAACAGGCGTTGACGAGCTGGCCCATATCCCTTGCGCTGAAGTAACTCAGGAATCATTAACTGCTGCTGTTGCAGCGGGTATGCGCTTCCAAACTACATCGGACACATTATCTAGTTGTCTCGGTATTACTGCAAATATTCACGGAATTTTACATGCGGAACAGCATTTATTAGAGGCAGGGCATATAGAAAAGCCAGCTACTATTATTTATGCATCAGAAATTGGGCATGATGATGTTCCTTATGGTGTAAATGGACAAGAATTAGTTAACAACTTACTTAATTTTGCGGGTCATAATCCTGTAGATTTTAGTCATGTAATGCGTGTAATTAAAGGAGCAACCTCTGTTCCAGGTGCATTGATTGGCGAGCAAATCGGTGAACCTTTACTAGGTACTCTAGAGGCAGGAGCCCCAGCAGATATCATTGCAGTCAAAGGCAATGCATTTGAACGTTTTAAGCTTATTGAATATCCAAGTCTAGTTGTTTCAGGTGGCGAAGAAGTACTTAATAACTTTAAATAATTAAGGACTGATTGGTTAAGTTAGCTCAAGTTAAACTTACATGTACTCGTTCTTATTGTGTAGGGGACAGCTTGAGCTATATTTAATTTTTTGATATACGCTATAAGCCTTTGTCATGGTGATTGATAAGCTAATTTGAGAGGGGGACGTTTGCTTCATGATATGAATAGTACTTATTTAAGATTAAGTATTCTTTAAAATTACAAGCTAATGCCATAGTTCTTTCAATGTGCATATCGTGTAGCAAAGGCTCCGAAACTCTTAGGCCTGAAAAATACATCTTCAACAAGAAAGTGAAATCTATATCATCATTGCCTATTTGTAAATTCTTGTTTCTTTGGGTAGTAGAGGGAGTCTTTTATTTTTATAACTTGAGTGCGTAAACCCTTACTATCATATTCGATGCCAGCAATAATAATATAGTAGGCATCTTCAAATTTTAGCCCTTAATGTACATTGTTTTAATTTATTGTTTCCTATCGTTACAAATAATTATTTATACGAACTTTTATAATGCGCTTTTATCTAGACATGAAAATGCCTTTCA
>ENA-OSET01005109-OSET01005109.1-sediment-metagenome-genome-assembly--contig:-NODE-5109-length-11258-cov-10.384939_pt1 | contig 11258 bp, 9 predicted proteins | sample MGYA00237882_ERZ534229 | MGnify/ENA primary metagenome ERZ534229 (study PRJEB26408, sample SAMN06266212) | sediment metagenome | isolation source: Hudson Canyon methane seep mesocosm | place...
CTACATCAGAGTTGTCCTGGAAATCATTCCTGCATTGTTCGTTATCAGCAGCCAATACTGTCTATGGAAATTGGCTGTAGATTATGGGTAATCAGGAACATTTCTCTTTTAAAAAATGCTTTTTTCTTTTTTTCTAAACGCAAAAACAATAAGGAAAAAAGAATTTATTTTAACCTCACCCAACCCTCTCCCCTACATGGACGAGCTTCAGAGCTGTAACTATCATTTTACGCTGAGTAATTTATAACTTTAACCTCGTCATTCTCAGCTAACAACACGGTGCCAGCTAACTCAAAGAAAATACCATGCTCAACTATCCCTGGCATATTATTTAATAGGGAATCTAGTTGCTGACTCTCTAGTGAAGATGGAAAAACCATATCCAGTATTAAACTGCCATATGAAGAAACAGCTGTACCGCCATTAGAATTTTGACGAAGCTGCCCTTCTGCTCCCAGCGCCTCCAGTTGAGTCTTTACCATTTGCCAGGCAAAAGGTATGACCTCAATCGGAATAGCAAACTTCTCTCCTATCTGTGCGACCATTTTGCTGCTGTCGACTAATACCATAAACTCTTTGCTAGAGCGTGCTAATAGCTTTTCCTTTACCAGATCAGCCCCCTGCCCCTTTAATAAGGTGTTGTCAGGCGTTACTTCATCGGCTCCATCTACATATAAATCTAATTGAGTTATATGTTCAATGGCGACTAACGGTAAACCTAAAGACTGAGCTTTGAGCATGCTAATAATTGAACTTGAGACTACCTTTATTTGTAGATTTTCATGTTTTACACGATTAGCAAGTTCTTCAATAAAATAGTTAGCAGTTGAGCCAGTACCCAGACCAACCAGCATTCCGCTTGTAACCTGGTGTGCCGCGTAATGAGCTACTCGTTGTTTATCATTCATTTTAGAATCCTGGTCATTTATTAAGGCTAGGTCATTGTTAAGTGTGGAATTGTAATTTGCTTTGCTCTTAAGCCCTCTATTGATGGATACCTACAGGAGGGATGTAGGTAAATAGAGCAATGCAGCAACTATTGCCGAGAGGGTTTGGGAGAGGGAAAAATGACTAGCATGCAATTCATTATATTGATTAACAAGATAATCTTGAAGAAGAGAATTGTTTAAATTTCTCCTCACCCCTCCCTCTCCATCAGGAGAGGGCTTTAAGAGCTAGTTCATCTTATTGAAACCATTATGAGATAGCCTTAATTATTACCTAAGAGCTTGCACGCAAGCTCTCTACACTAGTACTCCATCAACTTTGGTTTGATGCGTAGCTTGGATTAGATGTTTTAGCATTGCAAAAAAACGTAACCCAACATTCCCGCTAAAATGTTGGGTTGGTTATCGCGCTTTTCTTGATAAGCTAACCCAAACTACATTATTTTATTCATCATGCCTATATTGCTAGACTACTAGCTTTACAATGCCTGGATTTTTTCTAATATCGCCTGTGCATGGCCTTCGTGAGAAACCCCATACATTGCTTCTGCTAGCAGACCCTCTTTAGTGATAATAAAAGTAGAGCGCAGTATGGCCATCTTTTTTATTCCATTTTTTTCTTTTTCCTGCCAGACACCATAGTTCTCACATATCTCACCACTTTCATCAGCTAATAAATCCAGTTTTAAGCCAAATTTATTTATAAAGTCAGTGTGACTGGCACAAGAATCTTTGCTTACCCCAATAACGACCGTATCAAGTGCAGAAAAATCATTTGCCAGGGCTGTGAAATCATTGGCTTCTATAGTACAACCAGGTGTGTCATCTTTTGGATAGAAATATAAAACAACATGCTTTGTTCCTTTAAATGAGGATAATTCAATCAGTTTTTCATCCTGATTTTTAGAACTGAATGCGGGGGCCGTTTGTTTTTTTTCTAACATGGTAATTCCTATGGGTTAATAGTATAAGATCAATAACATCAACTAAAGCAGATAGGGTGAATAATCTCCACCTTGTTAGGCTCGGCAGCAGCGCGGCTACATGTTCTCTCAGCCTTTATATCGCGTACCCAAGCTACATCTCACACTATATTATTAAGTTAAGGAGTTGGTCATTGGGGCGCAGTGCTTTAGCCTGCTATTTTCAGCGATGAAAGCAGGCTAAAGCACTGCGCCCCTGTTGTATTTCTCTTAACGTCTTAATGGCAGTGAAGCTACATCTGCTTAATTTAATTTATTGCTGTTTATCTGATTATTACTGAATTTTAGCAACATAAAAACCATAATTTTCTTGGTTATATGTATCTCCAGCTACTGATGATGTCTAAAGTCAGCATTAATCAGCTCCAAAGCAATCAGAAGTTATCAATTGTGTTGTTGAAAATAGCTTGTTTGAAATAAATAATACGGTTTTAATCGCAACGAGGACTAGTTCGTAACTTTAAATAACAAAATGTAAATTACAATTTATTTATGAACATAATTTTTGTAAGCTAGCAAAGTCCATGGCCTCTATTCGTTTACCTAGAGCATCGCCCAGATCAAGGTTTATTTCAGCAATCTGAACAATGACCTCTTGAGAACATTCTGTATCAAGTGCAAACACAGCACGGCAAAACGCCTGCTTAATTTTTACCGGTAAAGCACTAAACAGCTCTGATAACTCAATGAACTCCTCCTGTTCACTCTTTTTATTACTGACTTGTTCCTGTTCATATAAGTAGCGAACCCCCAAGTGTTTTGACAAACATTGAAAAATTTCCGCTGCATTAAAAGGCTTATGCAGAAGATCATCTGATCCCGCTTCCATCACTTCAGCTTCACTCTCCCTAAGTACGCTGGCTGTTAATGAAACAATAATCGGGGGCTGAGGGTTTTTCATCGCTCGAATTTTTCTGGTTACCTCCAAACCATCCATAAAAGGCATTCGCCTGTCCATCCAGATAAAATCAGGCTTCCATGTGTTGAATATTTCTAGTGCTTGTTCACCGCCATTGGCTATTTTAACCTTGAACCCAACAGGTTCTAGGATGTTTAGCAATAACTGAGTATTGTCGGGGTAATCGTCAACGCATAAAATTCGCCATTCATCTTGTCCAGGCTGTAATCCCAAAACCCTACCATGACTAGGGCGTACGACTTCAATTTCTTCATTACTGGCTAGACTAACAGGGAGCTGGACCCTGAATAGAGATCCGTGACTCAGCTTACTTTCTATACCAATTTGCCCCCCCATCAAAGAGACATACTTCTGAGTTAAGGTTAAGCCTAACCCTGTTCCGTCTCTGTCTCCAAAATTACCTAATTGAACAAAAGGCTCAAAAATATGTGACCGTTGTTCCTCAGCAATACCCACACCACTGTCTTGCACTTCAAAGGTTAATATAATATTTTGCTCATTTTTTCCTGGCATAGCCGCCAGGCGCAAGGTTATAGTTCCGCTGACTGTATACTTAATAGCGTTATTTAATAAGTTAAATAATATTTGACGTAATTTAGTGGCATCAGCCGTGATGTAACGGGGCACTTTTGATGCTAGTTCAAACTGAAAATCTAAATTTTTTGCTTCTGCTTTTGATTTTAAATTATCGACGATAGTTAAGCTCAAATTTAATATATCAAAGGGGTTATTATTTAACCCAATACGGCCAACTTCTATCCTGGACATATCAAGGATATCGTTGATTATAGCTAATAGATGATGACCATTACGGTTAATCGCCTCAAGGTTCTGTAGTTGCCCCTGCCCAATAACTTTTTCATACTTCAATAGTTCGGAAAAACCAATAACTGAATTCAACGGTGTACGCAATTCATGGGACATATTAGCCAAAAAAACACTTTTAGTACGATTGGCAGATTCAGCTTGTTCTTTTGCAAACAATAGCTCTTTAGTGCGTTCTTGTACTTTATCTTCCAGTAGTAGTTGATAATCTTTTAATTTTTTTTCAATTTGTTTACGTTCAACAATTTCAATATTCAATTGATCTCTTGAGGCCAGAGTATGCTGCAAGCGTTCACTCATCTTATCAAAAGCCATACCAAGCTCACCAAGCTCATCACGGGGCAACATCCCCACGCGGTAAGCCAAATCCCCCGTTGCAACAATATCAGCCCCTTTCTTTAGCCGAGTGATAGAGGCAATGGTTTGACGGCCCAGGAAGAAAGCAAAAGCCGATAATATAACCACCAAAATTAAATTAATCGTGACAGTAAGCAGGTTTTCTTGCTGCCGTATTACCACCACCTTTTGATTACTGAGTTCTCGTAAATGTAAGGCGTCTGTCATCATATTTTGTGAAACTACCAATATTCGTTCAATAATTTTCTGTTGCCGGCGGCTTATAGGCTGAGCTAGAGGGATAGTGTTTAAGCATTGAGGGCAGAGTTGTTCATACAGTACCCACAAAGAATCGTGAGCTTGCTGCAGTTGCGAAATAACATCCTCAAAAATAATTTGTTGCTGATTAACTTGATATATTTTCTCGCCCAAGGCTCGATGCAATCGCTGCCATTGTTGTTTAGGGCGTTCTTCATTTGGGTAGCGTACAAGCTCACCTGATAGATGGTTTATAACGAATATGGATAATGTGATTTCAGTAATCAGGCTATCATTTTCAAACACTCTATTAACACGTTGAGTCATCCAAAGCTCAATGCTGATCAGAATAATTCCAAAAACAATTGGAAGCAGGATCAATACTCGAATCCGATCTCTGATTTTCATTATAAGTATCCCTGGCTATCGTTGACTACCGCTATAAAGCTACTGAAAAACTCTTACTCTTTTTGGATCTATTTGCTCAAGTGCTGGTAAATAAATATAGTTAGAATAATTGGGGATATAATCATTGTCTGTTAGTTTTTCTCTGACTGCCCATCTTGCTTCCACTTCCAAAGTCATGATTAATTCCTGATTTAGAGATAGTTCATAATTATAATCTGGCCATAACTGACTGACTACTTTGTTATCCAGCGCTAGTTTTCGTGCCACAATTTGTTGCGCTTGCAACTGATGACTATCAATAAAATCAATAGCGTTACTTATCGCTAGTAGAAACTTTTTAAGCTTTTCAGGATGTGATTTTATAAAACTATTCATAGCCATAAAGTTAAATGTTTCCATATAGATGTCCTTACTCGGCATGCGTAGTGTTTTACCCGGCATTAATTGTTGAGCCTCATAAGCATGTGGCTCCCAGATCACTATTGCATCAACCACCCCTTCTTGTAATGCCTTAGGTAAATTTGTTGGGCTAATATCAAGTATTTCAACCTGGGAAATAGGGATTTCATTAAAGGTTAGAAATGCATCAACAAAAAACTGTCCAGTGGTTCCTGCAGGCGTAGCAATTTTTTTACCAAGCAAATCTTTTGTATTGTTAATTCCCTTATCATTACGAGCTAAAACTTTAACATCGTCATCAGAATGAACAAAGGTAGCGATGATTGAAAAGTCATGCCGTTTAAAACTATTAAACATGATAGGTGTAGGGGCTACAGTGGACAAATCCACACCCTGTTGATTGAGCATAGCCATAAAACTGGCTTTGCCAGAGTGAAACTCAATAATGTTTACATCTAAACCTTGTTTCTTAAAATAGCCATGATGTTCAGCAATCCAGATTGGAGCTGAAAGTAAACTCAATTCCGCACCCAGATTTAATTTTTCAATTACTGGGCTAGCTGGAATATTTTCCGTTTTAAGGGATTCTAAGTCGGTAAAATAATAGCTGTCTACAATAGCCAAAAATATGACCAAAAACAAAATAGGTATAAGTTTTCTTAGCATAAAATCCCTCCGCATTGGTTATTTATAGCAGACTCTCAACCATAAGTATAACCCTTAATAAAATAAGTTTAAGTGAAAAAATGTAGGGGTGTCGATTAATAATTTGCTTTGCAATAAAGAATTTTAGTATCTACTCAGCGTAATTTTAAAATGCAGTCATATTCTGTCAATGTTGTATTAAAGGAGCTGGCTTTGAAGTCCTCCCCTGTTGGAGAGGCTTGGGGACGAACATTCAGGAATGTTAAACTACGAACTACAGGATAATTTAGAGCAACCCGCTTTATTTCGTGCCCATTCAGGCCTTTTTACAGCATATTTATCTTTATCTATTTGCTCATCATAAGGATGTCGCATAACATCAAGCAATTCATTCAGCATTGCATAATCACCCTGCTCCGCTTTATCAATAGCCTGTTGAGATAAATAGTTTCGTAATACATATTTAGGGTTGCTAGCATTCATAATTTGTATTTTATCTGCCTGCTTTACCCTCCCACTTTGTAATCTGAGGATATATTTACGCAACCATTGTAGGAGACGTAATTTATATGATTCCGTGAGGGCATCTAATCTATACCAGGCTTCTTGCAAAGTGATTAATAACAGCTCATCAGTCATATCATCTACCTTGGCTTCAATATCCAGCTGGGCCAGTTTACGATAAAAAATCGTCATATCCGTTTCAACTTCTGCCAATAAAGCAAACAACTCTGTACATAATTCAGCATCTGTTTCTGGATTAAAAACATCTAAACCCAATTTACTGGCCATCATGGCATTCCAGCCTTGATCAAATGACTGGTTATAAACCGTTAAGGCTTGCTGTAAGGGTTCAACCTCTTCAATTAAAGGATAAATTGCATTGGCTAACTGGACTAAATTCCATAAAGCAATTTGCGGCTGTTGCCCATAACGATAACGGCGTTCGCCTGCATCGGTGGTATTAGGTGTCCAGTCAGGATCATAATCATCTAGCCAGCCATAAGGACCATAATCAATCGTTAAACCCATGATAGACATATTATCGGTATTCATCACACCATGAACAAAACCTACTCGTTGCCAATGCACAATCATTTCTGCGGTTGTGCGGCAAACTTCTTCAAACCAGGCCAGGTAAAGCTCTTTACCTAATACTGGATGACTTTTTAACAAATGAGGGAAGTCTGTGGTGATCGTGTAATCAACAAACTGGCGTAATACCTCAATCTCACCTCTGGAAGCAAATACTTGAAAACTACCAAACCGTATAAATGAAGGGGCAACCCGACAAACCACCGCCCCTTGTTCAGCCTTAGGGTTGCCATCATAAAACATATCTCTAACCACTTGCTCACCAGTCAATATCAGACTGAGTGCTCGAGTGGTAGGTACACCAAGATGATGCATGGCTTCACTGCATAAAAACTCACGCACAGAGGATCGTAAAACGGCCAAACCATCAGCTGATCGTGAATAAGGTGTAGGGCCAGAGCCTTTCAGTTGCAAGGCCCAGCGTTGATGTTCTATATTAACCACTTCACCCAGGTTAATTGCTCGTCCATCACCCAGCTGCCCAGCCCATTGCCCAAATTGATGTCCCCCGTAACACATGGCATAAGGATCCATTCCAGCCAGAATTTCATTACCAACAAAGACTTCGGCAAAACGCTTAGAATGACAATCTGTTTCTGTAAAACCTAGTTGCTCAGCCATTTCTCTGGAATAGGCAATAACTTTAGGCGCAGAAACTTTGCTCGGTAAAACTTTTGAATAACAGGCATTCGTTACTTGTCTTCGATAATTATCCGTTTCTGAATCAGCAGGTAATTGCTGCACAAAACGATTATCGAATTTCAGATTATCTAGGCCACTGTATTCTGCTAAACTCATCAGGCACTCATGTTATTTCAATAAATAATGAGTATTATTTAGCTAATCAACTGATATATCTACCTTATTTTTTTTGATGTATCTACCGAGCTGAACAACAGCAAATTGTTTACATTTACCTTGCGTAAAGACTTGTGTAGATACCTATGCCCTGCTGGGGAGCGCTTCAGAGCTGTACCCATCAATTTTACTTAATGGCTGTGGCACAAAAAATGGGCACGAGAAAAACTTTGCCCATCCTACGGTTGCTCCGTTATTTATTCACCTATTCAACGTTGTCAAAGTATGACTGCTGTTTAAGAATTTAATAATTGCAGTAGTCAGTACATCAGCTTGCGGTGTGTTAAAAATATGTTGTGCATGCGCTTTACCCTTGATCAGCAATAATTGTTTGGGTTCAGGCGCTTTATTAAAAGCTGATTCTATTGCTTTAAGCAGAGACTCTTTATCACTGGCAATAAACAATTTATTGCCTTTAAGTGCTTCAGCTTTAAATACCTTGGCTGGCGATAATAAAATAAGCTGATCAAAGCTATTGGCTTTAGAGTAAACACTGGCTTTTGCCGCGGCAACGCCACCCATACTTGCACCAAGTACAGTGATTTTCTCTATATTTTTGTGATTCCTTAAAAATTTGACGCCCGCCAGAATGTCTTCATATAAAGCACCTGATTTTTCGCCCTTAGCTGATTTGTTATAGCCCCGAAAATCTATTGCTAGAATGGTAAAATTTTCATCTAGCAATCGTTGTTCAAATGCTCCCCAACTGTCTTTATTAAAAATTGCACCGTGTGCTAATAAAACAGCATGAGAACCACGAGGTAGATAATTTGCATAAATCGTCGCCTTATCTGCTGTTTTAAAACTAATTTCTTCTGCTAACGATGACTCAGCGAGAAAAAAACAAAAGACTATTAACAATACACGTAACATCACTACACCTCGTATAACAGGGACAAAATAACAGTGTACTTATATCTCAATACTAAGGTAGTATTTTTACTCACACTAGAAAGAATGCGATGAATAAAACTGTATTTCAAATCATTTTAATAACACTGTTTGCACTATATAACTCTGTTTCCACAGCAGATGTTCCTGCAAAAATGATTGCTTATAGCTGTTATAGTTGTCATGGTGAGAAATTAATCAATCTCAAGCTATCACAGCCTTTATCAGCGCTTGAGTTAACACAATCTTTATTAGCCTTTAAAAACAGGATTAAAAGCGCCAGCATCATGGACAGAATCACTAATGGTTTTACCGATGCTGAATTAAAAGCAGTAGCAAACTATCTCAGCCAATTAAACTAATGCCTAGCAGACGACATTTTATTAAATTTGCAGCGAGTTCTGTTAGCCTGCTTGCTGCTGGTTGCCAAAACATGCAATCTAAATCATCAGTTAAGGCTCATGTGGTCATTATTGGTGGTGGTTTTGCCGGTGCTAGCGCTGCAAAAACAATCAAAAAACTTGATCCGCTTATTCAAGTCACCCTGATTGAAGCAAACAAACAATATCTCACTTGCCCTGGAAGTAACTGGGTCTTTGCTGGCTTAACAGACATTCAATCTCTTACTGTTTCATATCAGAATCTGCAACGTCTTTACGGTATAAAGGTCGTGCATGAAAGAGTTGCGTCTATTGAGGCTGAAAAGCATTCCATTACCTTAACTAATCAGCAAAAGATTAGCTACGACAGATTAATTGTATCCCCAGGCATTGATTTTCGTTGGGATACAATTGAAGGTCATGATGAGTCAAGCACAGATAGTGTCCCGCACGCATGGAAAGCGGGTGTACAGACGACTCTGTTAAACGGGCAATTACATAATATGCACGATGGTGGAACAGTAGTTATCTGTGCCCCACCCAATCCATATAGGTGCCCACCCGGCCCTTATGAACGTGCCAGTATGATGGCTTATTATTTAAAACAGCATAAACCCAACTCTAAAATAATCATTCTTGACCCAAAAACTCAGTTCTCAAAACAACATTTATTTATCCAGGGCTGGCGTAAATATTATGATTTTGGCAAGCCTAATAGCCTGATTGAATGGCATTCTATTGCAGACAATCCAGTATTAAGAATTGATCCCAAAAGCAAACTGATTGAAACAGATTTTGGAGACCGCTTTAAAGCAGATGTATTAAATTATATTCCCGCTCAAAAAGCTGCACATATTGCTCAAACGTCGGGGCTTTGTGATGACAGTGGATGGTGTCCTGTGAATCATCAAAGCAGTGAATCGACTCTGCTGCCTGATATTCATGTTATAGGTGATGCCTCTATACATGCGCCTATTCCCAAATCTGCTTTTGCTGCCAATGCCGAAGCAAAAGTCTGTGCCTTTGCAATCGTCAGTTTAATAAATCAAATTGATCCAATGCAACCGACATGGATCAATACTTGTTATAGCCTGATTACAGCAGAACAAGGGATTTCTATTGCCATGGTATATAAGTTAAATCAACTAGGTAAAATAGCTAAAGTTAAGGGGGCTGGAGGCGTTACTGCTGATACTGATGAAATAACACTCGCCTTGGAAGCGACTAATGCAAAGAAATGGTTAAAGAGTATTGTTGCTGATAGTTTTATGTGATTTTAGATGCATTATCTTTTTGGGCACTGGTTTATGCTGGTATCCATAGCCTAAATTTGCAGGCTAAAGAGATTGTAAAAGTATTCTCTTTTTAACCGCCCCCTTTGGAAAAGGGGGATAGAGGGGGATTTTATAAAACAATAACGCACTTCGATTCAGCAATCACTGCCAATAAGTTAAGAGATAAAAACCTAAGCCATCAAAAGCATCGCATTACAGCCAAATGTCGGGTTACGTTATCTCGCTACGCTTAATAAGCTAACCCGACCTACAGGTAATACGTTGATTTATAATTAAATATCCCTGAACTTAATACCAGTGAGCCCAGCAATACGATACATTAGGCTGTCATTAGCAAAGCAATAAATACCAGCACACCCGCACTCATGGATAACAAGACTGGTTTCCTGAATTTTGGCATTTGTATCGCCATTAAAAATCCCGTTATTAATAAAGCTAATAATGCAGTTGCAAATACGGCCGCATAAACTTTAAAACCAATCCCGCCCTTCGCTTTATGTAACTGTACCAATCGGCGATAAATACTGGTATCTTTCACTTTTAAGTGAGCGACTAATTGATCTGCGCCAGGTTCTAAAATTACATCCCGGTTAGCGCCAGTCCATTCTAATAAGAATGAGTTACCTGCTGTTTTTATTTTAGCCTTGCCACTGGGTAAAGCAATATCTTTTTGCGTCAGCTGTTTAATCACCACTGCCTGCAGTTTTTCCTTATCTTTGCTCAATGGCTGTTTAAGTATTAATTGGTAATTATTTGTTTCATACCCACCTTTCACCCCCCAAGTATATAACGCGCCTGTTAGGGGATACATAATGGCAACAGGCAGCATAAAAGCCGCCAGTAGCATGTGGACTTTCATTAATATAGCTCTATTCATTTGTTCTCTCCTAATAAACAACTGGTTAATATTTCAAACAAAGGTGATAAATCACCTATAATTTGTGTAAAATTTCTATAATCTACATTAGGCGTACAAAACATAATTTTCTGTTGATCATAAAACTGATCTCAGACAACTA
>ENA-OSET01005110-OSET01005110.1-sediment-metagenome-genome-assembly--contig:-NODE-5110-length-11252-cov-3.853423_pt1 | contig 11252 bp, 5 predicted proteins | sample MGYA00237882_ERZ534229 | MGnify/ENA primary metagenome ERZ534229 (study PRJEB26408, sample SAMN06266212) | sediment metagenome | isolation source: Hudson Canyon methane seep mesocosm | place: USA:Hudson...
CTTTATAACGGTAAAGGTTGCCAGCATGGGCATTAGAAATATAGGATGCAGCCAGAATAAAGGTAAGTAATAAAGTGATCCGTTTAAAATTACTCATGTTAGAAAATGATCTCAGCGCTTAAATAAGGTGGTGTACATAACTCTCTAGAAGTATAGCACTACATAGCTTGGCATTAGAAAAAATATAATTTATAAAGGCGCGGATTTTAATCATAAGTGCGCCATATTTGAATTCTCATTGTTCATTAAACGTAAATAGTCCATGGATCTTATTTTAGAGCAGTTTATTTTATTTGTAATTTCATTACTCGCGAACGGTTTGAGTGCGCTGGCGGGCGGTGGGGCGGGGTTGCTACAGTTACCTGCATTATTATTTCTGGGTCTTGCATTTGGTACGGCTTTAGCGACTCATAAAATTGCCAGTGTGGCGCTGGGTGTGGGGGCAACGATTAGGCACATTAGGGAGAAGGGCATTGATCTCCGGTTTTCCCTCTTCATACTCATAGCAGGCTTGCCAGGTGTTGTTTTAGGCGCGCTTGTTATTTTAGCTGTGCCTGATGCTATTGCTCGCTTGGTACTAGGTTTCTTTACTACAGGCTTAGGTATTTATTCATGGCAGTCACCTTCATTGGGTATGGTTTCAAATCATAAGCATCGAACCTTGCTGGGCTGGATTATTGGTGGTGCAGGCCTATTTTTCATCGGTTTTCTCAATGGCTCAATCACCTCAGGAACAGGCCTTTTTGTGACAATATGGCTGGTGGTATGGTTTGGTTTTGATTATCAAAGAGCGGTCACTTATACCCTGATATTGGTGGGCTTGTTCTGGAATGGTTTTGGTGCGGTCACTTTAGCGCTGCAAACAGATGTTAAGTGGGAGTGGATACCTGCATTACTTGTAGGTGCATTGCTGGGAGGTTATTTTGGCGCGAACTTATCTATTGCTAAGGGAAATAAGCTGGTGAAGCGATGTTTCGAATTTGTGACGATAGCGGTAGGAGTATCGTTAATTGTTGATGGGCTGCTCTAATTTATTTTTTCAGATATAACAAGCGTTGACCCTGTAGATAATTCTGTGCATTTACCCTCAATCCAGTTTTCTACATCACTTGAGTCAATAGGTTCACTAAAGTAAAAGCCTTGTATGATGTCGCAATTCATTTTCTGTAATAGCTGAAGTTGTGTCTCAGACTCAACCCCTTCTGCGACTACGGTCATTCCCAGAGTGTGTCCTAGCTGGACAATCGCCATGGCGATGGCCGCGTCATCTTCATCTGTTTCTATATCTTTAATGAATGAACGGTCTATCTTTATTTTCTGTACTGGAAAGCGTTTAAGGTAACTTAATGAAGAATAGCCTGTTCCAAAATCATCAATAGATAATTGAACGCCTAACTGGTTTAGCTGCTTCATGGTTTGTATTGCAGAATCAACGTTCTGCATGACCAGGCTTTCTGTTATTTCCAGTTCCAGGCGCTCAGGAGGAAATTGGGTTTCTTGTAATACTTTTTGAACCGTTGAGACCAAATCTGACTGATGAAATTGTGCTGCAGATACATTCACCGCCAAGGTTAAAGCATTTTGTTCATTTTTCCAGTGCAAGGCATGCAAACAGGCGTTCTTCAGCGCCCACTCCCCAATGGCCGGCATTAAACCATGTTGCTCTGCAATAGGCAGAAATTCTTGTGGTGGTATCAGTGTGCCGTTGTTATTCCAGCGAATAAGCGCCTCAAAACCTGTTACGTGAAGCGAAGTCGAGCTAATTTGTGGTTGAAAGGCCAGGTGGAAACCATCATTAGCTAGTGCGTGACGTATTTCAGTGGAGATCTCTTTTTGGTGATGAAGCTTCAGGTTCATTTCTTGTTGGAAGAAGTGGAACTGATTGCCTTTGTTATTCTTAGCGCTGTACATCGCCATATCAGCGAAGCGTACCAACTCTTCAGTGTCTAGACTATCTTCAGGGTAGAGGGTAATGCCCATACTGGCTGAGGTGTAAATTTCATTATCTTCAAAGCTGAAAGGTTGGGCTAGTGAGTCGATAATTCGTTGTGCGGCTGCGACAATGTTGTCTAATCTGCCCACATCTTCAAGAATAATGGCAAACTCATCTCCCCCTAAACGGGCAACGGTATCACTGTCTTTAATATGTGCCTGAAGCCTTTTCGCAACACCTTTAATGAGCTCATCACCAATAGCATGACCCAACGTGTCATTTATTTCTTTAAAACTATCCAGATCTAATAACAGTACAGCACCTTGGGTATCGTGCCGCTCACACTTAGCGAGTGAGTGGTGCAGGCGGTCTTGAAACAGCATTCGGTTGGGCAAGTGACTTAATGCATCGTGACTAGCCATGTGTTCTATCTGGTGTTCATACTCACGTCGGGATGTGATATCGATTAGGGTACTTTGAATCGCTGAGTGCTCATCCCACTGAATAACTCGGCTCATGTTGTCTAGAATCAGTCGGCTGCCATCGCGGGTTTCGATTTCTATATCTGAGTGTGTTGGTGGTTTGTCACCCGACTGAGCTATAGATTTTAAACGCTTCAACTGGTCAAAGTCGTCCTGAGGTACTAGTTGTAACAGCGAGTCCATTGCCAGTAGTTCATCAACGCTATAACCCGTCATATCGGCAAAGGTTTGGTTAATAAAGAGGGGTTTGAAATTTCTGTGAATAAGAATGCCTTGAATGGAGCCTTCAATTAAATCTCTAAAGCGTTGTTCGCTGGTTTTCAGGTCTTCATATAATCTGGAATTTCTCAGTGCAGTGATGACCTGAGCCCCTAGCATTTCTACTAAGCCCATTCGTTCTTGAGAGAACGCGTGAGCCATTTGATTGTTTTCAAAATAGACTAAGCCTACTTGTGTGCCTGCATCGGTAAGAGGGACGGCCATAGCTGACTGCACTTTGGTAGAGCGTAGGTACTCTGTGGGGAAAAACCGCTGCTCTGCCCGAACATCTGCAACCAGCAAGGGGCTTCGAATGCGTTTTACATAGTTGATTAATGATTTTGACAGGGCAAAGTCACTGCATCTGTTAATGGGCTGTTGTAAGCATTTTTGGTTACCTTTCTCTGGGTAAACGGCGCTTACAATTAAGCTATCTCCTTCCTGAAGGAGCAGCATTGCCTTACTGGCTCCCGCGTTTTCAGCCATGATCTTAACCAACTCAGAAGAGAGATTCTCAGATTGTATATTCTCCATGATGGCCTGGCTGGCTTTTAATGCAGAAAGCCAGTCAAGACTTTGGTCAATATCGGCGCTTGGGATGCTTTTAGTGGATGCTTCAGTTATATCATTATGGCTGCTAGATGAAGGGTATGTAGGGTTATCTAATAGTTCACTGAAATTTGATTCCAACTGCTGTGTTTTAGCCTTATTGCCCCAGTGAAAATACAGGTAATGCGCTCTTTTGATATAAATAGCGGCAATCTGAGCTCTATTCTGAGTCATCCAGAAGCGGCCATAGCGCTCGTTGGCTAGGGCTTCAATATGAATGACATGGCTTTCACTGGCGGTTTCTATAGCCGCTTCGTATAGCTCCATTGCTTCAAGTGGTTGGTTATCAATATGGGCTAATTCAGCGTTGACTAACAAATACTTGTGTAGATAGTTGCTGGTACAGTTGTCAGTATAGAGTTTCAATTGCTGTTGGTTTTGTTCAACTATCTCTCTTATTTCCAACTCGTGTTTGTTTGTGTGGCTTTGAAGAAAACTCATAGAGCTGAGAAAGAGTGTCTCAGGTACTTTTAACGTGCCATGAAGGGTTGATGGTATGCTGGCCAACGCACTGCGGGCGACAACAATGAGTTCAGCTTCAGCATCATTAGCGCCCCAAAATCGACTACAAAGTGATCCGAAGTCATAGCCCGCCATAAATACAGGGAGGGTATGGTGATCTTTCAGGAACTGAATAGGGTCAAATACATACCCTGAATCTTCTCCACTAATGGAGTCTATTGAATGCGAGAACGAAAGCGCAATAGTAAATAATGGCGTACTTTCTTTTTCCAGAAATGATAAATATTTTCGGGTGGTCGCAGCTACCTGAGTAAGAGGGGTTCCTTGAATAAAACCATCAGTAATCAGGTAATAAGCGGCATAACTGGCGAAAACCTGATCCCCGGCTTCGTTGGCATATTTAAATGCATCTTCAAGCCACTGCCGACTATGGCTAACTGGGTTTTGCCAGTTGTTGATGGATATCGCAAACAGAAAATAACTTCTGTTACGAACCACCAGGTTATCGCAATCTTTAGCAAGTTCAGCCCCAGCCAGTCCAAACTGATAAGCAAGGCAGTGATCATTCTTTAAGAAGCCATAAACCAAGGCAAACGAGCAGTAGGCGAAGGGGGTTATTTCATTACGGCCATGTTTAAGGCTGTAATTCACCAGATAAATAGATACCAGTGCCAACAGTTGCTTTTGCCCTGTAATATAACAAGGAGTCCAAAGACGCATTAGAAGCTTCATTACCAACAAATGATGAGGGCTTTGGGTTTCTGTTGTTTCTATCAGGTTTTTTGCCTGAATATCTTCAAATCGGCTCGGTAACTCTTGTAATAAGTGAGCTAGCTCTTCTGATTGTGATTGCTGGTCTCGGGGGAGATTAACGTCAAGCAGTGATAGCCCGTTAAGTAGAACGTCAATAGACTCATAATACTGCCCACGTAATTCAATCAGGTTCATTTGAATTAGCAGTAGTTTGATTTTCTCTTCAGCTGTTTGGGCTTGATGTTGAAGTTCATCAATTTCACTTTCAGAATGGTTAAACCGCTTACATAGACCTTCACATTCTGCAAGAATTAGCCCCTGCTCAAAGCGTAGCGTATGGTGTTGCTGCCAGGCATTCTGTTCGTTGCCGGCCAGAGTGTTTATCAATCGAATACTTAATTCAGCATAATGAACGGCAGAGTCGAATGCAGTGGCTTTACGTGCTTTCTGCGCCGCCATCAGGCAAAGGTTAGAAATTTCTAATCGAGACTCATTAGTTAACTGGTCAACACCTGCATTAAACTGGTTGGCAATTTCAAAAAGTTTTTCTTGCTGCTCTTCATAGTTTAGTTTTTCGAGCAAGCTGCGGCCAATCTGAAGGTGATGCTGTTGTCTTGTTTTTTCAGGGACTAAATCGTAAGCACCTTGTTGTACTCTGTCATGTAGAAATTCATAGCTAGAGATAGGGCAGACAAGCTCTTTGTCATAGTCTGACCATGTGTTACGAGCGATGACTAACCCCGACTCAATGGCAGGGTATAGTTGCTGTTTTATTTCTGTTTCAGTTGTCTGGATGACTTTAGCCAGCATTTTAGTATCAAAGCGGGTTCCGATGCTGGCTGCAAACTGGAGTATGTTTTTGGTTGATGAGGGGAGGCGGTTAATACGGCTTACCACCATATCGACTAACTGGTGATCGGTAACCTTGTTGCTGCAATTAGATAGGTCATAACGCCACTCTCGTGTGGTGAAGTTGAAAAAGAGCTGTCCATCTTGATGTAGGGTTTTCAATAATTGAGTGACGTAGAAGGGGTTGCCCTGTGTTCGTCCAAATACATAGCGAGACAGCTTGGCTGCTTGTTGGTTGGATAGCTGTAATGTGTCGCAAATCAGTCGGTTAACTTCATTACTCTTTAAAGGCTCAAGATGAATCTGTTGAACATGAGGCGTATCTTGGCGAATGTTGTTTAAGGTATTTATAAGTGGATGGCCACCATAAATTTCGCTGTCTCTATATGAGCCGATTACCAGTAAATGACAGTCATGAAGTTCAACCAATAGGGATTGAATGAAGTCCAGGCTTATGTGGTCAGACCATTGTAAATCATCAATAAACATCACTAGAGGATGTTCTTTTACGGCAAAAATCTTAAGAAATCTTCGTAGTAGCCTGAGGAACACTTGTTTGCGTTCATTCGTGCCCATTTCGGGAGCGGATGGCTGAGAGCCTATAATCGCCTCCAAGTTAGGGGCGAGCTCTATTAGCATGCTTGCTTTATCACCCAGAGCGGTGACTATTTGTTGTTTAAACTTGGCTACGCGTTGTTCTGGTTCAGTTAATATTTGTTGAACTAGCTCTTGCAGGCATTGTGTAATAGCACTTAATGGAACATTGCGTTTTAAGGGCTCGAATTTGCCTGAGATAAAATAACCACGACGGTTAATTAATGGTTTGCGGATCTCATTAACTAAACTTGTTTTCCCCATGCCAGAGAAACCGTTAACCAAAACCAGTTCAGTCAGGCCTGTATTGGCGGTTTCAAAGGCTTCTGTGAGGCGTGAAATTTCTTTATCTCGACCATAAAGCGTTTGCGGAATTGAAAACTGCTCGTTTCGGTCATAAGTGCCAATTTCAAATGTTTCAAACTGTTGTGTTGTCTGCCACTGCTTTAGGCACTCTTCCAAGTCATGTTTAATACCTTTAGCACATTGATAACGGTCTTCCGTTTGCTTGGCTAAAAGCTTAGCCAAAATGTCATCAAATAAGGGGGGGATATCTTTTCGCCATGCGGAAATTCTGGGTGCAGTTTGTGTTAGGTGAGCATGAACTAATTCAAGTGGGTCGGCAGAGTTGAAAGGCCGCTGGCCACAGAGCATTTCATACAGGGTAATCCCTAGTCCGTAAAAATCGGTGCGGTGATCAATAACACGATTAAGACGTCCGGTTTGTTCCGGTGCTACGTAAGGTAAATTTCCGCCCAGTAGTACGGCTTTCATATGCACAGGAGATTCTTGAGAGAGCTTTGAGGCCATCCCAAAATCAATGATTTTTGCTAGTCGTTTTTGTGTGTTGTAAACAATGTTGTGCGGATTAATATCTTTATGAATAACATGCTGACTATGAATTTCTATAAGCGCTTTAACAATTTGCAGGGCGATATCCAGGAAAGTGCCGATTGGAAACCCTTGCTCCGGAATACATTCAGCTAAAGGTTTCCCATTAAAGTCTTCGGTAACAATAGCCAGCCGGTGATGGTGCTGTAGTAAGCCGATGTAGTGAATAATATGAGGATGTCTGAAATGACGCCCTATTTCATACTCGTGACGAAGCCGCTCCATTAAGAATAGCGGAGGGGTATCACCCTGAGCCGATTTAACAATAATCGGCCGGTCATTATTCAGGTCATAAGCTCGCCATGCACATGTGTCTCCGTGACGTGATAGCAGCTCAGTAATTTCAACGCCTTTAAAGGCAAATTGTGAAGAACTCATGGCTTATTTTAATTATAGCCTTTGTTATTTATGTTTTTTTGTCTGTAGGTATACTCACTTATTTGACTATATTATAGACAGTATTTCGTGAAGGGTTCTGTTATACAAATGTAATGTTTTGAAAAGGCGGGGGATGGTTCTCAAAATTTAATAAACTAGCTATAGTTAGTTATAAATAAAACAAATAACTGGATGATCGGGTGCAATGGCTGAATCGCTTTACGAATTAACATTTTACGGAAGACTGGTTGATGGTGTGGGTCTAGATGTGGCTAAAGCAAACATGGCCGCTCTATTTAAAGCATCACCCGCTCAAGTTGAGAAGATGTTCATGGGAGGGAGGGTTGTTATTCGCAACAAACTCGACCAAGCGACCGGCAATAAGTATATTGCGGTGATGCGTAAGAATGGTTTGGTTTGTGAGACTGAACTTATGGGAGGTGTAGTATCTTCGTCAACGTCAACGTCAACGTCAACGTCAACGTCAACGTCAACGTCAACGTCCCAAACCAAAGTGACAAGTTCTGTTCCACCTGCGAAAGAAACTACAGAGAAAGATACGTTTCAATTGAGCCCTCCTGTTGTAACTCAAGCCAAAAGTAGCGCAGATGTAGGATTTAACTTAGCAGGTGATAAAGTGGGTGATATTCTGCAGCAGAGTCATTTAGGTTTAGATCCTGAAGGAGTAAGGCTGTCGGAGCATATAGACGTAGAGACTCCCATCTTTTCTGAACTTGAAAGCATCACTATTGCACCCACAGGTAGTGTACTAGCAGACAAAAAAGACGAAGTACCGCCTATTGTGCCAGACACAAGTGAACTGTCTGTTGCTCCAACGGGGAGTGATATGGGGCAGGTCAAAAAGGATGATAAAATTGAGGTGGCAGACCTTTCTCACCTTAAGCTGGACGAACTTCCAAAGAATCAATAAGATAGGGCTTTTGTTGCATTAAACCATCTACCCTCCTTGTCATCCTCGCGAAGGCGGGGATCCATATTTTTTAAATAGTTCAGAGCTATGGATTCCCGCCTTCGCGGGAATGACTGTAATTTCTGACTAGGTATTAGTTAGGAATCGTTCTCATGCGCCCCTCTCAATTTAGCCTGTGTGCACTACTTTTTAGTTTTGTGTCATTGAATATTTTTGCCGCTGCTCTCCCTAATGAAGCATCCGATAAGAACACCCAAAAAAACAAACGCCCTATTGTTGGCTTGGTATTAAGTGGTGGTGGTGCCAAGGGCTTGGCGCATGTGGGTGTGCTTAAGGTTTTGGAAGAGATGAAAATCCCGGTTGATATTATTGTGGGAACCAGCGCAGGGGCTTCGGTAGGGGGGTTATACGCCATGGGAATACCCTTGGGTGAACTGGAAGACCGTTTTCATGTGCTTAACTGGGATAAGGGAATGACGGATGAGTCACCTAGAGATAACCGGTCATTCAGGCGTAAACAAGATGATTTTGATTTTGCAACAGACTTGGTTCTGGGTGTCGGAGCAGACGGCGTAAAATTCCGAAAAGGTTTGATTCAAGGCCAGCAATTGATGTTGATTTTGGGTGACCTGAGTCAGCAAGGTGCTCATATTGAATCTTATGACGACTTTCCTATTCGTTACCGTGCCGTAGCTACTGATATTGAAACGGGCGAGGCGGTGGCGATTGATAAAGGAAATCTTGCACTGGCTTTTCGTGCGAGTATGTCCATTCCGGGTGCATTTCCACCGGTAGAATATGAAAATCATCTTTTAGTGGATGGGGGAATGTCTGCAAATTTACCGGTTTCGTTAGCGAGAGAGTTGGGGGCCGAGGTGATCATTGCTGTAGATATTAGCTCTCCCTTGTTAAAAGGGGATGATGTTAACTCCATGGGCGGTGTAATTGAGCAATTAACGAACTTGTTAACACGAAAAAATGTAGTAGAAGAAATAAATACGTTAACTAAGCAAGATATTCTCTTAGTGCCCGACTTGGAAGGGGCTAGCTCGGGTGACTTTGGTCGTAGTGATGAAATGGTTGAAATGGGAGCAACTACAACCAGAAATGAAGTACTGGCGTTAAAAAAATTGTCGGTTTCAGATGAGCAATGGGCTGCTTATGAGATAAAACGACAGCAGAATTTAGTGTCTTCTCAGTATATAGACCGAATTGAGCTGATTAACCAGTCATCAATAGCTAATGAGTTTTTGTCTTATCGTATTCGTCAGTCAGAACAAGCTGTTTTGGATTTGGAAGCCTTAAAAGAAGATATTAACGATATTTATGGTTTAGGTTACTTCGAACTGGTGACTTATGACATTGTTAATATTAAAGGAGAGAATGTTCTTGTGATCAAGGCCGTAGAAAAGTCATGGGGACCAGACTATCTTCGCTTTGGACTGAATTTTGAAGAAAATTTTAAAGATAATACACGTTTTAACCTTGCTGTTCACTATGATCAAACCGCTATTAATACCTTAGGTGCTGAGTGGCAAACATCTTTTCAAATAGGTAGTCACTCTTTTATTCAAACTGAATTTTATCAACCTTTATCTTATGTTTCTCCTTACTTTGTGACGATTGGTGGCGGGGTTGAGCAACGTGAGTTGAATGTATATATTGATAGCAAGCGCGTAGCTGAATGGCAGATTACCGAAAGCTTACTTGATGTGGGGTTTGGGCGTGATTTTGGGAATGATGCAGAATTACGCTTTATTTATGAAGTAGGTAGAGCAAGCGCTGACTTAGATGTAGGGTCGATTAACCCAAGGCGAGAAAGTGCTGATATAGGGAGTTTAATAGGGCAGTTTACCTATGACTCTTTAGATAATTTATTCTTGCCACATGAGGGGGGGTATTCGCAATTGTCATGGGAGGCGTCAAGAGAGCAGTTATCCGGCTCTTATGACTATGATCGTCTTTCCGCTGCATGGGGAGGCGCATATTCTTATGAGCGTTACACTATTATAGGGTGGTTAAGAGCTACTGCGGTTATTAATGATAAAACCAGTGAAAGTGATCTTGCAACAATGGGGGGCTTGTTTAACTTATCTGGTTATGGCCGAGATGAAATTATAGGTAAAGATTCAGGCTTGGCCGGGCTAATGGCTTATCGGGAATTTGGTGGGCCTTTTATACCTTACATGCTGGGGTTTTCATATGAAGCGGGCAACGCATGGTTAAGTGCCAGTGAGGCTTCGCTTGATGATGTTTTAGACTCGTCCACAGTGTTTGTAGGTAGTGATACGCCTTTGGGACCTATTATTTTAGCAGCAAGTTATGGGGATAGTGAGCATAAGGCGATTTATTTCACTATTGGTTATGATTTGTTTAATCTTTTTTAGGCAGGCTATTCAACTGCCGATAACAATTCAAATTCTGTTTTCTCACAAGGGCCTGAAAGTGGTGTTCGTATAATCGCTTTTAGCTCCTGCTTTAATGATATTTCTGGATGGCCTACGGTTTTAGCCGGAAGAGAAAAAATCTGATCTCCCGGGTAAAATTTAAAGGTTATTTGTTGAGAATTTAGCTCAATGACTTCTGCAACGCCCTTAGTGCTTTCATAAACGCAGGGAATAGACGGTTTGAGTGGTTTGTTTTTTTTAGAAGGCGTTTGAAGTTTGGCTTGCTCTGTTCTTGCTGGTTCAACATTTAGTGATGGCGCTGCGCAGCCAGCCAGCATAATAAATAATACTAAAAGCAGAATGTTTGAAGGGCTTATTACCACCATGCTGAGAATATAGTCCTGTCTTTACCTGATTATTATTTCTAGTTGATACATTCTAATACTTGCCTGCACTGCTGGTCAGCATATTCTTTTAATATTTTAACTAAAGCCTCTTCATCTCGTTCTTTAATTGCATCCAGAGAATGCCGCATGTGTTCAAGGTTTTCTTTTAACACGGGAATGCCCTTTTGAAAGGCAACAAATGCGCAACGCTTGGCTGATGGCCATAGATCATTGATTGCAGTAACAATAAAATAGTTGTCGGCATAGGTCATAGAGGCTTGTGTGTATTCTATCCCAAGGTCTAGAAACTCCATTAACTGACCTTTACTGAGACAGTCA
>ENA-OSET01005114-OSET01005114.1-sediment-metagenome-genome-assembly--contig:-NODE-5114-length-11246-cov-12.729877_pt1 | contig 11246 bp, 6 predicted proteins | sample MGYA00237882_ERZ534229 | MGnify/ENA primary metagenome ERZ534229 (study PRJEB26408, sample SAMN06266212) | sediment metagenome | isolation source: Hudson Canyon methane seep mesocosm | place...
TTCGCATCGCATTTGCGCCCATAGCTAAAGAATACTCAATGCGCTGGAGTGTAACGGATTCGGATATAAAAAAACGTGTAGTCTTAATGGCGTCAAAGGAGTCTCATTGCCTGGCAGATATTCTTCATCGCTGGCATAGTAATGAGCTGGATGCAGATATTGTAGCGGTGATTTCAAATCATAATGATTTGCGTCGCATGGTTGAGTGGCATGATATTCCGTATCATCATGTGCCCGTTACTAAAGATAATAAGCCAGAAGCATTTGCTGAGGTTTCTGATCTGATTAATCAGTATGAAACAGATGTGGTTGTTTTGGCGCGTTATATGCAAATTTTACCCCCTGATTTATGTGCAGGCTATGAAGGTAGAGTGATTAATATTCATCATAGTTTCTTACCGTCTTTTGCGGGCGCTAAGCCTTATCATAAGGCTTATGATCGAGGTGTTAAGTTAATCGGTGCGACTTGTCACTATGTTACTCAAGACCTTGATGAAGGTCCTATTATTGATCAGGATGTAATTCGGGTGAGTCATCGGGATTCTACTGAGGATATGGTTCGTTTGGGTAAAGATGTAGAGCGAATGGTGTTATCTCGCGGTCTTCGGTGTCACCTTGAAGACCGAGTGATTATTTATGAGAATAAGACGGTTGTTTTTAATTAGGGGCGCACACAGGGGGTCACTCAGTTGCTGAGATCTGATTTCTCCCTGATTCTTTTGCCTGATACAGCTGTCTGTCAGCTTCGTTCATAAGTTCGTCAATATTGTTGTTCTGGTCTTGCGCTATTCCTGCTGAAATGGTGATGCTCACGCTAGTGTTATCTAGCATAATAATGTGATCTTCAATTAATTCTCTAAAATTTTCTAGTAATGTGCAGGCTTTGTTGATATCTAAGCCTGTGAGTAAAATACAGAATTCTTCTCCACCCATTCTTGCATGTACAAAACGTCCAAAGGCTTGTTTTATAAGTTTTGCGATTTCTTTTAAAGCCATATCACCTGCATCATGACCATAGTTGTCATTTATTTTCTTAAAGTAATCAATGTCGATAAGGGCCATGCAGGTGGGAGTGTCTTTTTTGTGAGCAATAGAAAGCGCTTCTTCGCCTTTTTCATAAAAATAACGTCGATTAAATAAACCGGTTAAATAGTCGTGATAGGCTGCAAATTGTATGGTTTCAAGGTGCTCCATTGCCTCAATGTTGTGAAGAATACGGCAGTGGAATTCTTCATGGCTAAAGGGTTTAGATAAAAAGTCATTAGCACCGTTCTTGATAAACTTGGCAGACAGGCCTCCGCTACCTTGGGTTGATAGGCCTATAATCACGAGAGAGTTTTTATCGACTTCTCTTCGTATGTTTTTGACCAGATCAAACCCATTCATATTGGGCATGTTGTAGTCGGTTATCAGGAGTTTAATGCTTGGGTCGTTTTGGATGGCTGCTAGGGCCTCAACACCATCTTCTGCTTCAATGACTTGGTATAGATGTGTTTGAAGCATGCTGGTGATGTATTTTCTGGAGGTGGATGAGTCGTCGGCTACGAGTACTTTTATATGTTGGTTTTTATGTAGGCGGTGGATAAGTTTTAAAACCTGCTCGTAAGAAAATCGACTTTCTTTAACAATGTAGTCAACTATGGGCTTTTCAAGCATTTGGTCGCGCTTATGTTCGTCATAGCTTCCCGTTAATACGATAGTGGGTATTTTAAGCTTAAGTGTGAAATCAACTACCTCTCCGTTAGGTGCGTCTGGGAGGTTGAGATCAACAATAGCTGCTAGATAAGCATCTGCGTTATTTTTTTCCAGAAGTATTTTTGCCTCTTTAAATGAAGTGGCGGTGTCGAAATTAAGAGATGAATCAAGTTTAGCTATATGTTTGATGATTTTAATGACGATTGGGCTGTCTTCGACGACTAGGAATTTTTTCATAATTAACTTCTGAGGGTTGTTGATGTTCATGCTTTATTTAAGCTTAGATGGATATAGTTGATGGGCAAGGAAAAACAGCACTTTTAATGCCCCCTAATGGTAATGAAGTGTGTTATGATTTGGAGCCTTTTAAATTACGAATGCATTTCTACGCCTTTTAGAGGGTGTCTAAGCGTTTTTTGCTAAAAATAAAGAAATCCTAAGCAAATAAAAAAGATAAATAAAAAGATAGAAGAATAGATAGAAAAATAAAGAGGGGTTTAATGAGGTGCTTTATTGTTAAGTGCCCATTTGAAACGTCCAATGACTTCTGAATCGTATGTTTAAGCGGTGAGTCTAAACGGTACGTAAAAACTAGAGGAATTGAAGCTTTATGGGTGAGCTGGCTAAAGAATTAATACCCGTCAACATTGAAGATGAGTTAAAGCAGTCATACCTTGATTACGCTATGAGCGTTATTGTCGGGCGAGCTTTGCCGGACGTACGGGATGGATTAAAACCTGTGCATCGTCGCGTATTATTTGCGATGAGCGTGCTAAATAATGACTGGAATAAACCTTACAAAAAGTCGGCACGTGTCGTCGGTGATGTTATTGGTAAGTATCACCCTCATGGTGATTCTGCGGTATACGATACGATTGTACGAATGGCTCAGCCATTTTCTCTTCGCTACACTTTGGTTGATGGTCAGGGTAACTTTGGTTCTGTTGATGGTGACAGCGCTGCGGCTATGCGATATACCGAAATTCGCATGGACAAGCTGTCTCATTCTTTATTGGCAGACCTTGAAAAAGAAACCGTTGACTATGTTCCAAACTATGATGGAACAGAGCAAATTCCTGAAGTACTTCCTACTCGCGTACCTAACCTGTTAGTTAATGGTTCATCCGGTATTGCGGTTGGTATGGCGACCAATATTCCTCCTCATAACCTTCATGAGGTTATAGATGCTTGTTTAGCAATCATGGATAACTCAGACTTGAGTATCGATGATTTAATGGAATACATTCCTGGTCCCGACTTCCCGACAGCCGCCATTATTAATGGCCGTGCTGGTATTATCGAAGCATATCGTACTGGGCGTGGCCGTATCTATCTTCGTGCTCGCCATGAAGTTGAAACTGACTCCAAGGGTAAAGATACCTTAGTTATTACCGAAATCCCTTATCAGGTGAATAAGGCTCGTTTGATTGAGAAAATCGCGGAGCTGGTAAAAGATAAGAAGATTGAAGGCATTACTGCACTTAGAGATGAGTCTAGTAAAGAAGGTATGCGTATAGTTATAGAGCTTCGCCGTGGTGAAATGCCTGAAGTTATCATGAACAATCTGTACTCCCAGACACAAATGGAAAACGTGTTTGGTATTAACATGGTTGCTCTGATTGATGGTGAGCCAAAAACACTTAATCTTAAGCAAATTTTAGATGCCTTTATTAAGCATCGGCGAGAAGTGGTTACACGACGTACCGTTTTTGAATTAAGAAAGGCTAAAGAACGAGGTCATATTCTTGAAGGTCTTGCGGTAGCATTGTCAAATATTGACCCTGTTATTGAAATGATCAAAGCTTCACCTAGTGCGGCAATTGCTAAAGAACGCTTGCTTGAATCAGCATGGGAGCCAGGTAATGTTATTCAAATGCTTGAGCGTGCAGGCGAAGATGCCTGTCGCCCCGATGAGCTAGAAGAACAGTACGGTCTTCGTGATGGTAAATACTACCTTTCTCCTGTTCAGGCACAAGAAATTCTGAATATGCGTTTGCATAGACTGACAGGTCTGGAAACAGAAAAACTACTTGCTGAATACCGTGAGATTCTTGAAAAAATTGCCGAGTTACTCTCTATTTTGTGTGACCCAGAGAAGCTGATGGCGGTTATTCGCGAAGAGCTTGTGGCAGTTAAAGAGGAGTTTGGTGATGAGAGACGTTCGGAAATTACTGCTTCTAAGCGTGATTTAACGGTAGCGGATCTTATTAATGAAGAAGACTTGGTTGTTACTATTTCTCATGGTGGTTATGCCAAGACTCAGCCGGTAGAGGATTATCAGGCGCAGCGTCGAGGTGGCAGGGGTAAGTCTGCTACTTCAATGAAAGACGAAGATTTCATTGAGAAACTGCTGGTAGCAAACTCGCATGATACGATCTTGTGCTTTACCAACAAAGGTAAGGTTTATTGGCTGAGGGTATTTGAAATTCCTCAGGCAAGTCGTACTGCTCGTGGTCGCCCTATGGTTAATATTCTTCCTCTTGATGAGGGGGAGCGAGTGACCACATTCTTGCCTGTACACGAATATACAGAAGGTCATTTTGTGTTTATGGCAACCGCAGCGGGTACGGTTAAGAAAACACCGCTTGAGAACTTTGCCCGTCCTCGTTCTACAGGTTTGATTGCATTAGCGCTTGATGACGGTGATACATTGATTGGTGCTGAAATTACTGATGGCACAAAAGATGTAATGCTAATGAGTAGTGCGGGTAAGGCTATTCGATTCAAGGAAGGTGATGTGCGAGCTATGGGGCGTACTGCTCGTGGTGTTCGTGGTATCAAGGTTCCTGAAGGTCACACTGTTGTATCTCTAATTATTCCTCAAGACGAAAGTATGGTGCTGGTTGCCAGTGAAAATGGCTATGGTAAGCGTACGCGTATTGAAGAGTTCCCAATTTATGGCCGTGGTGGTCAGGGCGTTATTGCAATGCAATGTTCTGATCGTAACGGTAGTCTCGTTTCAGCTGTTCAAGTATTTGAAGGCGATGAGATGATGTTGATTACCGACAAGGGTACATTGGTTAGAAGTAGAACAGAGGAAGTGTCTGTTGTTAGCCGAAACACCCAGGGTGTTCGACTCATTAAGCTGTCTCAGGAAAATGAGCAGTTGGTGGGCGTTGAGCGCATTGACGAGCCAGAAAATGAAGAAATCGTAGACGGTGAGTTGGTTGATGGTGACGTTGTTGATGCTGAAATCGTAGAAACACCTGTTCAGGGTGATGATTCTGCAGATGAGGCTGGGGCAACTGAAGAGTAGTTGCTTGTGGTGATCCTTGATTCCGCTTTGCTGTATTACCGCTATAGTGTGAATTAATAATAACGGCCTTAGATGTTGTAATTTTTATTGAAATTACAGCTCTGAGGCTTTGTTTTTTGCGTATTTCCGTTTTTTTAAGGGTAAGGGGTAATTAATTGATGGCTAGGGCGTTTAATTTCTGTGCCGGACCGGCATCTTTGCCAACCGATGTTTTGAAACAAGCTCAAGAGCAGTTACTTGACTGGAATGGTCATGGCTTATCCATAATGGAGATGAGTCATCGAAGTAAAGAGTTTGTTTCGGTCGCGACTGAGGCAGAGCAAGATTTTAGAGACTTATTGTCAATTAGTGATGATTACGCTGTCTTATTTTTACAGGGTGGTGCTACGGCTCAATTTGCGGCTATACCGCTTAACTTGGCCGCTCAGGGTGAGCGAGTTGATTATGTTAATACGGGTATCTGGTCTAAAAAAGCGATTGCAGAAGCAAAGCGTTATAACGATGTTAATGTGGTGGCCAGTGCTGAGAGTAATAAGTTCTCGCAAGTGCCTGATCAGTCTCAGTGGGCATGCTCAGATAATGCGGCTTACTTGCATTACACTCCCAACGAAACTATTGGGGGCTTAGAGTTTGACTATGTACCTGAGGTAAGCGGCTCTGAGACAAGTACGCCTTTAGTGGCCGATATGTCATCGTCTATTCTTTCTCGTCCTTTAGATGTCAGTAAGTTTGGGCTTATTTATGCGGGTGCTCAAAAGAATATTGGCCCTGCGGGCTTAACCATGGTTATTGTTAGAAAAGACCTTCTGGAAAAGAGTCGGAAAGAGATTCCTACCTGCATGAACTATAAAGTAGCTGCAGATAATGGCTCCATGTATAACACGCCGCCTACCATGGCCTGGTATTTGTCTGGTTTAGTTTTTAAATGGATTAAGGCACAAGGCGGTTTGAATGCGATGGAAGAGATAAATCGTCGTAAGTCAGAAAAACTTTATGCGGCGATTGATGCCAGTGACTTCTATAATAATCCAATTGCTTTAAATAGTCGGTCTTGGATGAATGTTCCTTTTACTTTGGGTGATGATGCGCTTAACCCTAAATTCTTATCTCAGGCAGAAGAGAGAGGATTGTTGAATCTTGCAGGGCATCGCTCTGTAGGTGGAATGCGTGCCAGTATTTATAATGCGGTGCCAGAGGCGGCAGTAGATGCGCTGGTAGATTTTATGGGTGTATTTGAAAGAGAAAATGCATAGTCATGAGTGATGAAGCTAAAGCGCTTGGTGAGCTAAGAGACCAGATTGATAGTATTGATCAGCAGATTCAAGGTCTGATTAACCAGCGTGCGCAGTGCGCTAAAAATGTTGCTGAAGTAAAACTTAAGGCAAAAAAATGTGATGATGCCGTTTTTTACCGTCCAGAACGAGAGGCTCAGGTTTTACGACGTGTAATGGATAGGAATAACGGGCCTTTAGGTAATGAAGAAATGGCCCGCCTGTTCAGGGAGATTATGTCTTCTTGTCTGGCTCTCGAAAAGCCTATGCATATCGCCTTTTTGGGGCCTCAGGGTACATTTACTCAAGCCGCTGCGTTAAAACATTTTGGTCATTCTGTAGTTAGTGTTCCGCAGGCTGCCATCGATGAAGTATTTCGTGATGTTGAAGCGGGAGAGTCTCACTATGGTGTTGTGCCTGTTGAGAATTCTACTGAAGGTATGATTAATCACACCTTAGATATGTTTGTTTCATCGCCTTTGAGAATTTGTGGTGAGGTTAAACTTAGAATACATCATCATTTATTGGCGGGTGTCGATACGGATCTCGACAAAATTGAGAAGATATATTCTCACCAGCAGTCGCTGGCTCAGTGTCGACGTTGGCTTGACTCTCACTGGCGCAAAGTTGAGAGAGTTGCTGTTAGCAGTAATGCTGAGGCTGCCCGAAGAGTTAAGGCTGAGCCTAATTCAGCAGCTATTGCGGGTGATATGGCTGAAGAGCTTTATGGTCTGGTTAAAATTGCGAAGAACATAGAAGATCAACCTGATAACACAACGCGCTTCCTTATTGTGGGAAGAGAAGATGTTCCGCCTAGTGGTCAGGATAAAACATCGATATTGGTTTCGATGAAAAACTGCCCAGGTGCGCTTTATCAATTGCTTGAGCCATTCCATAAACACGGTATTAGCTTAACGCGTATAGAGACTCGTCCGTCTACAACGGGAACATGGGCTTATGTTTTCTATATTGATTTTGAAGGTCATTATACGGATGAAAATGTCCAGAAAGTGATTGAAGAAATATCTAAAGAAGCGGTCGAGATTAAGCACTTAGGTTCTTATCCTGTAGGTGTTTTATAATGACGTGTGATTTTTTCTCGGTAGCGACTAAGGGGGTGCAAGGCCTGCACCCTTATCAGCCAGGAAAGCCCGTTGATGAATTAGAGCGTGAGCTAGGTATAACGGGTATTGTAAAACTGGCTAGTAATGAGAATCCGTTAGGGCCAAGCCCTAAAGCATTAAAGGCTATTGAAGGTGCATTTCAGGATTTGTGTCGTTACCCGGATGGAAATGGCTTTCGTCTTAAAAATGCTTTAGCTGAACGTTATCAACTTGAGATGAACCAAATAACTTTGGGGAATGGCTCTAATGATTTACTTGAAATCATTGCCCGGGTATTTGCTGATTCATCCTCAGAAATCATTTTTTCTCAATATGCCTTTGCTGTTTACCCTATTGTTACTCAGGCTATTGGTGCAAAAGCGGTTGAAGTGCCTGCGGTTAACTGGGGGCATGATCTTGACGAAATGGTAAAAGCGATAAGCGATGATACTAAGCTTATCTTTATTGCTAACCCAAATAACCCAACCGGAACTTACGTTAAAACGGAAGACTTAAGTCGTTTTCTAGCGCTTGTTCCTGAAAATATTATTGTTGTTTTGGATGAGGCTTACGGGGAGTATATTGACGAAGGTTGTGTTGATTTTCCAGATGGTCTTGAACTTCTGAAAAACCATTCAAACCTTATTATTACCCGAACTTTTTCAAAGGCGTGGGGGCTGGCTTCTTTGAGGGTGGGTTATGCGCTTTCAAATTCGGATATTGCTGATTTGCTGAATCGAGTCAGGCAGCCTTTTAATGTAGATACGTTTGCTCTAGAGGCTGCGGCAGCTGTTCTTGGTGATAATGATTATCTTGAGCGTTCTCGCAAAACTAACAGCGAAGGAATGACTCAGTTAATTGAGGGGTTTGACCAATTGGGTTTAAGCTATATTCCTTCGGTGGGTAATTTTATTACTTTTGATACCGGTCGAGACGGAACAATAGTTTTTCAAGCTTTGTTGCAAAAAGGGGTGATTGTGCGCCCTGTTGCAAATTACGGTATGCCTCAGCATCTAAGAGTTTCTATTGGTTTGCAGCAAGAAAATAGCCGTTTTCTAGAAGCCTTGAAAGAAGTGTTAGGACGTTAATGTGGCGAGCAATGAGCAGGAAAGCGAATTTTTAATCGATACGGTTTCTATTATAGGTCTTGGGCTTATTGGTGGATCTTTGGCCAAGAGCTTAAGAGAGAATGGTGTTGCAAGGCATGTTATTGGCTTTGACCGTAGTTCTGATGAGTTAACGCAGGGCTTGGCATTAGGGGTAATTGATGAGTCGGCTTCTTCTATTAAGCAGGCTGTTGAACTCGCGGATGTGATTGTTCTGGCTGTGCCTGTGCGAGCCGTTGAGAGTGTACTTAGTCAAGTTAATACCTCTTTCAAGAAGGGCGCAATACTGACAGATGTTGGCAGTGTTAAAGGTTGTTTTGTCGAAGCTGTAGAGAGTGCCTTTTCTACTATTCCTAATCAGGAGCGACCTGTTGTTGTTCCTGGGCATCCTATTGCCGGATCAGAAAAAAGTGGGGTGGCTGCGGCTAATGCATCACTTTTTGCGCAGCATAAGGTAATACTGACTCCTCTTTCTGGTTCTCTACTTGATCAGGCAGGTGAGCTTGATGCTGTTGAGCTAATTCGTTCCATGTGGGAGCGATGCGGTGCGACGGTGCTGGAGATGGGGGTTGCTCATCATGACGACGTATTGGCTGCCACTAGTCACTTACCCCATTTAATCGCTTTTTCACTGGTTGATACCTTGGCTGGTGAGGGCGAGAGTCGGGAAATATTCAAATATGCAGCGGGTGGCTTTCGCGATTTTACCCGCATAGCGTCAAGTGATCCGGTTATGTGGAGTGATATATTTATATCTAATCGAGATTCCACACTCAAAATGCTGGATCACTTTGCGGATGATTTAGCCGCATTAAGGCAAGCAATAGACAATAAAGACAGTAAAACGCTACTGGGGGTTTTTACCCGTGCGAAAGCTGCAAGAGACCATTTTAGTAAGATTTTGTCAGGACAGGCGTATACAACCACTATGAATACTGAAAACGTTATTTTTAAATTAAAGCCCGGCGGTGATGTGAATGGCGTCATTCGGGTAGCGGGTGATAAATCAATGTCTCATCGCTCAATTATGCTGGGTTCTTTGGCTGATGGTGTGACCGAAGTTGAAGGCTTTTTAGAAGGTGAAGATAGTTTAGCAACACTTCAGGCATTTCGGGATATGGGTGTTGTTATTGAAGGCCCTGATGAAGGCCGAGTTAAAATTTACGGTGTGGGTGTAAATGGTTTAAAGCAGCCACCCGGTGCACTTTATTTAGGTAACTCTGGTACAGCAATGCGTCTTTTTGCTGGCTTGTTGGCTGGGCAGACGTTTGATACAGAGCTTACAGGTGATGAGTCTTTATCTAAGCGGCCGATGGAAAGAGTTGCTGCGCCATTGCGTGAGATGGGGGCCGTTATTGAGACTGCGGAGCAAGGGCGCCCACCTATGAAAATTAAGGGTGGAAATCGATTGAAAGGCATGCATTACGATATGCCTATGGCCAGTGCTCAGGTTAAATCTTGTATGTTACTTGCAGGGCTTTATGCTGATGGCGAAACCTCTGTAACAGAGCCTGCGCCAACAAGAGATCATACTGAAAGAATGTTGAATGGCTTTGGCTACCCTGTTACTAGAGAGGGGGCTACGGCTTCTTTAAATGGTGGTGGTTCTTTAACTGCGACTAAAATTGATGTTCCGGCTGATATATCTTCTGCTGCATTTTTTCTGGTTGCGGCATCTATCACACCCGGGGCAAAGCTGACTATTCAGCATGTAGGTATGAATCCAACGCGTGTGGGGGTTATTAATATACTTCGCGCCATGGGCGGCAATATTGAAATATCCAATGAATCTTTGGTGGGTGGCGAGCCCGTTGCTGATTTAACGGTTTGTTATAGTCCGCTGAAAGGAATAAATATTCCTGAAGATCAGGTTCCTTTAGCGATTGATGAGTTCCCCGTTCTATTTATAGCGGCTGTATGTGCTGAAGGCAAAACAGTGTTAACGGGTGCTGAAGAGCTTAGAGTTAAAGAAAGTGACAGAATCCAGGTTATGGCTGATGGCCTTAAGGCGGTAGGCGTTGAAACCTTGGTTACGCCTGATGGTATAGAGATTGAAGGTCAGGAAATTCAGGGTGGTACGGTTGATAGTCATGGAGACCACCGTATTGCTATGGCATTTGCAGTGGCCTCTCTTCGCGCTAAGGCGGATATTACTATTAATGATTGCGCTAATGTGGCGACATCATTCCCGAACTTTGTGGCCTTGGCTGAGCAAGTTGGTATTCAGATTTCTGTGGCATAAGCGTGTTTACTAAAGAGGTAAAAGAATGAAGCAGGATTTAACAGCCCCTGTCATCACTATTGACGGTCCAAGTGGTGCTGGTAAAGGTTCAATTACTCAGCTGGTCGCTAAAAAGTTGGGTTATGATTTACTGGATAGTGGTGCGCTCTATCGTTTAACTGCATTGGCAGCGATTAAAGCGGGTGTCGCTTTGGATGACGAGGATAAGGTCACAGAATTAGCCGCCTCTTTGGATGTTGCCTTTGTGCCAGGTGAATATGGCGAGCCAGTGAATGTGTTGCTTAATGGTGAAGATGTCACGGGTGAAATCCGAACTGAAGGCTGTGGTACTAATGCTTCAAAAGTAGCGCCTTTGTTAAAGGTCAGGGCGGCTCTTTTACAGCGGCAGAGAGATTTTCAGCAGTTGCCAGGACTTGTGGCGGATGGCCGGGATATGGGGACGGTTGTTTTTCCTGAGGCCTCTGTAAAGGTTTACATGACCGCCAGTGCTGAGGAACGAGCAGAGCGTCGATATCGGCAGTTGAAAGAGAAGGGAGAAGATGTTAAAATCGCGACCCTTTTAAGTGAGATACA
>ENA-OSET01005122-OSET01005122.1-sediment-metagenome-genome-assembly--contig:-NODE-5122-length-11236-cov-4.340353_pt1 | contig 11236 bp, 6 predicted proteins | sample MGYA00237882_ERZ534229 | MGnify/ENA primary metagenome ERZ534229 (study PRJEB26408, sample SAMN06266212) | sediment metagenome | isolation source: Hudson Canyon methane seep mesocosm | place: USA:Hudson...
GGCTTAACCATTGATTATGGCCCTTATGGATGGCTTGAAGATTATGACCCAAACTGGACACCCAACACGACCGATGCCAGTGGTCGCCGTTATCGTTTTGACAATCAGTCAAACATTGCTCAGTGGAATTTATTTCAGCTTGCCAATGCTATTTACCCTCTCATTGAGCAAGCAGAACCATTACGTGAGATATTAAATGATTATGTCGAGAACTATCAGCAAAAAGTGCAGACTATGCGAGCACAAAAACTAGGACTGAGTGAGTATATTCACGACTTACATCAAGAGTTGCATAATGTATTGCAACTGACCGAAACAGATATGACTATTTTCTATCGCCAATTAGCTAACATTACGAAAGCACACAGTACACCAGAACTCTTTGTGACGATAAGTGATGCTTTTTACACCCCAGAATCCATCACAAAAGATAATAAAAATAGAATTGAGACATGGCTAATGCAATATCAGCAACATATCATAGACGATGGCATTAATGATAAAACACGTCGTGATGCAATGAATGCCGTCAACCCAAAATATGTACTCAGAAATTATCTAGCACAACTTGCCATTGATGATGCTGAGCAAGGAGACTTTGATCTCATCCATACTTTGTTAGAAGTATTACGACATCCGTATGAGGAACAAGTTAAAATGCAAGAGTATGCCGCTAAACGTCCCGATTGGGCGAGAAACCGGCCAGGCTGTTCTATGTTATCGTGCAGTTCTTAATGGAATAATGACATCAATATTGGAGAGTTACTTGAACAAGATCAAAGCAAAAATACGCGGCAGTATTTCCCTCTTAGCAATGACAGCACTTGTTACCAGCTCATTAGCTGGGGTTTATTACTACATAGACAATAAGGCTGATACTCAGGCCCAACACACACTATCTCAACTTCTTGAAGATGCTAAAGATGAAGGTGTTCAACTCAGCTATAACAGTGTCGATGCCTCGCCTTTATTACGCAGTGTTTCTATCTCAGGGTTTAAAATAAAAGGCAATGCAGATGAACCCGACATTACACTGGGCAACGTTAATATCACTGGTTTTAACTGGCAGAATTTAGATCAAGATACCTCCCAATTACCACTCTCAATGAGTATTACTGTTGATAATGCTTTACTACACTTGAAACCCAGCATGGTTAAAAATGATGCCAATATTCAAGCCTTAATCGATAACTTCGGTGAACAGGTGGCGTTTTCAACTCACCTCTCCTATGCTCTCGATCAAGACAGCGGTATATTGAAGATTTCAACGACAGACACAGTCATAGATAACTTTTACTTTAATAGCGAACTGACATTGGGTGGTGCTAATTGGCTCGCTGAGCTCGATACTCAATCAAAAGAAGATCCTTTTTCCGAAGTAATGTCTACCACACTCAATACCTTTTCAATCATCTTTAAAAACGAAGGGATTATTGAAAAAATACGTGCTATTGCTGCAAAACAAACAGGGCAAACTCAAGAACAACTGACACGACAATCAGTGAATGACATAAAACGCTTACAAATTGTAGCCGAAAAAAACTGGGGGCCATTATTTGTTCCAATGATTGATGAATTAATTAAATTTACCATCAAACCAGAGCAGCTAACTATTCGTATCAACCCTGAACAAGCCATTACAAGTGATGCCTTTATGCTTGGGTTACTGGGCGGTGATGCTGCGTTGTTAGAACTCATCAAACAAGCTCAAATTGAAATCAAAGCAAACTAATATGACTGAGCAACAAAAAGCAGTAGAACGGTGGCTTGATGATGTTGTTATAGGGCTTAACCTCTGTCCATTTGCTGCCAAACCACGCAGCAATAAGCAAGTGCGCTTCGTAACAAGCGACGCTACCAGCTCCGAGGCCTTGTTAACCCACCTTTATGATGAACTTAAATTTCTAGAAAAAACACCTTCTCAAGAAGTAGAAACCACGCTCCTCATCATTCCGAATTACTTGGCCGATTTTGATGATTATAATCAGTTCCTCGATATTGTTGATGAGCTTCTTATCTCTTTTGAATGGGAAGGTGTTTTTCAAATTGCCAGTTTCCATCCTAACTACTGTTTCGCCGATACAGAGCCTGATTCAGTGGAAAATTTAACGAATCGATCACCCTATCCTATTTTGCATATTATTCGTGAAGCCAGCATGGAAAAAGCATTAAAGTACATGACGGCTCCCGATGAAGTGTTTAAGCGTAATATTGAAACGATGAACACATTGTCAGTAGACGAAATTAAAGCCTTATTTCCTTATTTATATGAATAAAGGTAAACTCAAATCATATTTAAACTTTATAGTCATATAACTTAGTAACCTTATTACATTATGTCAAAACCCGTATTTTGTAGACTTGAGCAGTTAGCCCATCTAGGCTTGCCTAGCCAAACGTTCATTCCTGCAATTTTACAAGAGCTTCATCACGTTATCCCTTCTATTGCTAACACCTTCTGCTGGCAAGAAGAAGGAGACGAACTAACCAATATTTATGATGAAACGGCTAATACCAATATTCACAAATCATTTGTACGCTCTCTTTCAAGTCAAAGCCCCGATAAGTATAGCCACACAATCCAATGGGTCAGCAAACTTGATGCATCAACCACCTCTTTTGATAATTTTGGTAAATGTCCCTTTATTGCTCAGTTTTATAAAACAATAATGCTACCTGCGGGTTATTCCAATACCTGTTTTGTTCCCATTTTTGACAGCGCAAGTAATAAACGTCTTGGTGTGCTCATGGTTCACCGTCCTAAAAGTAATGCAGATTTTAGTTCAGACGATCATCTTCACCTAAAAGAAATTGCATCTATTATTGCTCGAGGAATTGCAGCAGCAGGGCAATATGCTATCTCTATGACTGAAGGCTGGAGTCAAGGCTTGCTCATTACTGACAAAAGTGGTCACTTGCACTATGCATGCTCAATGGGAGACAAACTTCTTTCATTGGCCTCATCATCCCGGTTTAGTGAACAACATATTGATACTCAAGATCTTCATATTTTTAATGGTTTTCAACAACTTCTTGATAAAATTATTAACCAAAACAAACATAAACCTCAAGAGAATGACCCAACACTCACCATCTCTAATGACTGGGGACAGTTTCAGTTAAGAGGGTTTCTACTTCAGAATAAATTAGCGTCTAATTCTCCACAAATCGGCATTAATATCCGTTGGCAAGAACCTTTTGTATTGACGCTGTTTCACCGTATTAAAATGCTGCATCTAACGCCAAGACAAGAAACTGTTGGCCTACTCTATGCCGCAGGTGATCAATATCAAACCATTGCTAATAAGTTAGGTTTAAGTCTTTACACAATTAAAGATCATATAAAAAACATATCGGCTCGACTAGAAATCAACTCGAGAGCAGATTTAATTAAACTCATCCTTTGCACTAAACCTGCTGAGTAAAAGTACTTTTTTTACTTACGGCACCCTCTAAATATCAACGCCTTCGCTGATAAAACAGCTAGGGCTTTTTTATTGCCTGAAATCAGCAGTAGCTAGTTATTAAAGGACATTAATTTTCTTGATAGAAGGCATATCCTACATCTTTCATTTCTTTCGCTTTATACATGGCTTCATCAGCATGTTTGATCAACTTCTCGGCGTATCTGCCATGTTCTGGGTAAAAGCTAATGCCGATACTTGAACCAACAGAAACCTTATGCCCCTCTATCGTCATCGATTTTTCAATCTCCATCTGAATTTTATGTACGGTTGCAGAAATATTTTTTCTGCTCGTGGCATCGGTAAGAATAATAATAAACTCATCCCCACCTATACGTGACACCGTATCATTTGCACGTAGTGTCGAGAGTAATTTTTTTGCAATACTCTGGAGAAAAACATCACCTACATGGTGTCCATAGTTATCATTAATGGGTTTAAACTTATCTAAATCAACAAATAGAATAGCTACGGATTCTTTATTTCTATCGGCATTTGCAAAGCTTAGTGACATCAGATCATATAGTGTGTGGCGGTTCGGTAGCCCTGTTAACATGTCATGACTAGCAAGGTATTTTAACCGCTCTTCATCAGCCTTCCGTTCGGATATATTGCTAAATATCGCCATATAGTTACTTATCTGTCCATCATCATCCAATATGGTTGAAATGGTCATCCATTGTGGAAAAACATCCCCATTTTTACGCTTGTCCCATATTTCGCCTTTCCAACCACCTTTTTCATTAATTTCCTGCCACATGGTTTCATAGAAGAGCTTATCATGGCGATTTGAAGCAAGTAGACTCGGCGTCAACCCTATGACATCAGTGGGCTCATAACCTGTGAGCTCAGTAAACACCTTATTAACCATAATAATAGTGTTACTCTTATCGGTAATTAGGATGCCTTCTTGATTGTCATCAAACAGCTGGTTAATTAATTGTAATTGTTGCTCTGCATGACTCTGTTTGACACATTCCATTAAATCACGCATTAGCAAATTAGTATCAATTGGCTTAATAGCATATTTATCTATACCAATTCTGATAGCCTCAATCAGATAGTTTGGCAACTCAAAAGCAGTGGTAACTAAAACAGGTGTTTTCGGCGATATTTCTTTTATCTTAGAGGCCATCTCTAAGCCATTCATATTTGGCATTTTAATATCAGTAATAACAATATCGATGTGCTGTTGAGAAAATTTCATTAAACCATCTTCACCATCACAGGCTAAAATAACTTTTCCCATGCGACGATTTAGAAACTGATCTAACTGTGCACGAATATCATCATCATCTTCAACGTAAAGAACAGTCAGTGTCTTGAGATATTTCTGTAAGTTTAATTTAATATTTTCATTCATTATTTTTGCTCTGCCAATAGCGTAATTACTGAAAATTTAGCCCCTTTTCCTACATTTTCTGCTTGTATTTCACCTTCCATATTTCGTTCAATAATCATTTTAGACATATAAAGTCCAACCCCAGTTCCTCGCTCTTTAGTTGTAAAGTAAGGGTCAAATACATGTTCTATCGCATCTGGTTTAATGCCACCACCATTATCAACAATGGTTAAATAACCTTTATTTCCTTTTGAATAGATTGAAATAGTGATTTCTCCTCGTTCCTCTTTATTCTCAATAATCGCCTCTTTTGCATTACTAATGAGGTTGAGTATAATTTGAGAATATTCATTTGGATAACCATTTACTTCTATATCTTGCATGATATTAATGTGTATTTTAATTCCTGCAGCAGTTAGGTTTGATTCGATTAAAGCAACAGCATATTCAACCTGATCTTTAACAGAAAAAATACTTCTTTCTTTCTCTGGTAAAAAGAAATCTCTAAAGTCATTAATGGTTGTCGACATCGCCTGTATTAGTTGATTGCCTTTACCGTGTAACTCGGCAAAATAATCATCGGTCAAGTCATCATAATCATACGCATCTTTGAGGTTCCCTAAAACTAATCCTAATGCGTTAAGTGGTTGTCGCCATTGATGTGCGATATTACCTATCATCTCACCCATTGATGCTAATCTTGATTGCTGTATAAGCAATAAGTCTTTTTTACGATTATTACTTATCTCATCAGCAACTCGTTGCTCTAATGTTTCATTCAGTTCACGCAATTCATTCTTTGCCTGACGTGCATGATTAAGAAGCTCTGCATTTTCAAGGGAAATAGCGGCATGTGAGGCAATTAATTCCGTCATCGCTCTTATTGCCTCTGTGAATACGCCATCAGACAATCGATTTTCGAGGTAAAGCACCCCAGTTAATACACCTTGCTTGATAATGGGCAGGCACATTACCGAACGTAACTGTAATTTTCTCACAGTTTTATCATGCGTATATGCACCGGCAGATTGTGCATTTTCGAGTATTACATTTTCATGTGTTCTAAACACATAGTTCACAATAGAAACACATACCTCTTCCTGTTCTGACATTGATCTTTGATCTATTAAAACTGATTTATCACTGGAAACCTTAGGATCTTTAACATGACTTTCAGCCAAAACCGTCAATTTTTTCTGTTGTTTTATTAATAAATAACCATGCTGTGCACCTGAACACTCAATGACAACAGTCATGATTTTTTTTAATAATTGCTCTAGATCAATTTCAGAAGAGATGGCCAATGCAGATTTCATTAAATAGGTGACATCAAGATCTGGTAATTTTAAAGCGGGAACAGGTGACTCTGGGTAGATAGGTTTTATATCAACACTCTCACTAGGCATAAATTGTGGATAGTGTTCAGCTAATAATTCCAACTTTTGCTTAGCAGCACACTTTAGATAACATAATTGTGCTTGTTTTACGGCATCACGAGTTTGCTCTAACTCTGTAAGGTGCTCAGCCAAACACTCATGTAAATGGCCTAATAAAAGAGTATAGCCGTGCTCTGATGCAATTAAAATCGCTTGATTGAATTTGTCTATTGTATAAGATTGACTGCCTGTCACGGATTCAATTTCTGCTTCAAGATAGGCTAGGTATGGGCGTAATAAAGGGCCTAATTCACACCAAGTACGTAGCTGTTCCAACAAAGGATTAACAAGGCCCATTGTCTGAGTGAGATCTTGATGTTTATTTCTTTTATGTAATTGAACCGTATTAATGGCAGTAAAAGCAATCCACTGACGTTTAAGTACATTATCTGTTAAGCCGGTTAAATAATCGTGAACACGTTCTAAGCTATCTGCAGCCAGTTGATGCTGACCTAAATAAGTTTGAGCAATGCCTAATAGTACAAAGTAGCTACCTGCTGAAGCGATATGATTATCGTGTTGCCATTTTTCAAGTTTGGCAGTCATATCTACAAGCGCGCCTGCTTGTTTCATCGGTCTTACCCAACCATTTATGACTGCCTCTGCTAAGCCCACTGAAAACGACAATTGATTTTTTTTAGAGAACTGTAAACACTCATTCACATAGCTATCAATTAATCTTAAATCATCCCCTTGTACCTGCAAGTTCCACATTAAAGGGCCATAATTAAGTCCTGCGTTGTAGAGATCACCGCAGTTTTTACCACTTTGAATACCTTTAAGGCAGTATTCAATAATTTCTGATGGTTTGCTGCGAGAATGCATATTACACCAAACAATACCGTTAATACCGCGTGTTGCCCCAAAGGTATTAGGGTATTTTTCACAGAGTTCATGAGCCAAATCCTGATAGCGAAATGCTTGCTCAAACTGTTGCTGTTCACCCAGATTTAGCCCCATAATCGAGAATGAATAAATAACTGATTCATCCATGCCGCCTTCAAGACAATGCTGAGTTGATTGAGCTGCCGAAAGATACAATTGAGGAACCATACCCGACATATATAAGTCTGGTATCAGCTCACTATAAAACGCTAATTCAATTTTATTTTTTCTTTCTTCTGTGAACGGCATATTTAATATGGTTTGCCAGACATTATCATTTTGATGACTAATGTCTGCCATTAAGTCTTGCATACGCTTTTGGGCAATATCATTGTCGTACGGAATCGCTTTGTCGAAATATTCAAGGCCTCTATTTGCTGTCTCGATAGCGCCACGAAACTCACCAATTGAAGACAGTGATGTGGTTTGTCCAGACAGCGCCTCCGCCTTATCTAAGTCACTCTGAGCATTTTCAATCAAACTATTTATTTGAGATTCTGACTCTTTGTAGCGCCCACACATCAATGCGGTCTTAGCTACTTTTTGATAGATGTTGTAGGTCAACTGATAGTAGCTGTGCCAACATTCAAGCGGCAACATGGTTTGAGCTCGATGAAAAAAATCATTGGCTGCATCTGTAGCTAGAGAATTTAATGCTTTATTCCCTGCATGAAAATTAATTTCAGCCAACATCAAACACATTTCCTTATCGGAATTGTCTGGTAAGCCTTGATTCAGATGACTCGCAATAGTAAATACATTGTTTTCATTTTCTATATCGATATCTTTAGGCACAGCATCAAGTAGTTGCTTACCTATTTTCCAGTGATATTGTTTACGAATCTCTGGAGAAATACTATTAAGTACTGCTTCTTGCACGCGATCATGTACAAATTGCAAATCAGACTTATTTTCAAGTAAAACACCCATATTTAAAACAGGCTTAATCAAGTCAAATAATGTGGTCAGATCAATATTCAGTATTAATGAAAGCTCATCAGGTTTGATGCGGTTACCCATGCATGCTGCATACTGAATCACTTTAGTCGTCTTTGTTGGCAATGACGTCAATTTAGCACTAAATAACGCCACTATAGTCGTTGGCATATTTGATTCACGTATATTTGCAAGGTCCCAATGCCAGTCGTGTTGCGGCCCTAGATACAATAAATGTTCGTTATATAGATAAGCTAAGCTTTCACTAACAAATAATGGGTTCCCCTCTGTCAGTTCGGTTATAAATTTAGCCAGAGTTATTGTTGAACGCTCATCATCATCCAGAATATAGGCCACCATTTCATGGCAGTCTTGGGGTGATAGCTTCTCAATTCGCAACTCATTTATCGGTGATGAATGTTCTTGAATGCTCTGCAACAATTTCATTAGTGGGTGGCTAGCATCGACCTCATTATGACGATATGCCCCCATAAAAAATAAGAAAGGGTAATCGTGATGATTCGCAAAAATAAATTGTAAAAAGTCAAAAGTGGCTACATCACACCACTGTAAATCATCAATAAAAAGTATTAGTGGATTTTCTGCACTCGTCAGCACCGCTAAAAACTTACCTAATTCGTTATTAAAACGGTTTCTAGCTTCAACTGGAGGTAATTCAGGCACATTGGGCTGTGGCCCTATAATGAATTCAAGCTCAGGAACAACATCAATAATCACTTTGGCATGTTCACCGGATGTAGTGAGAATTTTCTTCTTCCACTGCTGTAATTGCTCATCACTTTCCGTCAAGAAAGTACGCATCAGGTTACGTAGTGCCTGAATTAATGAGCTATATGGAATGTTTTTCTGATATTGATCAAATTTACCCGAAGTGAAATAACCTCGATGTTCGACAAGGGGTTTTTGCAGCTCTTGAATTAATCGAGTCTTACCTATTCCTGATAAACCCGAGATAAATAGTGATCGAAACTCCCCCTGTGTAACCTTTTCATATTCATCCAAAATAAGTTGTGCTTCATCATTCCTGCCAACCATTTTTGAAATAAATGTAACTCGTCTACTGTAATCAGATAGACCAAGGAAAAATAACTCAATCTTACTTTCTCTTAAAAACTGCTCCTGACATTTTTTTAGATCAGCCAGTAAGCCTGAGGCACTTTGATAACGCTTTTCAGGTTCTTTTAATAATAATTTAGCAATAATATTGCTTATTTGTTCTGGGACAGATTGACGAATATTAGCAGTTGCTTCAGGCTCTTCAGCAAGGTGAGAGTGAATCAATGCCAAAGGATCGCTTGAAAAAAATGGTAACCTATTTACTAATAATTCATAAAGTACAATACCTAATGAATACAGGTCAGATGAGAAACCTACTCGATGATTAATACGACCTGTTTGTTCGGGTGAGGTATAAGTCAGTGTATCTCTGATAAAGTCGGCATCATAAATGAAATGACTCACATCTCTTATATCAAGCGGAGTAATGAAGTCAATGAGATACAAATTTAATAAATCATCCCTCACTAAAATATTATGAGGTTTTATTCCACCATGGATAATTCCATTTTCATGTACAACCCTGATGATGTCTGTTAATTCACAGGCAAGGGTTAAAAAATCAACTATGGGAATAGTCTCTTGTTGATGCCAATTATTAAGCGTTACCCCTTCTTTCAAATCATGAATTAAAAACTGTTGCGTACCATCAGTTTCCATTTGTTGTGGCGTAATAGTGCGAGGATCATGGAGTATTTTTAAGCGCTCAACTTTTTGTTCCAAATAACGAACTTGTTCGTCTGCACCAATCTGAAGTTTAAGTAGTTTAATAATGAGAGGGGCGTCAAGCTTCTCCTTATCAAACCCTTTATATACAAGAGCCTGTAGGCTATGGCCAATTTCTTCTGTGAGTATATAATTCTCTAGCTTGATCATAATTGGAGTGCATATTCCATATAAAAAAGTACTCTAAATATTCAATATAAAACCATCAACCTGTTTGAAACATTGTCTGTTAGTCATATCTTAACGCTGATACCTATGACCTTTCAATGATTCATCACAATCTCAAAATATTGTTCACATTACCACAAATGGGTGCTCTAAAACTTGCCTAAGGTATGTGATTGAAAGTTGAAAGCGATGACTTCAATAGCGATGGACATCACTATCAATATAGGGATAACAGAATTTAAGTCCCAAAAAGTGATGAATATAAGTATTAAGCATGCCAACAATAATCTTTATTCTGTAAAAAAACAGAAAGAAACAGAGTAGTTTTTATCCAGGTTCAACCAAGGATAAACAAGTAAGAAAGCACCTTTAACTTAGTTGCGACCAAAGAACTATAAGGTTCAAGTCTTTTCTACAGCGCCATAAACAAAAAAGCCTCAGTAGAATAACTACTGAGGCTTTTTATTGGGGGGGATATGCGTTGCTCAACACGAGCTAGCGATTTAGTTATTATCGGGGAAAGTAATACTTCCATCAGGCTTAACTGAGCACATAGGGATATTAAACTTATCTGTACTATAAAGCTTCACTTGAGCTGCAGGGTCGAAAACACACTGTTTTCCAGTCCAGTTATCTTTAGCCAAATACACAAGTTCACCCCCTGGCATTTGAGTGTGTTCGATGCGATTAATACTCAGATAAGAAAATGAAATTATGAGTGATGCCAAAATTATTGATATGGTTTTCATGTGGTTACATTCCTTTTCTTACAAACTAAGTTTTTTGTTCATAATGACTATTCATTTATAATTATCACTATACACCTCACAAAGAATATAAAATGGAACTCCCTCACATATCTGTAATATACATTTTGCTTTGCTAGAACCTATATCAGACCTTATTTACAACTTCTTAGCAGTTGTCCCGTGCTAGATGCGCTTGAAGACATAAAAAATCCTCAGCTGCATGAGCAACCAAGGATTTTTATTAACTGTTTTTTATACTTAATTGAGTAGTCTTATAAACCATAACTACTGTACTTAATCCCTCCATACTAACAAAGGAAGCATATCAATCTTAACTGTACTCTTGGGCAATAGCTTCTGGGAATAGAAGCGCAATACATTTTTGGTCGCCAACCAATAGTGCTAAATCTTTATTTACAAAAATATCCTCACATGCACTGGCACCAAACTGCA
>ENA-OSET01005123-OSET01005123.1-sediment-metagenome-genome-assembly--contig:-NODE-5123-length-11234-cov-5.132383_pt1 | contig 11234 bp, 12 predicted proteins | sample MGYA00237882_ERZ534229 | MGnify/ENA primary metagenome ERZ534229 (study PRJEB26408, sample SAMN06266212) | sediment metagenome | isolation source: Hudson Canyon methane seep mesocosm | place...
AACCATCAACAACAAATAAACCACCGCTAACTATTACAGTTACTGTTCCAGCAAAACAATCTTCCGTTGGAATTCCAATTACTTCAGGTAGATATTGGACCGCAATAGGAGCACCCATATCATAACAAGAAACATTTGTATTTGTGTAGCTATAGAAACCATCCACTAAACTATATCCAGTAATTGGCACATAGTAGATTGTGTTATCAGTATATGGCAGACCATAATTCGGTGGAGCTCCATTTGAATTTGGATCTGAATAATCATTTCCAAAACTAACTACACCTATTAAACAAGGATCAACGGGATCGCCATTTACATCCCATAAATCATCTGGTGGAAAAACAGAAGGAGGGCAAGTATATGCCAAGTAAATTACTCCTGGATCGTAAGTTGGTCCTGGTGGATTTGTTGCCTCTCCTGGAGGTGTTCCATCCAAGTTACTTGTTATGTTAACTTGATCTCCGAAACATATCACATTACTATTGGTTGTAAACGTTCCAACATCTGCTGTACAAGCACAATCTGCAGGAGCATTACTGTTTAGTGTTGCAGTACAAGTAGGGTCTGCAGAAAAATATACCGTTACAGTAATTCCAGAACCATCGGCAGGAATACCAGAGATACTGTAAGTCTGTGGACTCGTAAAAGGTGGATTTATTATTGTGTCATAAACTGCTGTTCCATTAGAAACTTCTACAATTAAAAATCCTGTTCCAGGGTCAGAGGTAAATGCCATATCGCCCGTTACTTGAAATGTATTTAGCACACCATCGCACGAACCAATAGACGCAAAGAAGTTATCCATGTTACATAAGCAAATTGGAGCTGTTGGGTTTAATGTTTGCGTACATGTTAGATCATCTGAAAATACTGCAGTAATATCACAAGCAAGTCCATCCGCTGTTTGACCAGTAAGGTTATAATTGATTGGACTTGTAAAAGGAGCATTAAAAACTTGTTGATTTCCATTACAATCAGAAACCGTTAAAGACCCGGTTAATGGAGGATCCGTAAACTCAACAATCCCACTTGTTGTATATGTGTCATTAGCTGGATCGCAAGCTGAAGTAAGCGAAGTCATATTGGTTAGTAAACAAGTTGCGCAATTGGTTCCACTAATGATATAGTCTTCTGTGATTGATGTACCACAAATCGCATCAGAAACAGTTACTGAAAAGGGGCCACTGCATAAGCCGTTAATATCCGTAGTTGTTTCTCCATTAGGAGTCCAAAAGTAATCGTACGTTCCGCTTCCACCGGTAACAGTTACAGAAGCATCACCATCACAATCTCCAATACACGTTTCATCGGTAAATGCTGGAACACTAACTAAAGGGCCAAAAACCTGGACAAATTCTGTCATTGTAGAAGTACAAACCCCTGCTGTAGATGTAGCAGTTATAGCATATGTCCCAGAAGCTGGAAAAGTTTGAACGGGTGGGTTATTACCATTGTAAGTATTCCCATTTCCAAATACCCAAGATGTGTTTCCAATACTATTATCTGTTATAGTAATATCAACCGAAGAAGCACATTGTATTGTGGTTGGACTTATAGTAAAATCAGCAACCGGTGTAATCACAGCTGAACCTCCTGTTACATTAAAATCCATTATCGAGGCTGTGCTGGCTTGCGTGTAATAATCAACAATGATAACATAGGTGCTCCCAGCATTAACCGTCACCGGAGCATTGTATTCGCCTCCACTCGGGCCATTTGGAGGATTGGATGATGCTCCATTAGCTCCACCACTAGCTCCATCCCAGTTATAATTACAATCAATCTCATTTCCTGGGCACCCCCCACCAGAAATGTCATACATTGCCCAATCTAACTCTACTCCAGCAGTTGGAATAGCCTCCCACTCAAAAGTACCTGTTTGTAAAACTGTAAACTCAAACCAAACATCTTGATTGGCAGCTCCACCAAAACAACTAGGAAAAATTCCAGAGGGACTCATTGTTGACATATCAACGCTTAGTGTAACAGCAGGATCACAAATTGGTATAGCTCCTGAACAAGCATTTCCTCCCGTTGGATCAGGCTCTACAGATTCAATACATAATTCAAATCCACCTTCAGTACCACCATTAGATGCAACCGCAATCCAAACCTGCGTACCTGCAGGAAAACCCCAATTAACTGTTAAGGTATTACCTCCTGTTTCCGTATCACAAAGCTCCAATAAACCACCACACCCACCAGAATATATTACTATTTCAGAATTTGTCATGCCTTGAGGGTCAAGAATAAATTGATTATCTGCACCATTAGAAACGTAAGTATACCAGACTTCATTTACAGAGGCAGTATTACATCCTCCGTATAATATATTGTCACTGGTAGCATTTAAAGTTGTTCCTGTTTGACAATCAGCACCAGAAGATAAATCCATTACTGTTGCCGTTAGGCAATCATTTGATTGACCAAACACTATTAAACTTGCTACTGTAAAAGCAATTGAGGTTAAAATCTTTTTCATGTCTAAGATTATATATCAGATGAATTCAAGTAAACTATTCTTTCTACTGCCGTAAAATTAGGGGCATTAATCACCGCCATCGGCAATACTTTTATTCTGATGTTATTTTTAACCGAAATATATGCCACATCATTTTCTTTTCTAATAGCATCTATTTGATCTATTAAAGAAATATTTATTGCTGGTTTTTCTCTTGAATCAATAATTTGAATTTGATAGGTTCCTCCCGCTTGATTAAACCTTTCAGCATAAGATGTAGCTTCTTCTTCTGTAAGATTACTTTGACTATAGCTAGAAGTGGGAAGAATTAGCAGGAAAAATGCGAAAGTATAAATAACTTGTTTCATTGTATTATTGATTAAGTTGTTACTTTTTTAAACGACTAATTAAATAAAGGTTGCCCTAAATATCACATTTTTTTTTACTTAAACCAAGTTATTGCACATTCATCCTTTAAAAAGTAAGTCTTGTCCGTTTTTATTGCTCTTTATTCCATAAAAAAAGGTTTCCTCCCGATAGTTATCGGGATGGAAACCTTTTTCAATAATTAATATTTAAATCCTACTATAAAAACTTGAAGTTTTTACCAGGGTAATAAGCCATTTTACCTAGTTCTTCTTCAATCCTTAATAACTGATTGTATTTAGCAACTCTATCAGAACGAGATGCTGAACCTGTTTTAATCTGACCTGTATTTAATGCTACAGCTAAATCTGCAATGAATGTGTCTTCTGTTTCTCCACTGCGGTGACTCATTACCGAGGTATAAGAATTTCTTGTAGCTAAATTAACTGCATCTATCGTTTCCGTAAGAGTTCCAATTTGATTTACTTTAATCAAAATAGAATTAGCAGTATTCGTTTCAATTCCTTTTGCTAATCTTTTTACGTTTGTTACAAATAAATCGTCACCAACAATTTGGCATTTATCACCAATAGAATCTGTTAGCTTTTTCCAACCATTCCAATCATCTTCATCCAATCCATCTTCAATGGAAACAATAGGGTATTTCTTTTTCCAATCTGTCCAAAATGCAACCATATCATCCGAGCTTAAAACATCTCCCGTTGACTCAAAGTGATACATTTTATCTTCTTTGTTGTAGAATTCAGACGCAGCGGCATCTAACGCAATATGAATATCCTCCCCAGGTTTGAACCCCGCTTTTTCAATTGCTTGCAGAACAACTTCAATTGCTTCTTCATTAGAGCCTAAACTAGGGGCAAAACCACCTTCATCGCCAACATTCGTACTCATACCTTTATCTTTCAAGACACTTTTTAATGTATGAAAAACTTCTGTCCCCATTTGTAAACCTTCTTTGAAAGTATTTGCTCCAAAAGGCATAATCATAAATTCTTGAATATCAATTTTATTATCAGCATGTGAACCACCATTCAAAATATTCATCATTGGAACAGGAAGTGTATTGGCATTAACACCTCCAATATATTTATACAATGGCAATCCACTTGCTTGAGCACCTGCTTTTGCCACAGCCAAAGAAACTCCCAAAATAGTATTTGCCCCTAGCTTAGCTTTGTTCTCTGTATCATCTAAAGTGATCATTACACGATCAATTAAATTCTGATCAAAAATATAACCACCGTTCAGCTCATCATTTAAAATTGCATTCACATTATCAACTGCTTTGAGGACCCCTTTTCCCATGTATACTCCTTTATCATTGTCTCTAAGCTCCATGGCTTCATGAACCCCTGTAGACGCTCCAGATGGAACAGCAGCTCTACCAAAACTACCATCATCTGTAAATACTTCTACTTCAATAGTTGGATTACCTCTTGAATCTAAAATTTGTCTTGCCTGAATTTTTGCGATGTATGCCATTGTTTTTACTTTAAAAAAAAGCAGCGTAATAATGCGCTGCTTAGTTTAACTTTTCACTAATTCTTGTTTCTTTAATTTTACATATTCAATAAACTGATCAAACAAATATCTTGAATCATGAGGTCCAGGACTTGCTTCTGGATGATATTGGACAGAAAATGCGCTTCTGTTATTTATTGAAATACCTGCAAGCGTTCCGTCATTCAAGTGTGTATGTGTTACCGTAATATTATCATTTGCATTTGCACCCTCCATGTCAACAACAAAACCATGGTTTTGAGAAGTAACTTCACACTTGCCTGTAATATTATTTTTTATTGGATGATTGATTCCTCTATGCCCATTGTGCATCTTTTTTGTGGTAAGACCTTGGCTTAATGCTAACATTTGGTGGCCTAAACAAATTCCAAAAATTGTATAATTCGCATCTACTAATTGCTTAACCATATTAATAACATCTTCCAATGGTTCTGGATCACCAGGTCCATTGGAAAGCATAATCCCATCCGGGTTCCATTCTTTAATTGTTTCAAATGAGGTATTGTATGGAAAAACTTTCACTAAGCAATCTCTATCATTTAAACATCGGACAATGTTTTTCTTTACACCTAAATCTAATAACGCCACCCTATAACTTGCATCTTCTTTTCCAGCGATATACGCTTCTTTTGTTGATACCTTAGAAGCGAGTTCCATTCCTTTCATTGATGGAAGCGTATCCAATTGTGCTTTTAGACTTTCAATATCCGTGATTTCAGAAGATATAATAGCATTTTGAGCGCCATTATCTCTAATGTAGCGAACCAATGCACGTGTATCAATATCCATTATCCCGACAACACCATCCTTCTCTAAATATTCTTGTAAAGAACTCGTTTCCCCATATCGCGAATGTGTTTGAGAAAACTTCTTTGTTACCAATGCTTTTATCTTAACGCTATTTGATTCAACTTCATGCGCTTGAACACCATAATTTCCTATGTGCGAGGTTGCCATGACAACTATTTGCCCATAATAAGAAGGATCCGTAAAAATCTCTTGATAGCCGGTCATTCCAGTATTAAAAGCAATTTCTCCAGTTGTGGTGCCTATAGCACCGCATGACTTGCCATAAAAAACAGTTCCATCTGCTAATAATAAAACCGTTGTAATCTCTTTTTGAATCATAGCACAAAAATAGTGATGTTGTTAATTTTATCTATCTTTTTCTATAAACAAGAATAAAAAATTATTAACAAAAAAAGGGACAACATAAATGTTGTCCCTTTTATATAAATTAAGAATCATAAATTCCTATTCCTCTTTTTTATCGTCACCCTCTTCTTTCTTCTCTTCCTCTTCTTTTGGAGCAGATTCTTCAACCTTAGTTTCTGGAGCTTTTTCTTCAACAACCTCTTCAGTCGTTTCAGCTACTACTTCTTCAGTTACAACAGGTTCTTCTGCTTTAGTCTCTTCTTTAACTTCTTCGACTACCTCAGTTTTCACTTCTTCAACAACCTCTGCAGTTTCAACAGCCGCTTCAGTTTTCTTCTTACCTCTTCTACGTGATTTTTTCTTCGGTGCTGAACCTTCAAGTAATAATTCATTAAAGTCAACTAATTCAATCATTGCCATTTCAGCATTATCACCTAATCTGCTTCCTAATTTGATTATTCTTGTATAACCTCCTGGTCTATCAGCAATTTTTGGCGCAACATCTCTGAATAATTCAGCCGCTCCTTGTTTGCTTCTTAGGCTTTTAAACACCATTCTTCTCGAATGAGTTGTATCTGACTTTGATTTTGTAATCAAAGGCTCAACAAACTTCTTAAGTGCTTTTGCTTTCGCTATTGTAGTGTTAATTCTTTTATGCTCAATAAGTGAACACGCCATGTTTGCTAACATAGCTTTTCTGTGCGAACTTGTTCTGCTTAAGTGATTAACTTTTTTACCGTGTCTCATTTCAATTCAATTTTATGTTCTAGGTATGAGGATTAACCTCTCCATCAAACACGTATTTTTTTATTCTCTATCTAACTTATATTTTGAAACATCCATTCCAAAAGAAAGTCCTTTTGATTCAATTAAGTCTTCCAACTCAGTCAATGACTTTTTACCAAAGTTTCTAAACTTCAACAAATCATTTTTGTTATAAGAAACTAATTCTCCAAGTGTTTCAACATCTGCAGCTTTTAAGCAGTTCAGTGCTCTTACCGATAAATCCATATCAACCAATCTTGTTTTAAGCAACTGGCGCATATGTAATGATGTTTCATCAAACTCTTCAGACTCAGCTCTTTCATCATCATCCAATGTGATTCTCTCATCTGAGAATAATTGGAAATGGTGAATTAAGATTCTTGCTGATTCCTTTAAAGCATCTTTCGGGTTTATTGATCCATCCGTATCAATTTCCATTACTAATTTTTCGTAATCCGTTTTTTGCTCAACACGAAAGTTCTCAATAGAATACTTAACATTTTTGATTGGAGTATAAATAGAATCGACAAAAATTGTTCCTACAGAAGCATTCGTTAATTTGTTTTCTTCAGAAGGAACATATCCTCTACCTTTATTAATGGTAATTTCAATATTCAATTTCACTGAAGAATCCATGTGACAAAGTACATGTTCCGGATTTAATACTTGAAATGCAGATGTAAATTTCCCTATATCTCCAGCAGTCAATGTCTCTTGTCCTGATGATGTAATAACAACTTTTTCGTAATCAGTATCCTCAATTTGTCTTTTGAAACGAACTTGCTTCAAATTCAAAATGATCTCAGTTACATCTTCAACAACACCTTTAATAGTTGCAAATTCATGATCAACCCCTTCTATTTTAATAGAAGCAATTGCAAACCCTTCTAAAGAGTTTAAAAGAATTCTTCGAAGTGCGTTACCTACTGTGATACCATATCCTGGTTCAAGTGGACGAAACTCAAATTTTCCATGATAGTCCGTAGAATCTATCATGATTACTTTATCTGGTTTTTGGAAATCTAAAATTGCCATTTTTATAGTTTTAATTTTGTTAGCCTCTATTACTTAGAGTATAATTCAACGATAAGTTGCTCTTTAATGTTTTCTGGAATTTGATCTCTTGTAGGAACGATTTTCAACTCTCCTGACATTTCACTAGAATTCCAATCTAACCAATCATAAGAAGTTCTGTTAGCTAGTGAGATAGTTACTTTTTCTAATGATTTAGATTTTTCTCGCACTGCAATAACTTCTCCTACCTTAATTGAATAAGAAGGTATATTAACAATCTGACCGTTTACTGTAATGTGACGGTGAGAAACAAATTGACGAGCTGCATCACGAGTAGGAGCAATTCCTAATCTATATACAATGTTGTCTAAACGTGCTTCACACAATTGTAGTAAAAGTTCACCTGTAATACCAGATTTAGAACTTGCTTTTTTAAATAGGTTAGAAAATTGACGTTCTAAAATACCGTAAGTATATTTTGCTTTTTGCTTTTCAGCTAATTGAACTGCATATTCAGATTGTTTTCCTCTTCTTCTACCTTGTCCGTGCATCCCTGGAGGATAATTTTTCTTCTCCAAAGTTTTATCAGCACCAAAAATAGGGTCCTTGAATTTTCTTGCAATTTTCGATTTGGGTCCTGTGTACCTTGCCATCTTATAATAATTTACTAATAATTAAACTCTACGTCTTTTCGGTGGACGACAACCATTATGTGGTTGAGGCGTAACATCATTAATCTCTGTTACCTCAATTCCATTGTTATGAAGAGAACGGATAGCAGACTCTCTACCGGATCCAGGTCCTTTTACATAAACTTTAACTTTACGTAATCCAAAATCAAATGCTTCCTTCGCGCAATCTTCTGCTGCTACTTGTGCAGCATAAGGTGTATTCTTTTTAGACCCTCTAAATCCCATTTTACCGGCAGAAGACCAAGATATTACCTGACCGCTTGCGTTACATAATGATATGATAACGTTATTAAATGAAGCTTGAATGTGAGCTTGTCCAACAGGATCAACTTTAACTTTCTTCTTCTTTTTTACTGACTTAGCCATAATTAAGCTTATTTATTACTTAGTTGCTTTTTTCTTATTAGCAACAGTTTTTCTTTTTCCTTTTCTAGTTCTAGCGTTGTTTTTTGTTCTTTGGCCGCGCAAAGGTAAGCCATTTCTATGACGTATCCCTCTTTGGCACCCAATATCCATTAAACGCTTGATATTCAACTGAATTTCAGAGCGCAAAGATCCTTCAACCTTATACTCTTCAGATATCACATTACGGATTGCTCCAATCTGATCATCGTTCCAATCGTCTACCTTAATATTTTCGTCTACACCTGCTTTAGCTAATATATTAGCCGCTGTGCTTCTACCAATACCGTAGATGTAAGTTAAACTTATTACACCTCTCTTGTTGTTTGGTACATCTATTCCTGCAATTCTTGCCATAATACTTACTGTTTTCTATCCTTGACGTTGTTTGAATTTAGGATTCTTTTTGTTAATAACGTACAATCTACCCTTTCTGCGTACAATTTTGCAGTCGGATGATCTTTTCTTTACTGATGCTCTTACTTTCATCTCTTTTGTTTTATGTATTCCGATTCGCCCAGATTACTTATATCTGAACGAAATTCTTCCTTTTGTTAAATCATATGGCGACATTTCTACCTTAACCTTATCTCCAGGAAGAATGCGAATATAGTGCATTCTCATCTTTCCTGAAATATGAGCCGTAAGAATATGTCCATTTTCCAACTCTACACGAAACATTGCATTTGACAACGCTTCGATAATTGTTCCATCTTGCTCTATAGACGCTTGTTTAGCCATTCTAATTATTATTTAATACTTCTTCAATATATTTAAATGTTGACAAAACTTCTGCTTTACCTTTTGCTATTGCTACGTCGTGTTCAAAATGAGCCGATGGTTTTCTGTCTTTCGTGACAATTGTCCATCCATCTTCTAATTGAGACACTTCCTTAACTCCCAAATTAATCATTGGTTCGATAGCGATAACTAAGCCTTCTTTCATTTTTAGTCCTCTACCTCTCCTACCATAATTTGGCACTTCTGGTTTTTCGTGCAATCCTCTCCCTAATCCATGACCTACTAATTCTCTAACTACACCATATCCATTATGTTCTGCGTGTTTTTGAACGGCATACCCAATATCACCAATTCTATTGCCCGATACCGCCGCTTCTACAGCTTTATTCAAACATTCTTTGGTTACTTCAAGTAGTTTATGAACCTCTGGTGTTACCTCTCCGATTTCGAAGGTGTAAGCTGAATCTCCATAAAACCCATTCATCAACGTACCGCAATCAACAGACACTATGTCTCCATCTATCAGTGGTTTGTCATTTGGAACTCCGTGAACAACCGCTTCATTTACCGAAGTACATAAAGTATTCGGAAATCCACCGTATCCTAAGAATCCAGGTTCAGCCCCATTATCTCGAATAAACTCTTCTGCAATTTTATCTAATTGAAGAGTAGTTACACCCGGTTTAATGAGTTTAGCAACTTCTGCTAAAGTTTTTCCAACAAGTAAAGAACTTTCTCTTAATAGTTCAATTTCTTCTTTAGTCTTATAAAAAACCATACGACTAATATTAAAGCGACTGCTGCATCGACACTGCCGATGAAGTAGAACGCCCTTTTATTCTTCCACCTTTCATTAATCCATCATAATGACGATTTAATAAATGACTTTCAATTTGCTGCAATGTATCTAAAATAACACCAACCATAATTAATAATGATGTTCCTCCATAAAATTGTGCAAATCCTTGACTTACACCAAACATCATTGCAAAAGCTGGTAAAATAGCAACTACAGCAAGTAGAATTGATCCTGGTAATGTAACACGATCCATAACATTAGATATAAAATCAGATGTTTCAGAACCAGGTTTTATTCCAGGAATAAATCCATTATTTCTTTTCATATCATCAGCCATTTTATTTGGATTAATTGTAATAGCGGTATAAAAAAATGTAAACAAAATTATTAACACTGCAAACGTTATATTATACAACCATGACTGCATATTTGAAAAAGAGGTTGCAATATATTGAAAAAAATCTGAATTTTCAGCAAATTGTAGTCCTATTACAGCGGGTAAAAACATAAGAGCTTGAGCAAAAATAATAGGCATAACTCCTGAAGAATTAACCTTTAGAGGAAGATATTGTCTTTTACCACCATAAAGATTACTACCCACTACTTGTTTAGCGTATTGAACAGGAATCCTTCTAATAGCTTGAGTAAGCATTACTGTAAACATAACAACCCCAAATAACACTCCAATTTCAACAAACGTGCCTAATAATGGTCTCATTCTCTTGATTTCAGTCACGGTTCAAGACCACTTTCTGCAAGGCTAATATACGTTTAACACCATCCGTTACATTTCGACAAGACAATGTAGCACCTGAAATATTTGGTATATCTTGTTGTAGTTTGAAAGGATCGTCCAATGTTTTACCAACAAAGTTTTGTCGCCATGTATTCTCCCGTATTTCATCACCATGCGTTTCACGATAACTCATGATTTCAATTCCAACCACTTCCCCTTCAGTGCTGACTGCCAAGCCATAGGTTATAAATTCATGCTTCCCAACAACATCATCCACAATAAACCAGCCAAGTTGTTGGTCACCTTTTTTGACTTTCCAAATTTTTTGTTCATCCCATCGCTGTCTTTTTCCAGAAAGGTGTTTGATAGTATCTTTGTGTTTATCTGACAGCTTCACTAGGTGCTGAACAAACTGTGTTGCATCAGGAAATAGCAATTTCTGAGCCTTTTCAGCAGACAAATAATCCGCTGAAAAGGCAGGAGAAGCCATTACTGCTATCGGTAAACCAAGTACTGTTAGCCAACTGTTACTCATAGCAGTATCCTAAAAATCAATAC
>ENA-OSET01005124-OSET01005124.1-sediment-metagenome-genome-assembly--contig:-NODE-5124-length-11232-cov-14.019005_pt1 | contig 11232 bp, 10 predicted proteins | sample MGYA00237882_ERZ534229 | MGnify/ENA primary metagenome ERZ534229 (study PRJEB26408, sample SAMN06266212) | sediment metagenome | isolation source: Hudson Canyon methane seep mesocosm | place...
TTTAGGTGATGAGTTTCTCTGACTTTTGATGGGAAAATCTTATAAAATTGATATTCTTACCTCATTTGAGGTTGTTGGAGTGATGAATTAAACAAGGATGTAACGCGGGGTTTAATGCTAGGTAAACACGAAACCATTCACGGCTCTTGGAATAGCCAGTTAACTTTTGTTTTAGCGGCGACAGGGGCGGCTATTGGGTTAGCTAATTTCTGGAAATTTCCTTACTTGGCGGGCATGCACGGTGGTGGCTTTATTGTTGCCTACGGTATTTGCTTGTTACTAGTAGGCATTCCTGTTGCTATGGCTGAAGTGGCTTTAGGTCGACAAGGTCGTCGTAGCCCTATAACCAGTGTGAAATCTTTGGTTATCCGTGCGGGTTCTAACCGTGCATGGGGAAGCATTGGTGTGCTCTCCGTTATTTCCGGTTTTTTAATCTTAACGTTGTACTCTGTTGTGGGGGGGATGGCATTAGCTTATGTATTCTCTTCTGCTTTTGGTGAGTTTGCAGGGGGAGCACAACATCAAGTGGTTGATGTTCTGCGTCGGCTTCAGTCTTCTTCAACCTATTTTTCTTCCTGGCATACACTGTTTCTCTTATTGGTTGTGGTTGTTTCTGTTCGAGGAGTAAACAGGGGGATTGAAAGAGCCGTAAGACCTCTTTTGCCTTTGATGTTCATTTTATTACTTGTGTTGCTTCTTTTTTCTTTGCGAAATGGTGATGTTGAGCAAGGCCTTAACTTTCTTTTTACGATGAAGAAATTGACACCTCAAGCGTGGCTTGATGCATTAGGTCATGCCTTTTTTACCTTGGGTATAGGTTCTGGCGTAATGATGGTATACGGCTCGTATATGCCAGGTAGGGCAAAAATTGGGCGTTTGGTTCTTATTGTGGCCATCTTAGATTTGTTAGTGGCTGTTGCTGCAGGTTTGGTTATTTTTCCTGTGTTATTTGCAAATGATTTATCGCCTGTTGCTGGTTTTGGACTCGTTTTCCAGTCTATGCCCTTCGCTTATAGCAATATGGTGGGGGGGCAGTTTTTTAGTGTAATGTTTTTTGTTTTGATTACCTTTGCTGCGTGGAGTTCTGCTATTGCTGTGATGGAGCCATCTGTGGCTTGGCTTGTGGAGCGGCTTAACACTAATAGAGGGTTCGCTACTTTTATTGTTGCGGTTGCTGCATGGGGCTTGGGGGTTGTTGCTATTTTATCCTTTAGTGCTTGGCAGGATGTTCAGTTTTTGGGGATTAGAATTTTTAATGGTTTAGATATTGTTACATCGCGTTTATTACTCCCTTTGGTTGGCTTTTTAGTAGCTTTATATGTTGGCTGGTTTCTTAAAGCTGAGTTTATTGGTGAAGAATTTTCGAACTATCAACCATGGTATTTTAGTTTTTGGAGATTAATGCTGCGTTGGTTTGCTCCCATTGCAATTGCAGCTATTTTCTTAACCAATCTATTTGAGTTGGGTGAAGATCTTTGTTCGCAAGAGGGTAAGCAGTTTGTTTGTGCGACGTTCACTTTTAATGACGATTCGCCTATAGATGAGGCAGTGGTTCTGGGGGAGTAAGTTGATGTTTGTGCTTCGGGGTGAGAAATTTCCTAAATTTGGTTAGAATAGGTGCATTAAAGTGATTTCGCAGAATGTAGAACAAGCATTTTAAACGATATTGTTGATTGGTTTACTATTTGTTGGTTTGTTAATGGCCCATACTATTGATCGAAGTGCGCTGGTTTTTCACTCATCAGAGCGCATGTATAGCATTGTAAATGATGTTGTCTCTTATCCCGCTTTTCTTCCATGGTGCTCTGATGCTCAAATTGTTTCTCATTGTCAGCAGGAGATGGTTGCAACATTGGGGGTAGCTAAAGGCGCTGTGAGGCAGCAATTCACCACACGTAATAGTTTTATTGAGCATAATGAAATTAAAATGGAATTAGTTGACGGGCCGTTTCGCTATCTTAAAGGGGTGTGGCAATTTAAGCCTCTAGAAACAACTGCCTGCAAAGTGATTTTGAAGTTGAATTTTGATTTTGAAAGTCAGTTAGCGAAGGTGGCTTTATCATCTGTTTTTAATCAGGCCGCGAATACTATGGTTGATGCATTTTGCAAACGAGCGAATGAAGTTTATGGGAATTAGTAAGGTTAGGGTCGAGGTTGCCTTTGCTGCGCCTGATGAGCAAAAAATTATTGGGCTGGATGTGCTTATTGGAACAACAATGTACGATGCGATTGTTCAGTCAGGTATTACCAATATATTTCCACAAATTGATATAGAAAATGATAAGTGTGGGATTTTTGGAAAGGCAGTTAAAAAGCCAAAAGAATATGAATTAAGAGAAGGGGATAGGGTTGAGATTTATCGGCCTTTAATTATTGACCCTAAGCAGGCCCGACTGAACCGGGCTGCAAAGAAGTAAGATTGTTGTAGCTTGTGAGAACGTAGTTTGTGTTAACCTAGTACGCGTGGTTTTCATCTAATAACTCACCTGTGAAGCGGGTGAATTTTTCATTTTCGTAAAATACGGTAATTAGCTGCTTTTCGGTTTTTCCGCCAGCCATTTGATAGGTGTAGGCATAGTTTTCGTAGTTATCATCAAACATATTATCAACCATTGGGTTGCCTAGAACAAAGTGCACCTGCCTACGGTTCATGCCTGGCTTGAGTTGGTCAAGCATATCTTGTGTAATGATATTACCTTGCTGGATGTTTATCTTGTAAACGCCAGGGAATGAACAGCCTCCAATACTTAATAGTAAAATAAGTGCGGGTAAGTATGTCTTTAAAAGTATTTTGAAATGAAAGTTTTGCATCTGTTTTTGCATCTAGAATAGAATTCCACTATCTTGGGTCAATCTGAAGAATGATACCTGAAGTTGTGACTAACTGCGATGGCATATAAATCAAAAGTTAACAACAGTGAAAAATAACTTAGTTAATGCCTTCTTTAATTAATCGAAAAATAATTTGGTTTGGAAAAAGTATGTCTCCTGAAAATAATGAACTGCGTAAAGCAGGACTAAAAGTCACGTTACCTCGTGTTAAAATTCTGACAATGCTTGAAAAGGCCGATAATCATCACATGAGTGCTGAAGATGTTTATAAGTCACTGCTAGAGGCAGGTGAGGATGTTGGTTTGGCAACGGTATATCGTGTGCTTACCCAGTTTGAGACAGCAGGTTTAGTTTTGAGGCATAACTTTGAGGGTGGTCATGCGGTTTTTGAGTTGGCGACAGATGATCATCACGATCATATGGTTTGTGCTGAAACGGGGCAGGTGATTGAGTTTTGTGACCCTATCATTGAGCAGCGACAGCGCGAAATTGCTGAAGAGCATGGTTTTGATCTTATTGATCATAGCTTTACTTTGTACGTAAAGCCAAAAGCCTAAGTAGTACTTATGTGCATGCCTAGTGTTTAGACTTCAGTTAGTTCCAGCATTTCCTGAGCATGCGCTAGTGTATGCTCTGTAATATTTACTCCGCCTAACATTCGAGCTACTTCCTGTGTGCGCTTATCTCCTTCAAGGGTATTAATTCTTGAGTGAGTTTCTTTTTTGTTTGTAAGTTTGCTAACAAACAAGTGGTGGTGTCCTTGTGAAGCCACTTGAGGTAGATGAGTGACACTTAGAACTTGCCCCTTGCTGCCTAGTTTTCTAAGTAACTTCCCTACGACCTCTGCGGTTGCCCCACCAATCCCTACGTCAACCTCATCGAATACCAATGTTGGGATGGTTGATGTTTGAGCTGTTGCAACCTGAATAGAAAGGCTGATGCGTGAAAGCTCTCCGCCTGAAGCTACTTTATTTAAAGGTTTTGGTGGCTGCCCTGGGTTTGCACTTACTAAAAATTCAATATCTTCCTGTCCATGCTGAGAAAATAGGGTACTTGGAAATGGTGTTATTTGGGTAATGAATTTGACGGAAGGCATGCCTAAATCTGCAAGTTGTTTTGCTATTTTACTGTCTAGTGTTTGAGCTGATTTAATTCTTGCCTTGGTGAGTTTAGCTGCTGAGGCCTTGTATTTTTCAGCTAGTTTTGCTGTTTCTTTGCTTAGTGTATCGATATTTCCATCGCCATCTTCGAAGGATTGTAACTCTTTGCTTAACCCTCTTTGGAAGGTTGGAAGTTCCTCTGGTGTAATTTTATGCTTTCTGGCTAATTGATAACTTACGCTTAAACGCTCGTCCACCTCTTGAAGTCTTGCTGGGTCAATCTCAAAATGATCAACAAAGCCGCGAATACTGTGACTGGCTTCTTCAATTTGTATGAGTGCATCTGAAAGTAGGCTTTGAGCTTCGCTAAGGTCTTTATGCTTTACTGGGAGTGAGTCGAGAGTTTGTAGTGCTGAGGATAGCATTGACTGAGCGGTTGTTTCTCCATCATCACAGAGTTGCAGTACTTGATGACTACTGTTTATGAGTTGTTCTGCATGACTAAGTGATTGTTGTTCTTTTTCAAGATTTGGGACTTCATCGTCAGTTAGTCCCAGGTCATTAAGTTCTTTAACCTGATATTTTAATAATTGAATTCTGGCATCTCTCTCATCTTGATTGTTTTGTATTTCTTCTAGCTTTTGTGCTTTTTTAGACCACTGCTTGTGGTCCGAGTTTACTGTTTGGGAAAGTGATTTTAGACCTGAAAATTCATCAATAAGTCGGCGATGAGTTTCTTTTTTGAGCAATGATTGGTGTTCATGCTGACTATGTATGTCTATTAGTATTTCGCCTAGTTCGCGCAAATTATTAAGTGCATTGGGTTGGCCGTTAATGTAGCCGCGTGATCGGCCTTCGCTGGTAATTACTCGACGGAGGATGCATTCGTTATCATTATCTAGATCGCAATTCTTTAACCATTTTTGAGCTTTAGGTAAGTTGCTAATGTCGAATACTGCAGATATGTCGGCTCTGTCGGCTCCGTGTCTAACTAAGCCACTTTCAGCTCTATCGCCTAGGGTAAGGCCAAGGGCACCTAAGATAATAGATTTTCCGGCGCCTGTTTCACCCGTAATAACGGTCATACCTTGCTCAAAGAATAATTCGAGGTGATCGGCAATGGCCAAATTATCTACTGTGAGTTGGGTTAGCATGCAAGGCTCCGTGATCTTAGGTTATATGTTTAGATATACAGTAGTATGGCTAATTTTTTTAATGAGTCAACGACTATTAATTTGAAAATGATAAAATTTCTGTGATGGATTTAAATGGGTTAAAAAATAGCCCTTGAAAGTGCAGTGGTATAACCCCATATACGGCGGTATTCATAGTATTAAGATTAATAGTGTAAAGACTATTTGTAATGTAGATATATTAAGGGGAGATCGCTGAATGAGCGTAGATGAACAGAATGTTGATAATAATCCTGAAGAATCAATGCAGGATCACGAAGTTCTGAATGCTGAAGTTGAGCAGGATGTTCAGCCTGAAGCCAGTGAAAGTGCTGATGCTGCGCCTGAAGGTGGAGCAGATTTGCAAAAAGAAGTAGTTTTATTGCAAGAGCAAATAGTGACACTGAAAGATCAGGCATTAAGGGCAACTGCCGACGCACAAAATATTCGTCGCCGCTCTGAGCTAGATGTCGAAAAAGCACACAAATTTGCTTTAGAGAAATTTACAAAAGAACTTTTACCTGTAGTTGATAGCCTGGAGAAGGCGCTAGAAAGCAGTGAAGGTGATGATGAAAGTCCAGCGGTCTTACGTGAAGGAGTCGAAATGACTTTAACGCTGCTTACATCGGGTCTTAAAAAGTTCAATGTAAACCAACTTGATCCTGTGGGAGAGCCTTTTGATCCCTCTCATCATGAGGCTGTGTCAATGATTGATGCGCCAGATGCAGAGCCTAATTCGGTGATTGTGGTTATTCAAAAAGGGTATACCTTGAATGACCGGTTGGTACGCCCTGCGATGGTTATGGTGGCTAAAGCTTCACCAATAATTGATGCGAAGGCTTGAAAAAAATAGATCAAGGCCAATATAAGCAAGTAATCCAGTTTGGTCTGGCGCTTAAGCGGAATTACAAGTAGATAAATGAGTGTTGCGCTGGCGTTGAAATTAAAACGAATTTAAGTTTTGGAGTAAAAAATGGGTAAGATAATCGGAATCGATTTAGGAACAACCAATTCATGTGTTGCTATCCTTGACGGCAAAGAAGCAAAAGTAATTGAGAATGCAGAAGGTGATCGTACTACCCCTTCTATCGTTGCTTATACGGATGACGAAACATTAGTAGGTCAGCCTGCTAAGCGTCAGTCAGTAACTAACCCAACAAATACACTGTTTGCAATCAAGCGTTTGATTGGTCGTCGTTTTGAAGATGATGTTGTTCAAAAAGACATTCAGATGGTGCCTTACAAAATAGCCAAAGCTGACAATGGTGATGCTTGGGTTGACATTAAGGGCGACAAAAAGGCTCCTCCACAGGTTTCTGCTGAAATTTTGAAGAAAATGAAAAAAACAGCGGAAGACTATTTGGGTGAATCAGTAACGGAGGCTGTTATTACAGTTCCTGCTTACTTTAATGATTCACAGCGTCAGGCTACAAAAGATGCGGGTCGTATTGCTGGCTTAGATGTTAAACGTATTATTAATGAGCCAACAGCAGCTGCGCTTGCATATGGTTTAGATAAGAAAAGTGGTGACTCAGTCATTGCTGTTTATGACTTAGGTGGTGGTACATTCGATATCTCAATTATTGAAATTGCTGATGTTGATGGAGAAATTCAGTTTGAAGTGTTGGCAACAAATGGTGATACTTTCTTGGGTGGTGAAGATTTCGACCTGAAGATGATCAATTTCCTTGCTGATGAATTCAAGAAAGATAGCGGTATTGATCTAAAGGGTGATCCTTTAGCGATGCAGCGTTTGAAAGAAGCGGCTGAAAAAGCAAAGGTAGAGCTGTCAACTACTCAGCAGACTGATGTTAACTTGCCATATATCACAGCTGACCAGACTGGTCCTAAGCACCTTAACGTAAAAGTAACACGTGCTAAACTGGAGTCTTTGGTTGAGGCTTTGGTTAAGCAGAGTTTGGCGCCATGTCAAACTGCACTAAAAGATTCTGGTTTGGATAAGTCTGATATAGACGACATCATTCTTGTTGGTGGTCAGTCACGTATGCCACTTGTTCAGCAATTAGTTCAGGACTTTTTCGGTAAAGAGCCTCGCAGAGATGTAAACCCAGATGAAGCTGTTGCCATGGGTGCAGCCATTCAGGCTGGTGTATTATCTGGCGATGTTACAGATGTATTGTTGCTTGATGTTACTCCATTGACTTTGGGTATTGAGACAATGGGTGGTGTTGCAACATCATTGATCGACAAGAACACAACGATTCCTTCGAAGAAATCTCAGGTTTTCTCTACTGCTGATGATAATCAGTCTGCAGTAACTATTCATGTTGTTCAGGGTGAGCGTAAGCAGGCTGCTCAGAATAAATCGCTAGGTCGTTTTGATTTGGCTGACATTCCACCTGCACCTCGTGGCATGCCTCAGATTGAGGTTACTTTTGATATCGATGCAAACGGTATTTTGAATGTATCTGCTAAAGATAAGGCAACCGGTAAAGAGCAGTCTATTGTTATTAAGGCTTCTTCAGGTTTGTCTGATGATGAAGTAGAAAACATGGTGCGTGATGCTGAGAGTCATGCTGAAGAAGATCGTAAGTTTGAAGAGCTTATCACTGTTCGCAATCAGGCTGACGGCTTAATTCATGCTGTTAAGAAGACGCTTGAAGAAGCTGGCGATAAGGCAGAAGCTGATGAGAAAGCTCAAATCGAGACAGCAATCACTGAGCTTGAAGAAGCGATTAAGGGTGATGATAAAGATGATATCGAAGCTAAGACTCAGAAGTTAACAGAAGTTTCTTCTAAGTTGGCTGAGAAGCTACAAGCTGAGCAGGCTGCAGCGGGTGCTGGAGCACCTGAAGGTGAGCAAGCTCAGACACAAGGCGCTGATGATGATGTAGTTGATGCCGAATTTGAAGAAGTTAAAGAAGATAAGTAGTAAGCTATAACTTACTCTCGTTAGCGTGTTGCTGGCGATGTGTAAAGTGTATACGGTAGAGCGCGGGGGTCTTCTCCCGCGTTGTGCTATTTAAAAAACACCAGAAATACAGCAGAACATCTATGTCAAAGCGAGATTATTACGAGGTCCTCGGTGTATCTAAGTCCGCGGATGGGAAAGAAGTAAAAAAAGCCTATAGAAAAATGGCGATGAAGTATCATCCGGATAGAAATCCTGATGATAAGGGTGCCGAAGATAAATTTAAAGAGGCTTCGGAGGCTTATGAGATTCTTTCTGACTCAGAAAAGCGAGCTGCATATGATCAGTATGGTCATGCTGGCGTAGATGGAAGTGCGGGTGGTGGCTTTGGTGGTGGAAGTGGCAACTTTAGCGATATTTTTGGTGATGTTTTTGGTGATATTTTTGGTGGCGGCGGTGGAGGTGGCGGTCGCAGTCGATCTACGCGCGGTGCTGACCTAAGGTATACGCTTGACCTTGATCTTGAGAATGCTGTTAAGGGCACTACTGTAAAGATAAAAGTGCCAACGCAGGTTAATTGTAAAACATGTGATGGTAGTGGGGCAGAGAAGGGATCAAAGCCTGAAACTTGTGGAACGTGTCACGGTGCTGGTCAGGTGCGTATGCAGCAGGGGTTCTTCTCTGTTCAGCAAACATGTCCTCATTGTCGTGGTCGTGGAAAGGTAATTAAGAAGCCTTGTAAGAGTTGTCACGGTGCAGGAATGGTTGAAGAACAGAAAACACTTTCTGTTAAGGTGCCTGCAGGTGTTGATACGGGCGATAGAATTCGTTTGGCTGGTGAGGGTGAGGCTGGTGTTCAGGGTGGCCCTTCTGGTGATCTTTATGTTCAAATTGCCGTTAGAGAGCATCCGATTTTTGTAAGGGATGGTAAGAATCTCTATTGTGATGTGCCTATTACTTTTGTAGATGCTGCATTAGGTGGTGAGTTAGAGGTGCCTACCTTAAATGGGCGTGTTAAATTAAAGATACCGGCAGAAACGCAAACAGGAAAAATGTTTAGATTGCGTGGTAAGGGTGTTGCTCCTGTTAGAGGTGGTGGTGCTGGTGATCTGCTTTGCAGGGTGACTATTGAGACGCCTGTTAACTTGAATAAAAAACAGAAAGAATTGCTTAAAGATCTTCAAAAAACAATGGAGTCTGGAGGTGATAGTCAGCATGCGCCTCATAAGCACTCTTGGTTTGAGGGTGTGAAAAACTTCTTTGATGATATGAAATTATAGGCTGTAAGACATAGGTTTTAAATTTCAGATTATTATATCTAAAATGGGGCCCTTTTGATTAAAATCGAGGCCCCATTTTAGTATTTGGCAGTCAATTTTTTAAAGAGAGCTGGATATGACTCGAGTAGCAGTGATTGGTGCGGCAGGCCGTATGGGTAAAGTCTTGATTGAGGCGGTGGTGCTGGCAGAGGGTGTGGAGTTTGGCGCTGCCATTGTTAGTCCGGGCAGTTCCTTGATTGGTGTCGATAGTGGGGAATTAGCTGGCGTTGGTAAGCAGGGAGTATTTGCAGCTGGTGATCTTGAGTCTGTTGCTGATCAGTTTGATGTGCTTGTTGATTTTACTAGTCCTGAGCTCACAATGAAAAATGTAGAGGCTTGCCGTAAGTTGGGGAAGCAGATAGTAATAGGTACAACGGGTTTGAGTGATGAGCAGAAGGGGGTGTTGGAAGATTCTGCTGGTGAAATTGCGATTGTATTTGCGCCCAATATGAGTGTTGGCGTTAATCTCACATTTAAGTTGCTTGAGTTGGCCGCTAAGGTGTTGGGTGATGATGTAGATATTGAGGTGGTTGAGGCGCATCATCGTCATAAAAAAGATGCGCCTTCAGGTACGGCATTACGAATGGGTGAGGTGATTGCAGATACCTTGGGGCGAGACCTTAAAGAGTGTGCGGTTTATGGTCGTGAAGGGATTACAGGTGAGCGTGATAGAAAAACGATTGGCTTTGAGACTATTCGGGCTGGGGATATAGTCGGTGAGCATACTGTAATGTTCGCGGGTATTGGGGAGCGAATTGAAATTACTCATAAAGCTAGTAGCAGAATGACCTTTGCAAAAGGTGCTGTGCGAGCGGCAACTTGGTTGGCAGGCCATGAAAAAGGATTATTTGATATGCAGGATGTTTTGGATTTACATTAAATCTGATAAGTGAAATTTGTATAGTGTACTTAAAAGAGTTAATTGATTCATAGACAGAAAGGCATGGAAACAGTAGAATGGCACGGTTTGAGCGTAGCTATGTTTCTACGGCTCAGATACAGAATCTAGGTTCGATAAAGTACGCCGTAAGTAAGCCGTATTCGAACGACTGCTGAAATTCATAATAAAAAGCGAGGTGGGGGTTTTCCCATCTCGCTTTTTTACAAATTGAATCAGTATCTTATAAGCCTTTGCCAATCGATTTAAAGAGGAAATGGTGTTGACTAAACCTGCAATTCTTGCCCTTGAAGACGGAAGTATTTTTAAGGGGGTTTCTATCGGCGCGGATGGACAGTCCAGCGGAGAAGTGGTTTTTAATACATCAATGACCGGCTATCAGGAAATTCTGACTGACCCGTCTTATGCCCGCCAGATTGTAACGCTGACCTATCCACATATTGGCAATACCGGAGTTAACTCGGAAGATGTTGAGTCCGATACACTTGCTGTTGCAGGTCTGGTAATCAGAGATTTGCCTTTGCTGGCAAGTAACTGGCGTTCTGAGAAGTCATTAGACGTCTACCTTAAAGAAAATGGCATTGTCGCTATCGCAGATATTGATACACGACGCCTGACTCGAATTCTTCGTGAAAAAGGTGCTCAGAACGGTTGTATTCTGGCTGGTGATGCGGCGCTTGAAAAGCTAGCGGAAGAGGCTGCTTTATCTGCAGCTAAAGACTTTCCTGGCTTGAAAGGAATGGACCTTGCGAAAGAGGTTACTCGTTCAGATATTTCTTCATGGGCTGAGTCTAGTTGGGACCTTAAGTCTGGCTATGGAAAGAATGAAGACGAAAACTTTCACGTTGTAGCCTATGACTTTGGTGTGAAGCATAACATTCTAAGAATGTTTGCTGATCGTGGTTGTCGCCTGACGATTGTACCGGCTCAAACACCTGCATCTGAAGTGTTGGCAATGAACCCTGATGGCGTGTTTTTATCAAATGGCCCCGGTGACCCAGAGCCTTGTGATTACGCTATTGCAGCAATAAAAGAAGTG
>ENA-OSET01005125-OSET01005125.1-sediment-metagenome-genome-assembly--contig:-NODE-5125-length-11230-cov-3.100242_pt1 | contig 11230 bp, 8 predicted proteins | sample MGYA00237882_ERZ534229 | MGnify/ENA primary metagenome ERZ534229 (study PRJEB26408, sample SAMN06266212) | sediment metagenome | isolation source: Hudson Canyon methane seep mesocosm | place: USA:Hudson...
TATTTATCAAGAAGAGTGCAGCATCATTCGGATACATTCGTGCAATATATCACTTACTGGTTGAGCAAGGCATTATGAACAAACTTCGCTCGATATGAATTCCATACTCAATAATTCCAAAAACAAACTCTCAACCAAGAGGCAGCTTGATTAACCCCAAGTTTCAACCATACTTTGGAGATGCATGAGCCTCGATAGCACTTCTAAAAGCTATCTCATCGGCACAAACAAGGGGAACTAAATGATCTCTCGGTTGACATCAACTTCTTGGCTTCATCTATTTTTCTTATTCTGCACTATCAGTTGTGCTCTGATATTCAGTGCATGTTCTGAAAGTACTAGTCCTGACAAAAACAAAAGCCCAGCAGTACAACAGCCAGTATCAAAAAAAGCGGAGAAAGAAGAACCAAAAACTATCGCCTTGGTAATGAAGACATTAACCAATCCTTTCTTTATCGAAATGGAACGCGGGGCCAGACTTGCAGAAAAAGAATTGGGTATCACTCTACTCGTTAAAACAGCCGCTCAAGAAACCTCTATTCAACAACAGATCAGTATTGTAGATGAACTCATTCGGGAGAACGTCGATGCTATCGTCATTGCACCAGGCGACTCTATTGAACTTATTCCTGTTCTGAAACAGGCTCAGGATCAAGGTATTATCATCATCAATATAGATAATCGTCTAGACCCCAAATACTCTAAAATCACAAGCCTTAGTAACGTTCCGTTTATCAGTGTTGATAATAGAACAGCAGCCTACCTGTCAGTCAAGGCCCTCACCGACAATATAAAACACCCAAGCTCGGTGGCAATATTGGAGGGAATTCGCGGAGCCTACAATGCAGAAGAAAGAAAAAAGGGCGCAATAGCAGCTTTTGAAGAGCACCCCTTTACAACCGTGGTTGCAATGGAAACGGCCAATTGGAAAATTGACGAAGCATTTGAGGTGAGTAAACAAATATTTAGCAATCATCCAGATATTAAAGCGCTATTCTGCGCCAATGACATGATGGCATTGGGCGCTATTGAATACCTTAAGTCGACTGAACGTAGTGATGTTTTGGTCGCTGGATTTGATGCCTTGAAGCAAGCAAAAGACGCTATCCGCGCGGGTAAACTCGTGGTGACAGTCGACCAACAAGCCGCAGAACAAGGCTATCAAGGTATATTGTTTGCGCATAATGCGCTGGCCGCCGAAAAGCTTCCACAAGTATTGTTGATAGACACAAAAATCCTGACGATTAAAAACTTAAATTAGGTGCTAGCTAAGCAATGACAAATCCTTGGCGAAAAATCATTACTAAATACATCAGCTTTTTGTTATTTATTGGGGTACTGCCACTATTGGCGTTTGGCTTACTTTCCTATCAAATTTCAAGCCAGACACTACAAGAGGTAAAAAGTGAGCTGTCCCAAGCCTTACTCAACGATCAAGTACGATTTCTTGAATTAAAACTGGCTCAGGTCGACAATGTTATTGCCAATATTTCCGGCGTAGAAGCGATTACATACGCACTAGATGACATAAATGATCACGCTGACTCATATACTAGCTTAGCGACACAGGCTCGAATTGGCTATATTCTAAACGGCTATTTACATCTTCAAGGGCTAGTATCAATAGATATTTTTACTGAGGGCGGCGCTCATTATCACGTCGGGGATACCCTGAATGTGAGTGAAATTCAAGAAAAGGTAAAAGACGAAATAAGGAGCGAATCATTAAAATCAAAACGTCAAACTTATTGGGCTGGCGTTATTCCCAATGTAAACAAAGCCTCTAATCACTCTTCAGTACTAGCCGCCTCAAAGGCAATTTGGGCAACAGACCGTCAAACTATGGAGGTACGCCCTATTGCCTTTATTCTGGTTAACTACAGCCTAAAACACCTTTATGATCATTTTTCTAAGATTGACTTGAGCGCTAATGGTGAAATAGTACTTATCGACCAGCGAAAGAACATTATTTATAGCCATGACCAGAAAGAAGTGGCGCAAGCTCCCAATGCTTTCGTCAGCGAGATTCTTAAGACGAATATTGATGCGAGCAATTTTTCGGAAATGTTTGTATGGGACGACACATCATACCTGATTCAAAAACAAACGATACAGGCATTCGACTGGCAAATACTCAATATCATCCCGGAAAAAACCTTTCTAAGCGGTGTCACTAAAATTCGTGAAGTGACCGCGTTTCTAGTATTTCTTGGCATTACAATTGTAGGATGTGCAGCTTTATTCTTCTCTCATCATATAGTCAAGCCTATTAGAGATGTCATTACCGGGTATAAACAACTACAAACAAACTCTTTTAACCTAGAACATCGATTGCCTATTCGAAGCAATGATGAAATAGGGGAACTTGTTAAATGGTTCAATAGTTTCCTTGATAACCTCAAAGCCAGAAAAACTTCAGAGGAAGCGCTACGAGAGAGTGAAGAGCGGTATGCTTTAGTGGCTAGCGCTACAAATGAAGGTCTCTGGGACTGGAATCTGAAAAGCAACGAGATCTACCTTTCTCCGCGTTTTCTCTTTCTGATTGGTAAAGACCCAAGCGAGGAAGAAATTTTTTACTCACCCGAAGAGTGGCTAAAACTAATTCACCCTGATGATGAAGGTATTGTTAAGAAAGAAATTGATGATCATTTGGCAGGAAATACTCCTTTCTTTCAGTGTGAGCTCAGGTTACAACATCAGAGCGGCTCCTATTACTGGACTTTGTCACGCGGCTTGGCCGTCAGGGACACATCTGGACAGGTCATCAGAATGGCGGGCTCCCATACAGATATATCTGCCCGTAAAGAAGCCGAAAGCCAGTTACGACATGAAGCTTTTCACGACAACCTAACGGGGCTTTATAACCGCGCCTGGCTTATTTCTTATCTTCAGAAATTGCTGCTCGAATCCAAAAGGCATGATAATGAAATGTTTGCCATTCTCTTTCTTGACCTAGATCGCTTCAAAATAATTAACGATACTCTCGGTCATGTTGCTGGAGATGAATTGCTTATTCAAGTGTCTCAACGGCTTATTGCTTGTTTACGCGGCTCAGACCTGCTTGCACGCTTTGGTGGAGATGAATTTGTCATCCTTCTAGAGCATAGTGATGACTATCATTTCACCCTTGTTGCTGAGCGTATACTTCAAGCCATTACTCGCCCTTTCCATATACAGGGCAATAATATCAAAAGCGGCATTAGCATCGGTATTACGCATAGTTTATCAGACTATTCCAGCTCTGATGAAATGCTCAGAGATGCTGACATTGCGATGTATCAGGCCAAAAAGGCAGGAAAAAACTGTTATGTTATATTTGATGAAAATATGCGTAAACACTTACTTAACCGTATATCGATGGAAAAAGGTCTTGATGCAGCGATAAAAAATGATGGCCTTGAATTAGTCTACCAACCTATTATTTCACTTTCTTCATCTCAGCTAGTCGGTTTTGAAGCTCTGGTTAGGTGGCACGATAAGTCATTAGGTTCTATAGGTCCTGATGATTTTATTCCGCTTGCTGAACGATGCAACCTCATCAATCCGCTGGGTAGATGGGTGCTTGAAAATACTTGCCGACAATGGCAATTATGGAAAGAAAAGTATAACGGCATAGATAAACTAAAAATATCCATTAACTTATCCCCCCTACAATTCCACGATGAAATATTTCTTAAAGGCATCCCAAAAACCTTATCAGATTATGGCGTCAAGGGGACTGAACTTGCCTTTGAAATAACCGAAACGGCCATCATTCACGAAACCGAGTTGGCAGCACGGGTCATAAGTGAATTTAAGCAAATGGGCATTAGTGTACATTTGGATGACTTTGGAACAGGCTATTCCTCACTGAGTCACTTATCCGGTTTTTCCATTGATTTAATAAAGATTGACCGTTCATTTATTCAAAAATGTAAAGAAGGCACCTGCAAAGAACACCAATGCGATACAAAAACAATCGACATGGATAAATGCGAGATAAAGCAATGCCGAGAGCAGCATAAACAGGTAAAAATGGTAAGTGCCGTGATCAACCTTGCCCACGAACTCGGCATCAAGTGCACTGCTGAGGGAATTGAAGAACTTGCACAGCAGGAACTACTTCAAAATGATAATTGCGATTATGGTCAAGGTTTTTATATTTCTAAACCTTCTTCCGCAGAAGATATTGAAGCGTTTATTATTGCGCACGAAAAAAACATTGTTAACCAGAATTATCCATAAACTTAAGCAGTAAGGTCAGCTCGAGACTTTTCTTGTTGCTGATAGAACACTTATCAATTATATATGATTCATTACCAACAGGTATTAATCCTGACAGACATCTACTCGAACATCACGACCTTGTCATATGCTCACAAGCCCCCTGTCCCAGAATGTCCTGCGAGTGGCTCAGTATGTCCTAGTACAGAAAAATAATCTCGCTAAAGTACTGGATGTAGAAAGTGTACTCACTATATCCAGGAGCCAGTAGTATGACAAATAGATGCATTATCATTGGTGCAAGCCACGCAGCGGCACAGTTAGCGCCAAGTCTTCGACAAGAAGGCTGGACTGGTGAAATTTTAGTCATTGGTGACGAACCTCATTTGCCTTATCACAGACCACCGCTGTCCAAAACATACCTCGCGGGTGATAAGTCCACTGAATCCCTGCTTATTCGACCGCAGGCGTTTTACGATAAGAGTGATGTTACATTTCGTGTTGGTCATGTCTCTTCAATCAATAGAGGAAATCAAACAGTTAGTTTAGAGTCTGGAGAAGTATTCAACTATAGCAAGCTCGCTATCTGCACTGGCGCGCGTGTTAGGACAATCTCGTTTCCTGGTGACGATCTCCAAGGCATCCACTATTTGAGAAAAATTGCCGACGTTCAAGGTATTCAAAAAGAAGTCGATAAAGGTAAACGAGTTGTGATTATTGGCGGGGGTTATATCGGCCTTGAAACTGCATCCGCAATAAAAAAAATGGGTATGGATGTGACAGTATTAGAAATGACTTCACGCATTTTACAGCGAGTCACTGCCCCGCAATTGTCAGCCTTTTACAAACGCATTCACTCCGAGGAAGGTGTTAAGATTCACGCCAATGTTTCAATGTCTGAAATCCGCGGTGAAACGCGAGTCGAAGAAGTCGTTTGTGATGATGGTTCAAGCTACCCTGCAGATATTGTGATCATTGGTGTGGGCGTGATTCCCAACATTGAACTAGCGCAAGAAGCAGGTTTAGAAATCGATTCAGGGATAGTGGTTGATCAGTACTGCAATACGAATGACCCCAATATTTTTGCTGCCGGAGACTGTACCAGACACTTTAATAAGGTCTATGGCCGCGACATACGTTTGGAGTCTGTACCCAATGCCGGCGAACAAGCTAAAGTGGCGGCCTCTTCAATATGTGGCGGTAGCAAGGAAAACCATAGCCTACCTTGGTTCTGGTCAGACCAATATGATCTCAAGTTGCAAATAGCTGGCTTGAGCGAAGGTTATGATAAACTACTTATGCGCGGTGATAGCAATGTTGGGCGAAGCTTCTCGGCCTTTTATTTAAAAGAAGGAAAGCTAATTGCTGCTGACTGTGTGAATCGACCACAAGAATTTATGCTCTCTAAAAAAATTATCTCTCAACAACTTAGTGTCGACCCTACTCGCTTAGTCGACGAGAATATTCCTGTAAAAGAGTTGCTACAAAATTAGGTATTGCTCAGTTTTGGTCTATCTGATACTTCTGGCGATATTGGCTCGGCGTAAGCTTATACCAGCGTTTAAACGTCCGCCGGAAGCTTGAACTATCGTGGTAGTTGAGCATAGCCGCTATCGCTTCGGTCGAAAGCTTGGTTTCACTAAGGAAGTTGGCAGCCTGCTGAGAGAGCATTTCTTCTTTTATCTGTTTAAAAGTAGTGCCTTCTTCCAACAATTTTCGCGCTAAGGTTCGTCTACTCATGAACAAACTCGCAGCTGCGTCATTTACATTGAAAGAGCCTGCCGAATGGGACAGAAACATCTTTTGAACCTTTGCTTTGTACGGGCTGTTTCCCTGGTTAACCTTAGCTAATAACGCTTGGCATTGCCTCAACGCCAATTTATAGCTTTCACGATCAGCTAAAATATTCCGCTCATTTAATAGTGACATGGGGATTCTGAATTTGAGCTCAGATGTAGAAAACGAAATAGGACAACTAAAAATCTCTTTATAACGATCATGATAAACAGGTTGAGGGTAAGGAAACTCAACTTCCACCTGTACTAGAGGACGCCCAAGAACTAGTTTGACCACCTCGTAAAAAACAGTGGCTGCCATTTCGCAACAACACTTATAGGTATTTTCACTGATGTCCAAGTCGAAATTGATAGTGTATTCCATCCAATCACCATGACTAGAGTCTAGGATGTTTAGGAACCAGATACGCGTAGGTGCATATTCTTTCAGCGATGTTAGAGATGTTAATACGCTTGGACTATTGATAATTAATAAACCCGTCGTGCCGTGAGTATGTGGCGTGAGCTGAGTTCCTAATTCCAAGCCAATCGCTTCATTTCCAGATATCTTCATTGTATTGTGCAATATACCAATCTGTTGTTCTGCCGTAAGCTGTGAACTTTCATCTAAAAAGGTCTCATTGCTTATACCTGTTCTATCTAACAGTAAATGTAATTCGGACATTTTTAGTCCAAGCATTCTTCCCATTAACCGCGCATAGCTCGAAGGAATCGCTGCGAACTCCACTCTCTTTTTTTGCTTTTCTACAGAAAGACTCATAGAACAACCCTAGGTTTAAATTTTATCCAGAATATCTTAAAGCACTCAACATATATCTGTCGATACTATATGTCCCGCAATGTCCTATCACTGTCCCGAAATGTCCCACTGCTGACACCAAATGTCCTACCTCTTAAGTATAAGTTGCGTAATCTAGGAAAGCATAACGAACTATTCGAATAACTATTAGTTCGTCAACAAAACTCAACGATAACTAATTTGGAGAACTCTTATATGGGCAATATCACTTTCGTAGAACACAGTGGCGAGCAACACTCGGTAGAAATTGAAGAAGGTAAAACCCTGATGGAAATTGCGATGAACAATGGTATTCCTGGCATAGACGCCGACTGTGGTGGGGAGTGCGCTTGTGGTACCTGCCACGTAATAGTTGATGCAGCTTGGTTAGACAAAACAGGCGATTCCAGCGACGACGAAATACAGATGCTGGATATGACGCCAGAAAAAGCAGACTCCTCGCGTCTTTCGTGCCAAATCGCCGTGACCAATGTAATGGACGGCATGACCGTAAACATCCCTGAATTCCAGATGTAGTCAAACGACACGCGCTTATCACTCGGCTAGTTATACAAAAGTACAGTTATAAAAAGGTACCGTTATGAAGACAGCATTTACCACGATCAAGGAAGGCATGGGATTTACTCCTGGGCATGCGACAATTAAAGCAGCACAATTTCTAAACAACACGAAATCTAAGCTAGGATTAACACGGCCCTTTCCCCTGTTTATCGAAACGCCTATTCCAGATGTTGACACCTTAGCCATTGAAGATATTGATGTCAGCAATCCGTTTCTGTATCGACAAAACAAATGGCAATCTTACTTCAAGCGTCTGCGAGACGAATGCCCTGTACATTACCAAAAGAAAAGTAAATTTGGTCCATTCTGGTCGGTTACTCGTTATGAAGACATTATGTATGTTGACAAGAACCATGAGTTATTTTCAGCCGAACCTATTATCTCCCTTGGTCCAGTACCGGAAGGTCTTGACAAAGTTGAGATGTTTATCGCCCTAGACCCTCCAAGACATGATGAACAAAGAAAGGCAGTTCAAGGTGTAGTTGCACCGAAAAATTTAAAGGAGATGGAGCAACTCATAAGAACACGAACGGCAAATAAGCTAGATAGCCTCCCCATCGGTAAATCGTTTGACTGGGTTGAGACAGTATCAATCGACCTTACCGCAATGATGTTAGCAACATTATTCGACATGCCTCTAGAAGAGCGTGGCAAACTACCCTATTGGTCAGATGTTATTGGCACAAACCCCGAAGCGACAGGCGGTGTGGGCGTAGATAACAACGAAGCTTATGAAGTAAGCGCAGAATTGCTTAAACGCTTTTCTCTGATTTGGCGAGAGAAGGAAGCCAAACTAGCTGCAGGTGAAGAGCTTGGCTTTGACTTAATTAGTCTTTTGCTTAAAGACGAAAACACAAAAAATATGATTAACGAACCACTCTCGTTCTTAGGGAATTTGGCCTTACTCATTGTTGGTGGGAACGATACGACCCGTAACTCAATGAGCTCGGGCGTGAATGCTTTGCATGAATTCCCTGAGCAGTTTGAAAAGCTCAAGAAAGATCCAAGTTTAATACCCAATATGGTATCCGAGATTATCCGCTGGCAAACACCGCTTGCCTACATGAGACGAATTGCTAAACAGGATGTTGAGTTAAATGGCCAAACTATCAAAAAAGGCGACAAAGTAGTTATGTGGTACGTCTCTGGCAACCGAGATGAACGAAATATCGAAGAACCTGATGAGTTTATTATTGATCGTAAAGATGCACGAAAACATCTCTCCTTTGGTTTTGGTGTTCACCGTTGTATGGGTAATCGTCTGGCGGAAATGCAGCTACGAATCCTTTGGGAAGAAATGCTCAAACGCTTCGACAAAATCGAAGTGGTTGGTGATCCCGAGTACACACAATCTAACTTCGTAAAAGGCTTTTCAAGGCTTCCAGTGAAGTTGACAGCAAAACATCCTTATTCACAAATGAATGATTCATCGTTCGGTCAGGTTTGAAGAGTCTGGCTGAACCATGAACGATTCATAAATAATATGTCTTGAAGCCTGTAATTGGGGATAAACAATTGTAAGCCACTAATGTTTGTTTAGAACAGTAAGCGAGCCTTTTCGTGTTATTGGGACCGAAGATTGTCCGCTTTGGCCAAACTTAGCTGTAGATTGCGGGGCTTTAGGTCGAGGCAGAGATTGACCGAAGTGAATGATTGAAAGTGAGCAAAAGCACTATCTTTTTGCTTCGCAAGAAAACGCTGATCATGTGTTTAGAAAGCAATCCTTTTTTAGGGGCAGAAGTTGTGGAAAAGCAGGCAAATATAGGTTTATATGTTTTCAATGGCTGTCTGCCCTAGAAGTATATTTAGCATGTATGAGGAATGATAAGTGAGCTAATATTCAGGTGAACCTTTCCTTGCTCACCTGAAACAACACTCAAAGAGAAAAAATAACTATCAAAACTCTACCATTTCTTTTCCAACCGCTCGAGCAACCTCAGGTAACTCCCCCGCTCTCTGTTTATAGGCCTGTAATTTAGGATAAGCATCAAGGTTTATTTGAAATAGCTGTAACCAATTTAACATCGTTATCAAGTAATAATCAGCAGTGTATGGCTTGGCTCCGTTAAGAAAGCCTTCATCTACAATATCTTGATTAAGTTCAGATAATAATTGCTTGGTTCTTTCTATTGCCTTGCTAAGCACATCACCTGAATTACCATGGCTAAAACGATCAGGATAAAATGCCATTGCTAACGTCGGGTGAACTGAGTTAGACATATAAAAAAGAGCGCTTATTGCCTCTGCACGCTGAGGGTCATTAATTGGAGGCATCATGCCCGTTTCTGGATGTTTGTCAGCCAAATAAAGGAGTATCGCTGCACCTTGATCAATATATTTGTCGCCATCTTTTAAGAGTGGCACTTTTCCACGTTTGTTCAACTCCAAATATTCTTTTTTCTGATGTGCGCCTTTACGGACGTCAATTTTTTCCATGGCAAAATCATAGCCTGTTTTCTCGAGAGCAATATGTACTGCAAGTGAGCAGGAAAAAGGTGAGTAAAATAATTTGTACATAATGTGTGCCTTTTTTAGTGTGGTTCGTATAAGTAGAAGCTAGTGAAAACTCTAGGACCTAGTTGGTCGAGTAGGTAACTTCAGAGTATTTGTTCGCTGTCGCTTTAAATAAACTAAGCTGTAGATTTGTGGCTTCAAGAAATTGCGCTGGTGAAATTTTGGCTTTTTGGCAAACCAGGCCAAAATCCAAATAAAAATATTCTTGGAAGATTCGTCCGTCCTTAAATGTAAAAGCAAACGAAGTTTCTTGCTGTATAGTTTGGCATGAGTGGCCAGGAATTGACGGGGTTAGATCGACGATCCCAGTTGCCAATAAAGATTGGTCATTGCAGGCAACTTGCTTCAGTTCCACGCGATAGTCCGGAAACAAGGCGTAAAATACCCTTAACTGTTGTTCAATCTCTATACTTCCTCGCGCTTCCACGCCGAGACCGACACTGACTAGCTTTGCTTCTGGATGATAAATAGAGAGAGCTCCATGAATGTTCTGTTCACTCTTTACCCTCGCTAAATCATCGACACACTGTTTCATCAAAGATGCGTTCATTATTGACCTCCTATAAAGCTACTGACTCTTAACATTGGCTTATCTGTTGTTAATGTGTCGTTACTTTAGGGGGATTCGGGAGTCAGTAGGAGAGGCTATTTACGCAACTAAGGTGTCAAACTGGACATGTCTGGTAAATTCTTTAATATGGCCCCTTGTTTGTCTTTACAGACTCTTACGACTTATCGAAATTATTATAATTGTTGAGTTATTCTTATGCCTAAGATCGTCATACTTGTGACAAATAGATGCCAAGCATCTAACATCCATACCATATTGGATATCCTTATTGCAGCTAACCAAGTAGCCAAAGCCTACCTTGGGTCGGATAAATCACCCTTTAAATTCGCGTTAGTTGGGCTTGAAGAAAAAGTTAAGGCCTACAACCTATCTTCAATTGATAACATTCAACTTATCCATGAAGTTAGTCGACCAGATATCGTCATTATTCCTGGGGCTTTTGAGGCAACTATCACTGAAGACGACGCCTTAGACTGCCTGGAAAAATATCAAGAAGTGATCGAAACTCTTAATCGCTGGCATAAACAGGGAGTGTTATTAGCGAGTGCATGCACAGGGAATTTCTTGTTAGCAAAAACCAATGCATTGAAAGGCCGCGATATTACCTGCCACTGGGCGTTTTCATCACTCGCGCATAAGTTGTTCCCAGATGAAGCATTTCAAACGAGTAAGATTCTGATTGATCATGGCGATATTGTAAGTGCAGGCGGAGCCATGGCAATAGCTCAATTAGTATTATATTTACTCGCCAGAGAACATAGCAAAGAGCTAGCGAAGATAACGGCA
>ENA-OSET01005128-OSET01005128.1-sediment-metagenome-genome-assembly--contig:-NODE-5128-length-11228-cov-4.322124_pt1 | contig 11228 bp, 9 predicted proteins | sample MGYA00237882_ERZ534229 | MGnify/ENA primary metagenome ERZ534229 (study PRJEB26408, sample SAMN06266212) | sediment metagenome | isolation source: Hudson Canyon methane seep mesocosm | place: USA:Hudson...
AATGATGATTACTCATAGTTTTTTCTCTTATTTAATGGCTATGTCACCGTTAAGTGTGGAAAAAAAACAACTCTTAAAGCCCTCCCTCTCCCTTTGGAGAGGGAGGGCTTTTAAGAACAAATGTAATTAAAAAAATCCACACTTAACGGTGACATAGCTTATTTAATTGATGTTACGCATACAATTAATCGTAAACCGGCCCTTCTCTAATCTTTATATGACTGATGTTACGCACCGTTTAGCGTAAAAAAGAAAACGACACTTGATACTTCCGCTTTTATCTTCAAAAAGACGATTGCTTTGACTCAAGATCCCTCCTGTCGTCGGAATGACGCGTTGCTTGAAGCATTGCAATCGGTAAGCAGCTACGCAGACCCTTTTTATAAACTCAGAAAATACAAAACCTGTCATTCCGACACAGGAGGAATCTTATGTTCACTATAAAAAACTAATAAGAATGACGTCCTCTTTCCATTATTCACATTAATCGCTCTTTTTATCTCAAATGCGTAACACCAGTTATTTAAAGTGTCTTAGGGGTTTTACAATCAAGATCTAACGATAAATGAATACTCGAACAAAAAAACCATCACGGCATAAACCCCGTGATGGCTATGGATGAACCTTTTAGATATACTTATACCCAATCACAATCTATTCATACCCTAAATTAACAAAAGCAATTATTTATGCCATCGTATCTATTTAATCTCAATAGATTTTCTCTGGCTTTTTTCGCATTTAGGAATGATTACTTTCAATATACCGTTTTCAAAATTTGCGGTTACATTTTCATTTTCAACGCTATCCGGTAATGCTACGGTACGCTGAAATTCTCCACGTGATATTTCGCGACGAAAAAACCGACCTTCGTCCTTTTTTTCCTCTTTTTCAGTTTTTTGACTCGCTTTAATCGTTAGCAACTGATTATGAATAGAAATATCTAAGTCTTCTTTATTCACTCCAGGTAATGCCGCTTGAACCTCGATTTCTTTATCGTGCTCAATAATGTCTACTTTTGGGAAGCTTTTTTCAAATACTTCCATCGGTGAGTTCCAATCGGCTAAGCGTGGCCATTTTCGAGTTAAAAAAGTATCAAAAAAATCATCAAACTCATCAAATGAAAATAATCCACCCGCAGATGAATGGGGCATTACCTCGGTACTTTTTTTAGATTCTTCTTCTTTATTACTCGTAATATTATTCATCATTCTCTCCAATTTTTAAATATATAAAAAACTCAGGAACTTTTCATAAATACCGTTATTACTGCATGTCATCCAATCAATCTGAACACAAGCTTTAGCTAGAGTCTCATGAGTAAATATAGGTTCCCGACAAAAGAACTTCTGAATGATGATAGTAAAATGATAATGTATTGTAGTGAACATTTAGTTACGTCAACGGCAACTTGTCCTCATCATCAAACCAATCATAAATACGGTACTGCTTTGATAATTTCTGTTTTTTACTTTTTAATTGCGGACTTCTCGAGGTTTTTTCCTGATAAAAATCATCCGAATTATGCATATAAAACTTCTTCTGCACAGATAAATCAATTTTTCGTTTAGCAGTCATAATGAGCACTCCAAATAAATTTATAGACCAGCATAAGAAAAGTACTTTACAACTAGCGAAACAGACACTATCAATGCGACTAATGCAAACTTAAAAGTTCTATTATTTCATTGCAATCAATGGTTTCAATATCTTCATTAATAATATACTCAGCCAAAATACTTATTTCCCCCCAACTCCTACTATAATCAATAAAATCAAAGTCTTGATCAATAAATTCAGTTAATAATTCACCTTGCTTGTTTTTATCCTTGGAAAAACAGACTAAATAATCATTGATTAAAGCTAGATCTGAGGTGCCGCCATAATTATGTAGGGCATCCCCGGAAATCAGGTTTTTATTGAAAATCTTGCCCTCATTGATAGCCATATATTTTGCTTCAACTAATGGGCCAATCAATAAATTCACTATATCTGCAATAAAAGCAGTCAAAAACGAACCATTGGTATGGTTGTTGCTTGTTTTTTCTATAAAAAAATCGAAAGATTCAGGCACATGATTAATCAACCGACCACCCTCTACCTCCGCGCTGAAATCAGTGGTCGAAGTATGAGCTAAATCATAAATATTAATTTGAAAAAATAGGGGTGGCAATTGTTTAAGTTCATTATTAATCAAAATGGCAACCGCATGCCCCGCTTCATGATAAGCAATGCGTCTTTTATTAACATCGATATTAGACTGTCTTATAACTGCTAACGACTTATTACGTTTCATATCTTTATTCTCAGTAAGTTTCTGTTACAGTCTATCCCTACCAAAACGGGATTTAATCAAGGAAGGATTTAACGCTTAATGAACAAAATATTAATATTTGATAGAACTTAAGTTTGAATTTGATAGCAATTTTTCTCATTTAATTCCTCTTCTGCCGCATACCAATCAGCGGCTTCATCGCCACCTTCAAAATCTCGCTGTTCAGCTTTGTAATAGGCGCATTGGGAAACCAAACTATAATAATCTTCTACAGAAATAGATTGTTCATTCAAATTAACATCTTTTTTATCGTTTTTAACTTTTTTATTCGTCATGATAGTTATCCTTAAAATTAATGATGTGATTAATTTACACACAAAAAAAAAACATACTATCCGTACCATTACCTAGGTAGTAATACCTATATTGTATTGATAGCTTGAATATAAGAACCCGAACATGTTATTTTCAGTACTCTATAACCCAGAATTTTTAACAAAAGCGAAGAATAAGAGATACCCGCAACGGCATGCCAAAAAATAATAAAATAAGTCATCAGCTATCTAAGCAGAGTAAATTTACTATCGTAGGTATTGGCTCATCAGCGGGCGGACTAGAAGCACTAGAAATATTTTTTAGCCATTTATCACCTAATAATGAAATGGCTTTTATTATTGTGTCTCATCAAAAACCTGACCACTTAAGTCTATTACCAGAATTGCTTGCAGGATTCACCGAAATGTCAGTGCTGACTGCGGAAAATAACGTATTGTTACAAAAGAATCATGTTTATGTCTGTCCGCCAGGAAAGAACTTGGGGATTCTCAATCGTCGCTTACATTTAATGGATGCCAAAGAAAGTCAGCCTTTACATTTACCTATTGATTATTTTTTCCGCAGTTTAGCGGCTGATTTACAAGAAATGGCAATCGGCATTATTTTATCTGGCACGGGGACAGATGGTACTTTAGGACTAAAAACGATTAAAGCTGAGTCTGGCATGAGTATGGTTCAGGAACCTAAATCAGCAAAATTCGATGGCATGCCAAGTAGTGCCGTTAGCATGGGCGATGTGGATTTTATATTACCAGCAGAAAAAATGGGCAAACAGTTATTAGCGTATACACAAAGTCCTTTTTTGCTAACGATGAAGCCTATCGTAAACGAAGAAATGAGCGTGCAGGAACCCATACAAAAAATCTTTATGTTGCTGCGTAGCCGTACTGGGCATGACCTATCTAACTATAAGCAAAGCACGATTAAACGGCGCATTGCTAGGCGTATGAATATCCACCAGCTTAAAAACCTAGATAATTACGTACGTTTTCTACAAGAAAACCCGCATGAAATTGACTGCTTATTTAAAGAACTACTCATTAATGTGACTAATTTTTTCCGTGATCCCGCTGCTTTTGAGGTTTTAGCTAGTAAAATTTTAGCTGATTACCTAGCAAGTAAACCTGAAAATTATGAGTTACGTCTGTGGATACCTGCCTGCTCTAGTGGTGAGGAAGCCTATTCTATAGGCTATTATTTTGCTTGAGTTAATGGAACGAAGTGACAAACTTTTTTCCTTTCAGATTTTTGCAACCGATTTAGATGAAGATGTTATTAGCCGTGCTCGCGAGGGTATATTTCCTAGTGGTATTGCAGTCGATGTCTCAGGTGAACGATTACACCGTTTTTTTAAAATACACGATAATAACTACCAAATCCAAAAAGAAGTACGCGATAAGGTGGTTTTTGCGGTACAAAATGTCATTAAAGATCCCCCTTTTACCCATATCGATTTGATCAGTTGCCGTAATTTACTCATTTATCTAAATGCTGATTTACAAAAACAATTGCTGCCACAATTTCATTACGCGCTGAATTCCGATGGCTTGTTATTTTTAGGTTCATCCGAATCTATTGGTAATTTTGATGATTTATTTTCTGTTCGGGATAAAAAATGGAAACTGTACCAGCGTAAAAATATTCCCATTAGGCTCCCCATTAATACACTGTCGCGTATTTCGGTTGATAGTAAGGAATCGCAACACTTAGAAGCCGCCCCTTTTTCCACCCCCTCGCAAACAGGGAATATTGTGCGGCAAATTGAAAAGTTATTATTAGAGCGTTACGCACCCGCGAGCATTATTATTAATGAACATGGAAAAATATTTTACATTCATGGACGTACTGGAAAATACCTAGAACCTGCCTCGGGTGGGTTGCCTAACTGGAACGTGATTGAAATGGCTAGGGAAGGCTTACGTATGCCTTTAGTTGCCAGCTTACGTAAAGCGGAAAAACAAGATAATACCGAAATTATCAATGAGAAAGTCAGGGTCAAAACCAACGGTGATTTTGAACTGATTGATGTGAAAATTATAAAAATAGTCCAAACAGAAGCCTTAATGGGGCTATTTTTACTCACTTTTCATCCGAGTTTAAAACAAAAAGAAGATTCGGATATTAAGGTTAAGCAACATCTACATGTCAGTAGCGGTGATGAAAAAGAACAGCTAGAACAAGAGCTATTGTTTACCAAGGAGTCGCTACGTGCAAGCATAGAGGAGCTAGAAACAGCTAACGAGGAACTTTGCTCAAGCAATGAAGAGCTACAGTCCACTAATGAAGAATTACAAAGCTCTAACGAAGAACTAGAAACCTCAAAAGAGGAAATGCAATCACTCAATGAAGAACTGATCACAGTCAATGAAGAGTTACATAATAAAGTAGAAGAGTACGCTCAATCCAGTGATGATATGCAAAATTTGCTCAATAGCACTGATATCGCCAGTGTCTTTCTGGATAATGATTTATGCATAAAACGCTTTACTAAACAAGCGAAAAATATTTTCAGTTTGATTGATAGCGATATTGGTAGGCCACTATCTGATCAAGCCTCTAATTTAAAATATCCACACTTGATTGACGACGCCAAAAGTGTTCTGGAAACCTTGGTATTTAAAGATAAAGAAGTACAGACCCTGAATGGTGACTGGTATTTATTACGTATTTTGCCTTATCGCACGGCTGAAAATATGATTGATGGTCTGGCTATCTCTTTTATTAATATTAATAAACTTAAATCAGCTGAACAATCAGCCGCTGATGCGAGAGTGACGAGTGCTATTGTAGAAACGGTACGTCACCCGCTATTAGTATTAGATGAACAGTTTCATATTCTAATGGCTAATCCAGCATTTTTTAGTTTATTTAAAGTGACTAAACAACAAGTCGAAAACCAGTCCCTATTTAGTCTATCTAAAGGTGCATGGGATACAGCAGACATTAAACAGCCATTAAAATCGATATTACGAGATAAAAGTACCTTTGAAGAATTGAAATTTAGCCATAAATTTACTGAGATCGGCATGAAGCACTTGATATTAAACGGTCGGATATTAAAACAACCGGCTGAAAAATCCATTCATATTTTATTAGCCATAGAAGACGTAACAGGTAGAAATCATGATCTTACTTAATTATTTTTCGCTCCATTTATACTATGAGTAGCAAGTGCTTGCAGCAAGTGCTACGCCAAAAAGCGGAAAATCGCCTTAAGATAAGCCATACCGATACTGCGAACTTGAGTTCAAAGGCGATACAAAAATTAATGCATGAGTTTCAAGTGTATCAAGTCGAACTGGAGCTACAGAATGAAGAGTTACGCGACACTCAATTAGAACTAAGCGCCTCTCGGAATCAATACCAAAATCTGTACGATTGCGCCCCCATTTGTTTTCTTACTCTAAACAAACAAGGTGAGATTACCAAAGCCAATCAGATGGCCTGCAAGCTACTGGCTCAATCCAACATTAAATTACTAGGGGCAAAATACGCTAAATATATTGTTCTCGATGACCAAGATCGCTTTTATTTGTTTTTTCAGCAGTTATTAAAATCGCCACAGACAAAACCAATTGAAATTAGAATTAAACTAGCGAATCAACCCGCCATATCTGTACTTTGCCAAGGCTCTTGTCATCACCTTAATGGCGATCACCAAGAAAGTGAGCTACTCTTAATACTACAAGATATTAGTCATCAAAAACGAGTAGAACAAAAAATCAATCAGCTTAACGCACAATTAGAGCAGAAGATCAGCATTAAAAATGCTGAACTGCTTAGTAAGAATCAAAAGTTGCAAGAAACTATTAAAGGAATCTGTCAATCTAAAGAAGATTTGCTAGAACGGGAAGCTAAGCTTAATTCCATTTTTAATGCAGCGATAGAGGGCATTATAACGATTGATGAAAAAGGCATAATACAGTCAGTTAATAATGCGGTCATTAACATCACCGGTTATCCAAAACATGAACTTATAGGGCATGATGTCAACAAACTGATGCCTTATTCCTATAAAGAACAGCATGCGCATTATTTACAACATTACCTATCCACTCAACAAGCCAAGGTTATCGGTACGATTCGACAACTTGAAGGCCAGCATAAAGATGGCACTATCATCCCCATTGACGTATCCATTTCCGAATATAAGATAGGACATAAAACCTATTTCACAGGCATGATCCGGGATGTCAGCGAACGCAAACGTAAAGAATTACTCGATAAGCAGCATTTAGATGAACTCGCTCATGTTATGCGCCTCGGACTGATGGGTGAAATGGCTTCAGGTATTGCTCATGAAGTAAATCAGCCTTTAACCGCCATAGCAACGTATAGTCAGCTTTGCTTACAACTGTTAAATAGTGATCAGCCGGATCTTATTAAGTTGCAAGAAACATTGCAAAAAACCGAGCAACAAGCACTCAGAGCAGGACAGATTATTCGCCGTATGCGCGAGTTTATTAGCACCAACGGGGTACATCGTTCAAGTACAAATATTAATGAGCTAGTTCAAGAGGCAATGAACTTAGCCAATGATGACTGCCAGCAATTTTCCATTCAACACACCCTAGACCTAGCTAAATCAATACCTTATATTTCAGCTGATGCCGTGCAAATTGAACAGGTCGTATTAAATCTTATTAAAAATGGCATTGATGCATTAACTAAACTACCGCCAAAAACATTGCGCCAACTTAGCATTCAAACCTATTTACTAGAATCTGAATATATTGAAGTCAGAATAAAAGATAATGGGCTGGGTATTACTAAAGCCGAACAAGCAAAAATATTTACGCCTTTTTTTACCACAAAAGAAACCGGCATGGGCATGGGGCTTTCTATCTGCCAATCTTTAATCAATTCCCACGGCGGTGAATTACGGTTTAAAAGCGAACTAGGAAAAGGTTCGACTTTTTATTTTACTTTACCCATCATTGGTCAAAATAATGCAACTAAATAAGCAAACCGTTACTATTTACATCGTTGATGACGACTTTTCTGTGCGTGATTCATTATCTATGTTAATCGAATTCGCTGGATTTAAGGTTGAAAGTTATGAATCTGCACCGCTCTTTTTAGAGCATTTTGACTCTGAGCAACCCGCATGCCTGATTCTTGATATGCGCATGCCCTATATGGATGGCTTAGAACTTCAAGAACTTCTGATACAAAAGTGTAGCGCTATTCCTATTATCTTTATTAGTGGCCATGGAGATGTACCTATTTCCTCCAAGGCCTTTAGATCTGGAGCTATCGACTTTTTAGAAAAGCCTTTTGATAATGCACTGTTATTAGAGCGACTTAATGAAGCTGTTAAGAAGGTACTCATTACATGGCCTGAGGAATTAAAAAAAAGACGAATACTTGAGCTCTATGAAAATCTTACTCAACGTGAAAAAGATGTTTTTCTGCTAATCACTCGTAATCACTCCAGCAAGGAAGCCGCTAAAAATCTCAATATTAGCAACCGAACCGTTGATATTCATCGCGCTAATATCATGAAAAAAATGCAAGCAGATAGCCTGAATACTTTGATTGTGCTGGCATTGAAAAGCGATATTATTTAGCTTAATTTATAATCACAGTGAGTAGAAACAATGAATAAATTAAAATTTTTGATTGATTCCCCCACTAATAAACCTTATTCAAAAATACATCAATTAAGCGGTCAATTTCAATTCCCTAACCACCAATTCCAATTCCTTAAAATACAAGAAAGTTTTTAAATCGATACTTTCTCAACAGAGCACTATTTATAAGAATTACAAAAGAAGACTAAGAAGAAATCGACTTATTTTTCAATAACTGAATGAAATCTGATGCATTAACGGGTTTGCTACAGTGATACCCTTGATAATTATGACAGCCATTTTGCTTTAAAAAATCAAGCTGCTGTTGGTTTTCCACGCCTTGCGCAAGCACTCGCATCTTAAGGTTCTTTGCTAGTGTAATAGCCGTTCGTACAATCGCTTCATCTGTTGGGTCTATATTCATATCGCGAATAAACGACTGGTCTATTTTTAATACATCTATGGGTAAACGCTTAAGGTATTGCAATGAAGAATAGCCTGTACCAAAGTCATCAATAGCCAAGAGAACACCTATTCCTTTAAGTGTATTTAATTTTTCTAGTGTTTCACTGATGTCATGAATCAATACGCTTTCGGTCAATTCCAGCTCTAATTGTCGAAGGTTAATACTGCTCTTTGCAAGGATGCGTTCCATTTCGGAAACAAAGTTTTTTTGTTGAAATTGGCGACTGCTAACGTTAACGTTAACGGCAAGATACTCTATGGGTGTGTTTGTAAATTCATTCCAAGTAGAAAGTGCCTGACAAGCTTGTTCTATAACCCAAGTACCTATTGGAATAATAAGCCCCGTATCTTCTGCAACCGATATGAAGTCTAAGGGTAACACAAGTCCTTTTTCTGGGTGATTCCATCTAATTAATGCTTCAGCACCACAAATACGATTGGTTTCGATATTAATCTGTGGCTGATAGAAAAGTTCAAATTCCTGTTTTTCTATCGCTTGATGTAAATCATTTTGCATGCTTAGCCGAGTATTAGCCTCCTCTTGCATGCTAGCAGTGTAATAGTGATAATGATTACGTCCCGAGCCCTTTACCTTATACATGGCATTATCAGCCAGTTGTATCAAATTTTCGAGCTGATTCGTATCACTCGGGTACATGGCAATACCGATACTCACGCCCACTTGTAGCTTATGTTCATCAATAGTGATCAGCTCGCCAAGCTCCTTAATGATTTTTTGGGCAACATTACCCGCTTGTATACTTGCATTACGTTTATCTCTACTTAGACCCGGTAATAGCACGACAAATTCATCTCCCCCTAAGCGTGCGGCAGTATCTTGTTCTCGCACACAGGCAATTAAGCGTTTTGCGGTCTCTTGTAACACCTTATCCCCCACCAAATGTCCCAATGAATCATTAATCATTTTAAAGCGATCCAGATCGAGCATCAATAAGGCCCCGTGAGTATTGTTACGGTGCGATAAAGCCAATGCTTGCTTTAAGCGGTCGCCTACTAAAGTTCGGCTAGGTAATTGAGTTAAAGCGTCATAGTAAGCCATAAAGTGGATATGGGCTTCTGAGCTTTTGCGCAGCGTGATGTCAGAAAACATACCAATATAGTGAGTGACTTTATGTTTTGCATTGTGTATCGAGGTAATACTTAGCCATTCAGGATAGATTTCTCCGCTTTTACGTCTACTCCATATTTCACCTTGCCAGTGTTGATGCTCATGGAGTGCTGACCACATAGCTCGGTAAAAAGCGCGATCGTGTTTACCCGACTGTAATATTTTAGGATTTTTCCCCAGCGCTTCTTTTTCAGAATACTCTGTAATCGTAGTAAACGCGGCATTGACTTTGATTATATTTCTGGCCGCATCGGTAACAACGATGGCTTCTGAGCACTCATTAAACACTGACGCGGCAAGTTGTAAGTCTTTTTCTTGTTTTTTTAACAGTGGAATATCGCTGATTGCGATATAAAATGTTGCGTCGTGCTGTTCAGGTCTACAGTCTAATTTCACCCAAAAAGGCTCGGCATTTTTTTTAGTTAACCGAAGCTCACAGGAGTGAGGTTCATTCATTTCAGTTAACGATTGACGATAGAAATAAAAAACATCTTGATCATCATCAAAAATCAAGTCAGTAAAGACAGATTCCAGCAGTAAATCCTTAGCCACACCTAGCATAGATGCGAGCGTTTGATTAAGTTCTAAAACACTACCTTTTTCACTCAGCGTTACATAACCAACAGGCGCAACCTCATAATGCCTATGATGAGTCTCAACCTCCTCAGCAAACTTTCGGTTGCTTTCTTGCAACTCTTTATTTTGTAACTCTAGCTCAATCTGATAAGTATCCAGTTCATGTAGTACTTTGATGCCATCTATCGTCTGGTTTGTCGTAGAAGATGATGAACTCGCTGTCGATAGTAATATTGCTTCTGCTTTTTTTCGTAATTCAGAAAACTTATTCATACCAATCCAAACCCTTGGAAAGTGAGATGTCTTATTAACTTAATAGGCTTTAATATTTTATTGTTTTAATTGACAATAAAATCCCATAAACCAGCTTAAACATTAGTTAATTTAGGTATTCATTAACTCACATCCGAAACATTAAAAATATACGTACAAATACCTATTGATATCAAATACTATGTACATCTTCTCGACATATACCGTGCACAAAACATCATATTGCGGAGTTTAAAATTATGAGTTTGGAGTATTCACTAAAAATCATGAATGATTTTTAGTCCGTGGTAGGCGAAGAGCTGCTACCAATTCGAAGTGAACTGTAAGTTCGCTCTGGAGAGTATTATTCACGCCGTGTAGCAAATCGATTTTTGCTACACGGGCCTCAAAATATTTAGTTGCGCATAAAAATACTACGCAACACTTTATGCCTAATTGAAATTGGAAGCTACCAACAATTTAATCGCTAATTCAGCAACGCCCACCATGTCCGATGGCGGTTATTATTACAAACTGCGAGATGGATACGGGCTTGTATCTCTCCAAAGCATGATATATTGCTTAGCTAGCATTATATCAAAGTATATGACTAGAGTTTGCA
>ENA-OSET01005130-OSET01005130.1-sediment-metagenome-genome-assembly--contig:-NODE-5130-length-11223-cov-4.617890_pt1 | contig 11223 bp, 10 predicted proteins | sample MGYA00237882_ERZ534229 | MGnify/ENA primary metagenome ERZ534229 (study PRJEB26408, sample SAMN06266212) | sediment metagenome | isolation source: Hudson Canyon methane seep mesocosm | place...
AATATTGTCCAGCTCCGCTATTTCATCACTTAAGTCTTTCAACAACGTTAGCGTATGCGTGTTGTAAATACCCTCTGCGGCCTCATTCACAATAGCGACAACAATAGGGTCACTCAGGCCAAATTGTGCTTTGACTTTATTCTTATACACCAAGGCTGGATTATCATCCGCCAGAAAAGCATCACTCCGAGTATCCTTACTCAGACCTGGTAAAAAATAGAGAATACTGATCATCAGCAACAACATCACCAGCACTACCCTCTTTGGCTGGTAAACGATCCTTTCGAAGAAAGTACGTAGGTATTGATTTTGCTTGGTTTGCATTGTGTCACCCTTTAGCATGCATATGCATGTTTATAGTTAAAAAAACACGCCATTTAAAAAAATGGACTTCATATTCATCACTGTCCTGAGTTGAATTAATGCTTTAAATCAACTTTTTATTTCAATCTTTTAAATTAACGACAGCGTCAGTCAGTGTATACAACATATTCACGTGATCTGATCCTAATTTTTTCTTTATCTCTATCTGCGCTAGTGCCCATTTTTTCTCCGCGCGATGGTAGATTTCTTTACCTGATTGACTCAGTGTGAGAATTTTAACGCGCTTGTCATCTCCTTCCTGCGTGTGCATATACCCATCACGTATCAAGGGTTTCAAGTTTCTGGATAAGGTGGTCTGATCCAATGACAATATATCCTGCAAGGCTTTGTTGGTACTCTGTCCCATCAACTTAGTGACCCGAAGGATGGAGAACTGACCACCTTTCAAGCCACACTCGGCCAGATAGTGGTCGTAGATCTGACTCATCACTCGATTCGCCTTTCTTAAGCTAAGGTATAAACATGGGTCAGGATTGAGTTCAGTCGGATGCATCAGTGACATCTCTATACACCTTTGAATAATTAAGTTTTACACTATATACATGCATATACATACTTGTCAAACATGAATTTACATCACATTTTAACGCTGTTAAATAATTATTTACATGACAGCCCGCAATCCGATGGTTACTATAGATCTTTCCTTCAAAACAATAATTGTTGACCATGATCAAAAATATAACCTTAGTCATAAGCGTAATCAGTTTTTTAATTATCAATTTTCTATCTCCTGCATATGCAGAAGACACGTTAGCAGAAGAAGATCTTGTGCCGATATTTATGTGTGTCTGGGACCCAATTGGTAAATCCGGCCCTGTTGGCACCATCATGAAAGAAGCTAAAATCCAATCTTACAAATGGGGTGTAGACTTAGATTACGTGGTTTATACCGATGAACGCATTGCGATAGATGAATTTAAATTAGGTCGTTGTGACGCGGTGAATATGCTGGGCTTTCGGGCTAGAGAATTTAACACCTTCACCGGAAGCCTAGGGGCCATTGGCGCTATTCCAAGTTATGAGGCCTTGGGTATTGTTTTAAAATCTATCAGCACGCCCAGAGCAGCGAAACTAATGCGAGTTGGTGATTACGAGGTCTTAGCTATGGGACCAGCAGGTGCCATTTTCATGTTTACACGAGACCGTAGTATTCTGCTTCCTAAGGATTTTGCGGGTAAGAAAATGGCTGTACTTGACGGCATTCCTGAATCTGAATATCTGTCGAATAAATATGGTATTACGCCGGTGAACTCGACAATTTTCAATTCAATATTGAAGTTCAATAACGGCACAGTGGACCTAACCGCTGCACCTGCCATAGTGTACGAACCCTTTGAAATGCATAAAGGCATAGAACCAGACGGTGGTATTTACCAAGACCCCTTCTTATATATCACCATGCAGGTTATTGTACGCTGGGAAAAATTCCCCGAAGGTTTTATCCAAAAAGCCAGAACAAAGGCTATTTCGGAGTATCCTCGCTGGGTTAAGTTCTTAACCGAACCCGAAGAACGCATTCCAGAAAAACACTGGATAGATGTTCCGGATGATCTGTATGATTTTTGGATTGAAGACTTTAGAGAGAGTCGCATTGAATTAGGTAAGCGTGGCATTTATGATAAACGAACACTTAAATTGCTGCGTAAGGTACGCTGTAAATTGGACAAGAAAAATGCGGAATGCACTGCAGATAATAGAGAATAAATAATAGAAAGTAGCGCTAGACTCCCCTCGCTATAGCCTTATAGCTTATAGCTTATAACTTATAACTTATAGATAGTTACGTGGCACTCGCGCTGTCACGCCACACAAAAGCTCATAAGAGATTGTACCGCACAAGCGGGCAATCTCATTAACTGACACATCGGCTCCCCAAAGCTCAACCTGACCACCCACTTTAACGCCTACAATATCTGTGACATCGATACTCAGCATGTCCATTGATACTGTCCCGACTAAGGAGGCAATTTCCACTTCATTGTTTGCAAGTGTCACAGCGATAGGTGTGCCATTGGGTGCATGTCGGGGGTAGCCATCACCATAACCGCCCGCGACGGTCGCGATGATTGAATCTCTTTCTGCAATCCAAGTACTGCCATAACCCACACCCTCCCCTGCTGGAATCGATTGTAAGGAGATAATTGCAGACTTAAATAACATCACCGGCTTAAGTTGTGTGCTTTCTATTTGATCTAGGCATTGCTCTGGATCGACATCACCATAGAGCATAATGCCAGGACGTACTCTTTCTCGGTGACTATGACAGTGCGATAGAATTGCACCTGAATTCGCTAATGACTGAGGGAAAGATGAAATATTATTCTCACTTAGCATCTTCTCATACAGCATTATTTGAGATTCAAGCGAGGGTGAAATGGCTGATTCACTTTTTGAAAAATGACTCATCGTGGATACAATATTGATATTTTGCATGCGACTTACTTGAGACAAACACACGACCAGGTCGTTTTGATTAAAGCCCAAACGATGCATCCCAGTATCTAACTTGATACAGATATTCAGCTGATGTGTTGATGTACGCGCCTTGATGAGCTCAAGCTGCCACAAACTATGTATTACCCAGACTACGTCTGTGCTGGTAGACAATTCAAGGCAAGCCTGGCTAAAAGGCCCCTCTAAAACCCAAACTCTATTTTTAATACCAGCACTTAACAAACGCGCCAATTCTTCCGGAACAGCCACCGCTAAGTCTTTTCCCAAAGTCGCCTTGGCCATAGGGATCAGACCATGCCCATAGGCATCGGCTTTAATGACTAGCATCAGTTCGGACTCACCCACCAAACTTTCTACAACAGTAATATTATGCCTGAAAGCTTCCAGGTCAATTTCTGCCTTTACTGGGCGACCTGAAAACAAGGTCAAAACTCGCTGCCATAATCAACATGGGATAAGTCATTAAACTTGGTATATTGTCCCTGGAAAGATAATTTAACTTTTCCTATCGGTCCATTTCGGTGCTTACCGATAATAATTTCGGCTAAGCCTTTATCAGGACTTTCTTCGTTATAATAATCATCCCGATAAATAAACATAATTACATCGGCATCCTGCTCGATCGCACCAGATTCTCTAAGATCCGAGTTCATTGGCCGCTTATCAGGCCTATTTTCCAAACTTCGGTTTAACTGCGACAAAGCCACGACGGGACAATTCAATTCTTTGGCTAAAGCTTTTAATGATCGGGAAATTTCTGAAATCTCTGCTGTACGTCCCTCTTTCGAGCCCGGTATTTGCATCAACTGTAAATAATCAATCATGATCATACCAAAGTCTTCTTTCAACTCACGACGTACTCTGCGTGCTCTTGAACGCAATTCTGTCGGGCTTAAGCCGGCGGTATCATCGATATAGAGTGGGCGATCTTTTAACATGCTCACCGCTGAGGTTAAACGAGGCCAATCATCCTCTTCCAATTGACCACTACGAACCCGTGTTTGGTTGATCATACCTAGAGATGAAATCATCCGCATTAATAGAGAATCTGAAGGCATCTCCATACTGAATACCAGAACAGGTTTTTCGCCTTTAATCAGTACGCTTTCCACTAGATTCATCGCAAAAGCGGTTTTTCCCATTGATGGTCGTGCTGCGACAATCACCAAGTCAGAAGGCTGCAAACCCGATGTCATTTCATCCAGATCTTTAAAGCCGGTGGTCACACCCGTAAGCTCACCGTCACTATTAAACAGCTCATCTATTTTTTCGAGCGTTTTAGTTAATATCGGGTTAACCGATACCGGACCGCCATCTTGCCCTGCTCGACCTTCTGCGATCTGAAATACCTTTCTTTCCGCATCATCCAATAACTCACTGGTCTTTCTACCTTTGGTATTGAATGCACTGTCGGAAATTTCGCCCGACACACCTATCAAACTTCTGAGTACCGAACGCTCATGCACAATTTCGGCATAAGCTCGCACATTGGAAGCACTGGGTGTTTTTTCAACCAATTGACCTAAATAGGCAATGCCACCTGAGTTTTCAAGCTCACCTGAGCGCTCTAACTCTTCTGCAACCGTCACGACATCCAAGGCTTCTCCCGCATTGGCCAAACGACTCACTACCCGGTAAATCAAGCGATGATCTTGACGATAGAAATCTTCTTCCAGTACTTTCTCGCCCACTACATCCCATTTACTGTTATCCAGCATCAAGCCACCCAGTATCGACTGCTCAGCTTCAATAGAGTGCGGAGGTGTTTTTAGTTTTTGAGTATCAATATCCATGGCAGACAAATGCAAACTTCCTAAACTGAAACATAGATTCGGCAGTTGTACCCAATGGGTATAGAAAAATCTAAGTTAAAACGAATACGGCCTGAGAATATACAGGATATTCCCAGGCCGTAAAAGAAGCAGACAACTTAAAACCAGATTCAGAAAATCTAGATTTTAAGCTGTTACTTTTGAGCTACTGCGATTGCAGCAACAAATTTTCAGTACTTACTCAGCAACACTTACTCTGCAACAACAGACAACTTAACCGTTGCTATTACATCGCTGTGTAGCTGAACGGCAACATCAAAGTCACCAACAGTACGAATCGCACCTTCAGGTAAACGAACATTAGCTTTAGTGATTTCAACACCTGCCGCTGTTACCGCATCTGCGATATCACGAACACCGATTGAACCAAATAGCTTACCTTCATCACCCGCTTTAGAAACGATAGTCACTTCTTTATCGTTTAGCGTGTCAGCAATTACTTGAGCCGCAGCTAACTTTTCAGCCGCTATTTTTTCAAGTTCTGCACGACGCGCTTCAAAATCAGCAGTATTTGCTTTGTTAGCAGGTACCGCTTTACCGAAAGGTATTAGGAAGTTACGACCGTAACCAGATTTAACTGCTACCTTGTCACCAAGACTGCCCAATTTTCCAACTTTCTCGAGTAGAATAACTTCCATCTCGTGATCCTCAATTTCTATAATCTTAAATTAGTTAAGTGCAACCAAAGGTTCCAGCTTAGTCTCCACCAGCCCTGTTAGAGGCTTGTATTCTGCTTCTAAAATTTACCAAACTATCTAGCATTGCCAGAAAAGCCAGTAACATCAGAACGGTTGGAAACAGCATAACGGCTGAAATATAAAAGCCGAACAACCAATGACCACCCATCTGTTTCTTGCCGATCACTCCATGCACTAATGCAATGCCACACGCCAAAACGGGTACCATTGCTATCATCATAAATAAGCTAGAATCAATGCCTATAGCGGGCAATATTGCGACTAATGACAGCAATACCACCATAAAGCGTGGACTCATTCTTAACTGATGAAATTCTTCCTGCCATGCACCCGGGTTAAATAATTGCGCTTGCCAAGATCGAGCAAGAAAGACCGATCCGACAGCCATGCCATAAAATGACGCAGCAAAACTTGCAATCATCAATGTCCGAAAGGATTCCTGAAACTCCGCATTATATTCCTGCTGAGTGCTTTCAGCGAGATCTTGAAATATTTGAGAGGCCATCTCCATCAAGATATCGATCATTTCGGGCATTATATAGGGAGCTAACATGCCTGTTGCCAGCGATATTAAACCACCTATAGCCAAGGTACTTTGCCAGGAAACTGTGTAACGCAATACCGCCGACATAACGAAGGTGGAAAACAATACAATCAGTGCACCAGGATCCTGCACACTAAACCACCACACCAATGCAGGTATAATAGTCCAGCTAAAAACAACGAGACCCTGAGTTAGACCTTTACGAAGCGTGATTAAACCAACAATGCCTGCACCAAACCAAAACATCATCGGTATCAGTACACTTATGCTGGCAATAATTATCGCTTGCTTAGGCCCTCGCATGGCAAATTTAACTAACTCATGCATCAGAAATCTCTTTTTTACTTTTCAAATAACTAAATCCTGATCGTTCACACGATCAACAAATAAAACCACTATTCGTGGTGATTATCTGTATAAGGCAAAATAGCTAAATAACGAGCACGTTTGATAGCAGTAGCTAACTGGCGCTGGTATTTTGCTTTAGTACCTGTAATACGGCTAGGTACAATTTTACCTGTTTCCGTAATGTATCCTTTTAAAGTCTCCAGATCTTTATAATCGATCTGTTTAACACCTTCTGAGGTGAAACGACAAAACTTACGACGACGAAAAAAGCGTGACATAATCTTCTCCTAATCTAAAAATTAATCTTCAGTTGTTTCTTCGCTGTCATCAGAAGATTCTTCTGTAACGGCTTCTTCAACAACTTCAGCAACTGGTTGATCTTCTGAATCGCTTTCTACTGGACGCCTAGGCGCAGCAGGTCGACGGTCATCTTTAGACTGTGCAGTTTTAATAGGAGATTCTTCAGTAATCGCTTCCTTCTGACGAATAACCAAATCACGAATGATGGCATCGTTAAAACGGAAGTTATGAGATAACTCATCTAACACTTCGCCACCACATTCGATATTCATCAGAACGTAATGTGCTTTGTGGATTTTGTTGATTGGATAAGCCAAGTGACGACGACCCCAATCTTCTAGACGGTGAATCTGACCACCGCCATCAGTGATTAAACTGCTATATCGTTCAACCATTCCTGGAACCTGTTCGCTTTGATCAGGATGTACCAAGAATACAATTTCATAGTGACGCATAAACTCTCCCTATGGGTTATAGCTTTCTAATTTCTTTAAAAAGCAAGGAGTTACTGTGATGCGTGAATTAACGTTTGACTGAAACAGTGAAAAGATATAATCCACGCGCATTTTAGAGCGGGGAATATTAGAGATAAAAGCGTTGATATGCAAGGCTTTCGAGTTAATTCTAGTGTTTTTAGTGACTAATTCTTACTTTTTTGGTAACTCACCTTCAAAACACCTTCCTGACCTGTTGTTTCATAAGCAGTTCGATATGCATGAGCAACAACATCCCGCTCATTTGAGTAAGCTGATAAAGGAATAAATACTAGCTCATCACCACAATACAATAAGGGCAACGCACTACGCTTCCAAGGAAGCACTTTTTTTGCCTGGAATAGCTTTTTAAGCGATGTTGCATTTTGTCCGTCAAGACAGATACCTGCCCCAGCACCTCTATTCTTAATGGTGATATCACAAAGATCATTGGGTAAATTGATATAGCCTATAATGAAATCATCTTGACCACCTCCGACCTCTTTCAGCCGAGATGCCTCACTCAGCAGGCTCACGGTCAACTTTCCGTCTGGTAGACTATAAGTTTGGGGTAAGTACTCTATCTGAGTAGTATATGAAAATGCGTCAGCGTACGACTCGCCTTTCACTAAAAATAAACAACCATCAAAGCGCCTGATTCTTACATCGCCCCAACGTATTTCCGGTTGCGCATCCTGACTTGCAAGCAACACTTCTGCCCATAAGCGTAAAAATATTTTCTCTGAAGGCTGCTCTACATCAAACTGGTCAATCCAATAACGCACCAACAAAACTTGCCTAGCTTGCTCAAAATCAGACAAAGCATCAATATTGAGTGCAAATTCATGCGCGTAAACAGAACTCACTACGGCGCCTATTTCTGAGCGACACCAAGATAACTGAAACTGATAAGCGTCTTTGGCTTTCGCACCAGAACGGGCAATCTCATTCACACTGCCCTTCCAGCGTTTTTCAAGTACTGGCAGCACTTCTCGCCTTAAGTAATTCCGATCAAAGCGGGTATCAGTATTACTGTCGTCTTCAACCCATGTGATGGCATTATTCTTCACTTCATGCTCGAGTAATGATCGTGCTAGCGTTAGCCAAGGTCGATAGATACAGCCACCCGCCAATGGTCTTTGCTGGGGAATACCCGATAAGCCTTCCGGTCCTGCACCTTTCAATAATTTCATTAGAATGGTTTCTGCTTGATCATTTAAATGATGACCTTGAAGTAATACACCACCCTTTTCTAGATAACGTTCAAAAACAGCATATCGAGCCTCTCTTGCAGCCGCTTCTAAGCCCTTGCCCGCTTCTAAAACCTGCACTCTTTCTACATGACAAACCACACCCAATTGAGCACAAATATTTAAGCAATGCTCAGCCCACGCATCAGCGTGTTCGCTTAAGCCGTGATGGATATGGATGACTTCCATCTTCTTTTCGCGTGGCTTCAAGTAAGATAAAGAAAAATGCAACAAAGCCATAGAATCAAGACCGCCACTAAGGGCGATAAAGTAGCTATCAGCATCAGGGATCTGATTGATGGCAGCTTGGACCTGGACATCCAAACACTCAAAGTGAATCTTAGGCGCTTTATTAATGGGTGATTGCTGGTGGTTCATGACTTCCTAGGTAGACTCTCAAGAATGCTTCGACACATACTACTTCTTTCTGAGTAGACATTATATTTTGTTGGTATAAAGAAGCAACTTCTAGCGCCGTCCCGATGTAATCTAGTAAGATATATTTTTTCGCTTTACTCTTAATAACTCTTAATCACCCTTAATTCCTCTAGGTTATGAGATACAAATGACTGAACCTGAACAATTAAAACGCTCAATTGGCTTCCCCCTTCTCACATTGTATGGCTTAGGTACAATTTTGGGGGCCGGCATTTACGTGCTAATTGGAAAAGTTGCTGCACTGTCTGGCATGTATGCTCCGCTGTCTTTTTTGTTTGCAGCAGTGCTCGCAGGATTTAGCGGTTACTGCTATGCCGCATTGAGCTCTCGATTTCCTAAAAGTGCCGGCGAAGCAGCGTATATCGAGGCGGCTTTTGGTATCAAGCAATTGTCTCGGCTGGTAGGCTGGATGGTCATACTAACAGGCGTTGTCAGTGCCGCGACTATCGCTAACGGTTTTGTCGGTTACCTGAATCAATTCATTATCGTGCCTGAATTTTTGGCTATCACAATCATGTTAAGTCTTATGTGTGGGATCGCTTGTTGGGGTGTAAACCAAAGCGTTATGCTTGCAGCTATCGTTACAGGACTTGAGCTAGGAGGCTTGTTATTGGTATTAGTTTTTTCGGGCTCTTCCCTGGCGGATCTCCCCTCTCGTTTTCACGAACTGGTGCCACCACTTTCAGATGGCGGCATTTGGTTTTCTATTTTATTGGGTGCCTTTTTAGCGTTCTATGCCTTCATAGGGTTTGAAGATATGGTCAACATGGCAGAAGAAGTAAAAAACCCCGAAAAGACTATACCCAAAGCGATTCTAACAGCACTCTTTATCAGCAGTATTTTATACATGCTTATCGCATTAACAGCCATGATGGAAATGCCGTTACAGGCCTTACAACAAAGTACTGCGCCTATGACCGATATACTCAAGCATAAAAGTGAACTCGCAGGTATCGCAATCAGCTTAATTAGCTTGGTCGCGGTTGTGAACGGCGCATTAGTACAAATCATTATGGGTAGTCGAGTCTTATATGGCATGTCAAAACAAGGTTTAGCACCCGCCGCATTTTCTAGGGTGCACAAGGATTTCAAAACCCCAGTAATAGCGACCTTAATCATTGGTTTAGTAGTCTGGCTGTTTGCTGTTTCCTTCCCACTCACCACCTTAGCCATGATCACCAGCTTTATCATCATTGCTGTGTTTTTGTTGGTAAACATTTCACTCATTCAAGTGCTGAGAAAGGAAGGTAAAGTCCCAGAAAAAGCCATCAGTATTCAGCCGTGGGTGCCTTATATTGCATCTGGCTTGTGCCTGTTTTTTTTAGGCATTCAGTTTTATCAGGTGCTTAGTAATGGCTCAATATCCGGGCATTAAAATGAATACCTCTTTAGCAGTAGTCTGCATATACTTAACTTAAAGTAGATAAAAAAAGGACTTGAAGCACGCTAGCATTCATTGCAAAATCTGATTTAACAGGCTGTTTTTAACCTAAATATACAAATAGATTGCCCCTCTAATTTAAAGAAGATCACTCTAAAATGCGCCAATTTGCTTCCACGTGTTACCACCAGCTTGTTTTTTTACACACCAAAGTGTGTATTTTTATTATTCTGCTTGTTGCGCTTAGTTTTTCTATTTTTATTAATAATGTTCGCCTTGAAGTGTCAGCTGACTCGCTGGTATTAGAAAATGATAAAGATCTTGAATTCTATCGCTTTGCCAACGAGCGTTATGGCTCTGACGATTATCTTGTCATCACCTACAAACCTTATAAGAGCCTATTTTCAGACAACGAGTTAGACAGGTTAAGTCAACTAAGTGAAAAAATTCAGAACCTGGACCAGGTTAGCAATGTGGTATCAATCTTAAATGTTCCCCTGCTCTTCAGCCCAAAACTATCTCTTTCTCAACTTACACGTCAATCGATACACTTAAGACACAGCGGGGCGAATTTAGATTTAGCGATTAAAGAACTCAGCACCAGCCCGCTTTATGGCAATCGCCTGCTGAGCACTGACCAACTCACGACCGCCCTCCAGGTCAACTACAACGTTGATGAAAAGCTTAAGGTATTACTGAGCGACCGAAACACACTGCGCAACCGCGCAGAGCTGAACAAGACACCAAATCCTGAGTTACACAATGACTTAGCTCAAGCCGAATTAGCTTACCGAGACTATCAAGCCCAGATTGACGAAAAACACCAACACACCATTGCTGATGTACGCTCAATTTTAAATGATTATAAACCCTATGCCGACATTCATATGGGCGGCATTCCGATGATTGTGGTTGATATGCTGCGCTTTATTCAACATGACATTAATGTTTTTGGGGTGTTGGTACTAATGGTAATGGCGGCATTGATGTGGCTGGCTTTTAAGGGGCTCAAATGGGTGTTATTGCCGGTATTTTGTGTCTCTATTTCAACGATCAGCACCTTAGGACTTATTGGTTTATTTTCATGGCCTATTTCTGCCGTGTCTTCAAACTTTATT
>ENA-OSET01005131-OSET01005131.1-sediment-metagenome-genome-assembly--contig:-NODE-5131-length-11221-cov-3.124821_pt1 | contig 11221 bp, 7 predicted proteins | sample MGYA00237882_ERZ534229 | MGnify/ENA primary metagenome ERZ534229 (study PRJEB26408, sample SAMN06266212) | sediment metagenome | isolation source: Hudson Canyon methane seep mesocosm | place: USA:Hudson...
AGGCGGTCAACTAGCAGTTTGTCGAGCCCAAGGGCCTTGCCCACATCGCGAATGGCGCTGCGAGGGCGATAGGTAATGACCGTGGCCGCCAGGGCCGCGCGTTCGCGGGTATACTTTTTGTAGATATATTGAATGACCTCCTCACGCCGTTCGTGTTCAAAATCCACGTCGATGTCAGGGGGCTCGTTGCGCTCTTTAGAGATAAACCGCTCAAACAATAAATCACTTTGTGCCGGATCAACCTCGGTAATAAACAGGCAGTAACACACGGCCGAGTTGGCGGCAGAGCCCCGCCCCTGGCAGAGAATGTGTTGGCTGCGGGCAAAGCGAACGATATCTTCTACGGTGAGAAAATAATATTCGTATTCCAGTTCTTCAACGATATGCAGCTCTTTTTCAATTTGCGCCAACACTTTAGGCGCAATGCCCTTGGGCCAGCGCTGTTGAGCGCCGTCAAAGGTGAGGCGGCGTAAATACTGACTGGGTGAGCTATCTTTGGGCACCAGTTCCCGGGGGTATTCATAACGCAATTCGTCCAGGGAAAACTCACACAGTTGTGCCAGGTGCAGTGTTTCATCGAGTAGGGCCTGAGGGTACAGCGCCTGCAGTTGTTCAATGCTGCGAAGGTAGCGCTCGCCGTTTTGTTGCCGCTTTTGCCCCAGGTCTTGAACGGGGGTGTTGTAACGGATGGCGGTGAGCACATCTTGCAGGGGTTTGCGCTCGGCACAGTGCATGTGTACATCATTGCAGGCCAGCATACTGATATTGAGTTGCCTGGCCAGGGCGTGGCAGTGGTGGTAATGACCTTGATCGTCGCCTTCCTGCAAGAGACTCACACCCAACCAGAGCCGCTGTTTAAAATATTGCTGTAGTGATTGCCCCTGTCGCGCGGCCAGTTCTGTGTTTTCGGGAGGCAACCAAATCGCAAAACACTGCTGGGTGCCAAACTGCAATTCATCCAGGTGCAGGCAATATTGCCCTTTGGGGCTGCGGCGTCTGGCGCGGGTAATCAAGGCAGAGATTTCGGTGTAGGCGATCCGGTTTGGGGCTAACATCACCAGCTTTACCGGCTGATCTGGCGCCTGTTTATCCTGCAGTAAAAACTCGCTGCCAATAATTAACTGAATGTCTAAATCCCGGGCGGCCACCCAGGCTTTGACAATGCCGGCATAGGAGCATTCATCGGTGATTGCCAGTGCCTGATAACCCTGGGCTGCAGCGGCGACCACCAGCTCTTCTGGCCGAGAGGCGCCACGTAAAAAGGAGAAATTGCTCAGGCAATGCAGTTCGGCATACATCGGATTAACTAGCCGTAAATGCCGTGCAGAAACCAGCGCCGGCAGCCCCGATCAAAATAAACCCAATAGTGTGAACCCTGGGCGTGGCGGGCAATAAAGTAATCGCGCTGTTGACGTTGTTGCCACCAGTGGCTGTCAAAGCGTTTAGGGGCACTGATAAGTTCCAGAGGCCCTTGATAGTAGAGTGATTGTTGTCGCAGGCCGATTGCTTGCGCCGGTTCACAGAGCCAGAGCGGGGGCGGGTTGTTTGGTTTTGTGGCCGGGGGCTGGGTTTGCCTGGGTGGTGTCACTGATGCTTGTGTTTTTGACTGCTGTAACTCCGGCAGGTTTTCATCTTGTATTTGCAGGCGGTAAAGCCGTTCGGGACCGAGGCGGCTGGTCAGTTTGTCGATCAAAAAGTTGGTATCCTGCAGCGCGGTATTGCTGAGTTCTTTAAACAGACTCTGGCTTTCTGCTTCAACCGTCACTAACTTGTCGGTGTAGAGCTGCACACTTTCAATGGCCGAATCCAGGTTAATCTGTTCCAGTTTTAATTCGCTGAGCTTGAAAAAACTGTCCCAACGCTGTTGCGGTCGCGACAGTTCAATATCGAGCACACTGGCCTGGCGGTCGAAGTGAAAAAAACGCCAGCGAAATCCCCGGCAAGACAACTGCCGCTGAATTAAAAACTGTTGTAATTCCTGTAGCAGCTGGGTGATGGGCAGGCGAATCATATCAAAGCTGCTCAGTCCGCTGAGAAAATGCAGTTCGCTGTCGAACTCGGGGCGCAGTTGTAAGTGCGGGCGAGGGTCGGGCCGCTCGCCACAGAGTTGTTGCAAAAACACTAACAAGGTTTTGCCAAACCGTTTGCCGATACTGGCGCGGGGCAGGTCCAGTAACTCACCGAGGCTGGCAATGCCCACACGCTGCAATTTTTGCAATACGTTTTTCGAGAGGTGCTCGCTGGCGACCAGCTGTGTCAGGGGCAGGGTTCGCAGGGCCTGAAGGCAACGCTCGGGCTCATCGCTACTCTCGGCGTTATAGGGCAAAAGCTCTGCCGCTTTGGGGGTGTGGGCAAAACCGAGCTGGTAGTGAAAACCGAGCCGTTCCAGGTCATCATTAATTTGGGCTCGCAGGGGCTCCCAGCCCTTAAACAGGCGCAGGCTGCCACCCACCTCTAAAAACAAAACATTGTGATCACCCACACTCACTGCGGGGGTGAACTGATAGGCCCAGTTGGCCAGGTAAGTGATGGCTCGCTGTTCGCGCAGTGGTTGTCGTTCGACGGTGTTCAATGAGGGCGAAAGTGCCCAGGCACTGTTCAGGCTCATTCCTTCTTGCACACCCTTGTTTTGAGCGGCGGCAGATACCTGAAAAATATGCTGCTTGTCGGTAATCGCAAGCGGCGTGTCTGCGGAGTCTGAAGGCGGCAGCCCTCGCTGGCAGATATCCAGGGCAAGCAGGGGAAAACGCAAACACAACCAGCGTGTATTCACCCGATTGCAGTGACCGTTGTTGGCTGCAGTGGCGAGCGACGGCGCAGGGACGGCAGTTGGGCAAAATGTACAGGCAGCGCCTCGGGGGCTTGTAAAGGGTGTCTTTGTGCCTCATGACCCAGTGCAATCGTCACACATTGTCCACCCCAGCCCCCGCGCTGTTTAAGGATATTGACGCTTAAGCGCTGGGGGTTTTCTTGATCGGGCACCAGAGTCAGGCGCAGTGCCGATGGCGAGGAGTGAAGGGCCTCTCGGCTGTGGCGAAACAGCGCATGCCAGCAGTCACCCTGGTGGGCCGCTTGCTGCAACATGCGCAAATCCCGATCGCCCAGTGCGGTCTGGCACGCCCAACTAATCAATGCACCACAGGCACCTGAACGCAAAATCTGATCGGCACTCCACAGCCATTCACGTGTGCTGCGAGGGCGCACCACAAGAATGTTCTGGGGGTCGATATCCTCGGCCATCAAAGCCGGAGCATAGGGCAGGTGTGGCGGCGCTAAAAAAGCCAGCAGCGGTTTTTGTACCAGCTTGCGACGCAGAGCCGGTAACAACAGGCGCAACTCACCAATGCCGGTTTGCTCAGTGAGCAGTTCGGTGCTGGCCGCTTCTGGCCACCCGCCATCATGCAGTTCGCGATCGAGGCCGGGAAAACCGGTAGCGATGGCTCTGCGGGGGCGATGGCCCCGAGAGGCCTGCCAGACAGCGGGGTGCTGCAACACTTGTTCAAGGGATTTTTTCATAAGTTAAGTACTGTATGTTTGTACAGTATTTAAGTATTAACTTGTAGCGGTGTCAAGGGGAGGAGGAAGAGAAAGAGAGGGTAGAGCGGTGGTGGCGAGCTTCCCAGGGCGGGAATTAATCACTACAATTATTGCATTATCAATCACTTGGCAAACAGTGCTCACACTTGAAATTAGCTGCAAAAAAACTCGTTCTTCGCACACAGTTCCCGGTGTTATTACTGTATGCCACGTATCTTTCGCTCGCCTCGCAACCCGGGGTGGTGTTTGCCTCCTACTCCGATAAATTCCTGCATGTCTTGTGCTGGTGTGTATTGCTGCTGTCGCTGCGTCTGGCAATGGCCCCAAAATTCTATCGATACCGCTCCGCTCTCGGGCTGTTTTTGTATGCAGCAGGGGTAGAGTATTTGCAAAATCTGTCCCCTGAGCGTTATTTCTCCTGGTTAGACATGTTGGCAAACGGTGTTGGCATTGTTCTGGGAATAATCCTGTGGGGCCTGTATTGGCGCCTGCTGCAGCGATTTTCAGCCCGCAAAATCCCCTCTGAATAAAACACTTTACAGTTCATTACGAAAATAATTACGTTTTTGTATGGTGTTATGGTTGACTATAACACTGCTGTACTATAACATTATCCTCACTGAACGATTGCTTCAAACCAAATTAACGAATTGAACCACACACTTTAAGGAAAAGAGTCATGCGCAAAGTTACAGAGATCACTACCGATTATTACGAATATGTTGAGTACGGCCTGATGAGCCTGGCCAGTTTCTGTTACGTCTACAGCATCGCCCAAATCAGTTCTGCAGGTATTGTGTAATTATTTCCTCAATTTCAATATACCTATCCTGTCGCTGGCACACTTCGCCAGCCCAGTAGTCTCTTCGTCCGGAGGCTGCTGGATTTTATTTTTTCTAAACCTCCCCCATTAGCATTTGCTCCCGCAAACCTTTGATTTTATAGTGTGGCGCCATGAGCTCACCCACTGAACGATCAATTGAACTGCCTGCCGATTATTACCACACCAATTTCTGCGCCCTGCTTGATTTTGTGGCAGATCGCTATCACGCATTATTGTCTGCCGATGAACGGGACTTTTTCCAGTCTTTCAAAACGGTCGAGCCCCAGGCTCAAAAATTATATATCAGGTTATTAACTCGCAAAGGTGATTTTTTTCGCGCCAATAAACTGGCTTACCCGGAACTGACGCCTTTAAATCAGTGGGCGGAAGTTTTGTCTGCCGCCGGTCTGTTAGATATTAATCCGCAGATGGCACTGAGTGATGTGATGGCTCTGCTGACAAAAGCTGAACTGTTGCAGCGCAGTGGACAAACAAAACTGAAAACATTAAAACGAGCGGAGCTGGAAATTTCCCTGCAGGAGAGTGCACTGCAGGAGAGTGTGCTTGCAGGGGAGGGCGCAGAACAGGCGCTGGTTTTGAGCTTGGTCGGTGATGAACCAATTTACCAAGTCAAACAGGGGGGGTGTTTTGATACCTTCAAACTCTGCTTTTTTGGCAATATGCACCAGGACATGACCGACTACGTTTTGCGGGACCTGGGTTTGATGGTGTATGAAGACTATTCCCTCGACACACAGGCCTTGCCTTTTCAATCCCGTGGCCAATTGGAACAACACCTTCAATACTATCAATGTCAGGAGCAGTTAGAGACCCAACTGCAATCCAGCGCAACGGACATGTTGGCCCTGACCGAGCAGTTACCGACAGCAGACCCGAACGATGCCACCTTAATTCGGCGAGTGGAACGGTTTCAATTGACTGTCGCCCGACAGTTGGAACGCATTGAGGCATTGGATGAGGCTCTGGCGCTTTATCGCTCATGCGCCCGCGCCCCCTCGAGAGAGCGGCAGGCGCGTATTTTGGTGAAACAACATAAAATCGATGAGGCCCTGCATTTGTGTCAGAAAATTCAGGGCGAACAAAACAACAACATAGCGATAAGCGCTTACATCAATGAAGAGGAGCAGGTGTTTGCCCGGGAGTTTGGCTGGCGAACGGCCCGGAAGCATTTGTCCGCCGACACGTTAAAGGCGTGGAATGCACCTGAAAAATACACCCCGCAAACGGACACCGTTGTTCTGGAGCCCGGAGACAAAAGTGTAGAGACCTTGGCGGCGGAACACCTTGCCGCCAGTGGCGAGTGTTTTTTTGTAGAAAACACTTTGTTAACTGGTGTTCTGGGTTTGTATTGTTGGGACATTATATTTGCATCGATAAGCGGTGCATTTTTTAATCCTTTTCAGCACGCCCCGGCAGACTTTTCCAGCCCGGATTTTATTGTGCAGCGAGAACAGCAATTCAGCAATCGGCTTGAGACATTAACAATGGATAGCCTGAATGCTCGTGTCTGGCAGCACTGGGAGCAAAAACAAGGCCGGGCCAACCCCCTGGTTCACTGGGCCGGTCTCTCGGAGGACTTGTTGACCTTGTCATTGGACAGAATCCCCCTGGCACATTGGCGCGCCATTTTTGTTCGTCTGCTGCGTGATATTCGCAATCACCGCAGTGGCCTTCCCGATTTGATTCACTTTCCTTTGTCAGGCTCCTACGAACTGGTAGAGATCAAAGGCCCGGGGGATAAACTGCAAAAAAATCAGATTCGATGGATGGCCTATTTTTCGGCCCACGGCATTCCCCATCGCGCATTACATGTTCGGTATCCGAATGAAAGCTGAACATTCACTGACAGTGGGTGTGGGGCGCTTGGTGGAGTTTGCCTGTCGCCGCGGGGATATGATGTTTTCGGCACCGGCGGGACCTTCCGCCCAGGAAGGCATTCGGGCACACAAGAAACTGCAAAAGCAAATCCCCGAGGGCAGTTGTGCCGAGTACAGTCTCAAGGTGCTGCTGCCAGACACCTTTAGTGGATACACCGTCACCTTGCAGGGCCGTGTCGATATCTTACACCCCAGTAAAGATTTACTGACGGGACCTGTTCTGGAAGAAATTAAAACGACATATGTGCACCCCGACCGAGTGCCGGAAAACCAAAAGCAATTGCAGTGGGCACAATTAAAGTTGTATGCATACGCCTATGGTGTGCAGTTGGTGAGTGAGGGGCAGGCGCTCCCGGAAACGGTAGAGCTGCAGGCTGTTTGGTACAACATCAAAGATAAGCAGGTTTACCGCAAAACACTCACCGCCAGTTTTCCGGAAATAGACGATTTCGCCCGGGATGCACTGACATGTTATTGCGATTGGCAGCGTCAGATTCAAGATCACCTGCAGCAAACACGAACAGATGCACAGCGTCTGGCCTTTCCCTTTGAACGCTATCGCAAAGGTCAGCGAGAGATGGCCGTTTCAGTGTATCGGAGTGCACGCGATCGGCAGATGATGATGCTGGAGGCACCCACCGGTATCGGCAAAACCATGAGCAGTCTCTACCCGGCTTTTAAAGCGGTGGGTGAAAACCTGATTGATAAAATTGTGTATCTGACTGCAAAAAACTCCGGGCGCGAAGCCGTGTTAGATGCCTTGAACAAAATGCAGAGTAGTGACGGCAAAGGCCTTGCCCTGGATGTGTCGGCGCTGGTTATCAGGGCGCGCAGTTTGAGTTGTGCCTGTCGTAACGGTGGCTGTGAGCGGGACGATGACGGGGTGTGTCCTTACACAAAAGGGTTTTATGATCGATTGCCCGCCGCCCGGGAGTTGTTGCTGGCAAAACGTATTATGACACCTGAGTGTGTGGCTGAGGTCGGCCGGCAATTTCAACTGTGCCCCTTTGACCTGTCGATTCAGATGTTGCCCTGGACCACACTGGTGGTGTGTGACTTTAACTATGTCTTTGATCCGCTGGTGGGTTTGTCTTACTTTGATGACAATTCAGACCGCATTGCACTGTTGGTGGACGAAGCGCACAACCTGGGTGACCGCTCCCGGGATATGTATAGCGCAATCACAGACAGGGCCAGCATCCAGCAAGCGGCTAAACGCTGTAAACCTCACCATCCCCTTGTCCACAAAGCGGCAAAAAGTGCTGTGCAAGCACTGGCCAAGTGGTCTTCATCCTGTGACCCGGGTGTGTCTGTAAAGGCTGTTTTTACGCCGGAGGGCGAGCGGGCAGAAGATCAACCCGACAGCATTGCCAGGGCGCAGGCGCGCATTATCGAGGCCGTTTCACTCAGCCAGGAATCGGCAGGGGCAATACCGGAAAGTGTGGGAGATTGGTTGAGGGATGTTTACCGTTATATTGCCATTGATGGGCTCATGGCAAAGGAACATCGTGTCTTCAGTACGGTGAACGAACACAAATCCGCGAAGGGAAGCTTTCATGAGCAAGAGGTAAAGCTGCGTTGTCTCGATGCCAGTGCTTACCTGGAAAAAATCTATAAAAAATTCCATAACGTGGTTTTGTTTTCTGCAAGCCTGCGGCCCGCTGAATATTTTCAGGCGCGTTTGGGCTTGCCGGAGGGTGTGCAAAATCACGTTTTACCATCGCCCTTTGAGGCTGCGCAGTTAGGAGTGTTTTTGTGTTCGAAGGTCGATACACGATATCAGTATCGCGACCGGGCAGTCGACAGCATTGTTGACATTGTGTTTGAAACCTACCGTGGGCGAAAGGGCAACTACCTGGTGTTTTTCCCGTCATACCGCTTCATGCAGCAGGTGGCCACTCGGTTTATCGAGCGACATAAAGAGATTGACATTATTCTGCAGGAGTCCGGTTCCAGCGAGGCACAGCGCGCAGACTTTTTATCGGCCTTTGAGGGCGCAAATAACACCTTGGGTTTTGCCATTATGGGTGGCATTTTTGGCGAGGGTGTGGACTATGTGGGTGACCGGCTTATCGGGGCGATTGTGGTGGGTGTTGGCCTGCCACAAATTAATGAAGAGCAGGAACTCATTAAAGAAAGTTGTCTGCAAAGTGGTCACGATGGATTTGATTATGCTTATCGCTACCCCGGCTTGATCAGGGTGATGCAGGCGGCTGGTCGCGTGATTCGCACTGAGCAGGACAGGGGTGTTCTGGTGCTTGTTGACAGTCGATTTGTGCAACCCTTTTATCAGCATTTACTCCCTTCATTGTGGCAACCCAAAAACTGCCGGAACCTGGAAGACCTCACCCAGGGCATTAACTCGTTCTGGTCACTCGAATTTTAAGCCCGCAATGCCGCTTTTTGACTAGGCCATACTAGAGGCCAGTTGTCCGAGTTTGGATAACTGATCGGCCGTTTTTTCCGTCCAGGGCGAACCAAAACTGAGTCGCAGGCAGTGCTCAAAATGTTTGCGGCCAAATACAACACCGGGTAGAAAACTGATGTTTTCCTGTCGGGCTTTTTTGAACAAACCCATTGCATCAATCGAGGCGGGCAAGGCCACCCAGATTAAAAAACCACCCTGGGGTTGGCTGGTGCGTGTGCCGTCGGGAAAGGTCTCATGAATGATGACCTGGGCCCGCTCAATGTTCTTCCGGTAGAGTGGTCTGACCCGCGCCAGGTGTTTGTCAAAGTGGCCGCTTTTTAAGTAGTCGGTTGCTAACAGTTGAGTAAAAGCCACCGCTCCGCTGGAGTGGGCCTGGTGCAATTCAAGGGCTTGTTGATGGTGGGCCCCGGCAACCATCCAGCCGATTCTCAGGCCGGGTGACAGTGATTTTGAGAGCGAAGAGCAGTAGATAACCCGATCGTGTTTATCAAATGATTTAATGGCATTGTGCCGTTCGCCTTCGTGAGACAACTCGCCCAAAATGTCATCTTCAATCAGTGTGAACTGGTGTTGTTCCGATAAAGCCAACAAACGTTGTTTGTCTTTGTCAGTCATGGCACCGCCCGTCGGGTTGCTGTAACTGGACGAGCAGATGCAGGCCTTCAACGGCCATTTAGAGGCTGCTTTTTCGAGTGCGGCAACATCGAGTCCGGTCTGGGGGTCGGTGGCAATGTTCACAACTTGTAAACCCAGGCTTTCCAGGGCTAATAAAAAGCCGTAATAGCAGGGCGACTCCACTGCCACCATATCACCTGGCGATGTCAGAGATCGCAAGGCCAGCAGCAAAGCCTCCTGGCAGCCATTAGTGATGAGCACCTGTTCGGGAGACACCAGGCAGCCTGCCCGCAACATTCGCAAGGCAATTAAACGTCTAAGCTCCAGGTTGCCGGGCCGGTTCGCCATGATCAGTAGCTGATCAAACTTTTGCCGCAATACCCGATTGCTGGCCGCTTTCAGCGCGGCCTTGGGTTGCAGGTCGACGTGGGGAATTGCCACATCAAAGTGGGTGTATTCAACATTGCGGGTATTGGCAAAAACATCGGCAATAGTGTCACTAATATGCAAACGTGCCGGTTGTAGGCCAAGTGCTTTTGGCGCTGCCGCTGGGCGAGCAAGTGTTTTGGTGCCCACATAAAAACCGGACTTTGCACGGGCTTCAATATGCCGGTCCTGCTCCAGCACCTGATACGCAGAAACAACGGTAGACACACTGACATCGAGCTGCCTGGAGAGCAATCTCACCGATGGCAATCGCTCACCGGGGCGAAACAGTCCCTGGTCAATTTTAGTTTTCAGTTCGCTGGCAATGGTTTGATACAGCATGTTGTTCCGGGAGTAGGTGTGGGTGAAAGGTCTCATTATTCATCTGTACTGGTCCAATATCAATCATTTTGTACCTGTACTGCTCTGTGCCTTCGTCTTACACTGCCTTGGCAGGCTGAGTGTTAACAGACTGCACCGCAGAACAACCGACAAAACCCAAAGAGGCAAGACCATGAATTACCCCATTTACCAAGTAGACGCGTTCACACAAACCCTGTTTTGCGGCAATCCGGCGGCGGTGATGCCCCTTGATAGCTGGTTGCCTGATGCCACGCTGCAATCCATTGCCGCCGAAAATAACCTGGCGGAAACCGCGTACTTTGTTCCGGTAGAAGGCGATGATGCGGATAATGATTTTCACCTGCGCTGGTTTACCCCGGGAAAAGAGATGGATCTGTGTGGGCATGCCACCCTCGCATCGGCCTATGTTATTTTCACGCAGCTTGGCTGGAAACAAGACCGAATCCGGTTTGCCTCACAGAGTGGCACCCTGGTGGTCACCCGCTCAGACAAGGGGCTGACCATGGACTTTCCCTCGCGCCCACCTGTAGAGGCAGAGCTGCCACAGGGCATCCTGAACTCGCTGAACATTCAAGCGGTTCAGTACGCAGGCCATGCCCGAGACTGGTTGATTGAAGTGGAGAGTGAAGCGGCCGTAAAAGCCGTAGTGGCGGATTTCAGCGAGTTGGCCAAACATACCAAACGCGCAGTGATTGTCACGGCTAAAGGTGATACGGTTGACTTTGTATCGCGCTTTTTTGCGCCGGAATACGGCGTTGATGAAGACCCGGTTACCGGGTCTGCGCACTGTACCTCTGTGCCGTACTGGGCCGCCAAACTCGACAAAACTGCCATGCAAGCCCGGCAGATATCCGCCCGGGGCGGCGAACTGTTTTGTGAGTTAAAAGGCGACCGTGTATTTATGAGCGGTGAATGTGTTCTTTATCTACAGGGAGAAATCACTTTGTGAGCAACACCAAGGGCATGAGCCAAAAGACGGCGGGGCGCACGGGTCTCGTCGGCCGCGTCATTATTTCGATCCTTATCGCTTGCTCTTTGTCTGCAAATGCAACTATGTCTCAGGTCGCCCTGGAAATCCCCAGCGGTAGTTCGATGATCCCGTTAAATGGAAAACAGTTGCATGTTAACAAA
>ENA-OSET01005132-OSET01005132.1-sediment-metagenome-genome-assembly--contig:-NODE-5132-length-11221-cov-2.951543_pt1 | contig 11221 bp, 9 predicted proteins | sample MGYA00237882_ERZ534229 | MGnify/ENA primary metagenome ERZ534229 (study PRJEB26408, sample SAMN06266212) | sediment metagenome | isolation source: Hudson Canyon methane seep mesocosm | place: USA:Hudson...
GATGCTCCGGGTCCCGAGGGACAAGTTTCGGATGCTGTCAGCAACAATTGGGTGGACACCCGCGCCCCCGCCTGGACGCGGCCCTATCTGCGGCTGTCGCGGGCCGACCGACCGATTGGCACATGGTTGCTACTGATTCCCTGTTGGTGGGGTCTGGCCCTGGCCATGCTGTGGGACCAGAGCCCGCGCTGGCAGGACGCCTGGATCTTTGTCGCTTGTGCAGCGGGGGCCTGGCTGATGCGCGGTGCCGGATGCACCTGGAATGACATCACTGACCGCGATTTTGACGGCCTGGTTGAAAGGACCCGTTCGCGACCGATCCCCTCTGGGCAGGTCACTGTCAAAGGGGCCGTTGTCTGGATGGTGCTGCAGATCGCCCTTTCGGCGCTGATCCTATTCAGCTTTAACCAGGCGGCAATTGCCATGGGCATTCTGGCCCTGTTCCCGGTGGCGATCTATCCCTTTGCCAAGCGGTTCACCTGGTGGCCGCAGGTATTTCTGGGGCTGGCCTTTAACTGGGGCGCCATGCTGGCCTGGGCGGCACATACCGGCACCTTGAACTGGCCGGCCGTGTACCTCTATCTGGCGGGCATCAGCTGGACGCTGTTCTACGATACCATCTATGCCCATCAGGACACCGAAGACGACGCGCTGATTGGCGTCAAATCCACCGCCCGGCTGTTTGGCAAAGACACTCCCGTCTGGCTGCGCCGATTTCTGGTAATTGTGGTCTGCATGATGACGCTGGCGGTACTGGGCGCAGTGATGCCCAACGGCTCTATCCTGGCACTGGCGCTGGCGCTGGTTGCCCCCTGGGCGATGGGATGGCATCTGACCTGGCAATTGCAGGCATTGAACACCGAAAACAACGAGAATTTGCTGCAATTGTTCCGGTTGAACCGTGACACCGGCCTGATTCCGCTTATCTTCTTTGCCGCTGCCTTGTTCGCATGATTGATCTGGCGGGACGTAATCGATAAGAAGACGAAACTTTTCTAGGACGATACTGCCCGCCAATGCGCCTTTCTTCACTATTGATTGTCAGCTTCACATTTCTGGCGGCCGCAGGTCTTAGCCTGGTCGCGGCAGGATTTGCCGTAACTGGAATGGAATACAGCACTGAAATCGCGGTTCGCCGCACTCTGGACGAAACAGGCCATGACTGGGCCGAGGTGACGGCCGACGGCCTGCGCGTGGAACTGAACGGCACTGCCCCCGACGAGGCCGACCGGTTCACCGCCATCTCGGTGGTTGGCACAACTGTTGATGCCGCCCGTATCATCGACAACATGGATATCACGCCCACAGCGGATCTGGCCCCCCCCCGGTTCTCGGTCGAAATCCTGCGCAACGAAAGCGGTATCTCTATCATCGGGCTGATCCCAAGGGGTGCTGGTCGTGCCGCCATCGTCGAGCAACTGGCCAATCTGGTTGGCGAAGACCGGGTCACCGACTTGCTGGAAATAGCCCATTATGATGCGCCAGCTGGCTGGACCGACGCGATGACATACGCGGTCAAGTCCCTGCAGAGCCTGCCACGGGCCAAAATTTCAGTGGTGGCCGGGCAGGTCTCTATTACGGCGATTTCCCATAACGTTGACGAAAAACTGGCCCTTGAGAAGGCATTGAACCGCACCGCGCCGCCCGGCCTGCGACTGGCACTGGACATTGCCGCGCCACGCCCGGTGATCACGCCGTTTACACTGCGCTATCACATCGACCAGGACGGCGGCCGGTTTGACGCCTGCTCGGCTGAAAGCGACGGCAGCCGGGACCGAATTCTGGCCGCAGCCCAAAAGGCTGGCCTGGCCGAACCGACCACCTGTGTGATCGGCATGGGCGTGCCTTCGCCCAACTGGTCCCGAGCCGCAGAGCTGAGCATTGCCGGCCTTGCCCAATTGGGGGCTGGATCCGTCACCATCGCCAATGCGGACATTACTCTGGTGGCCACCGCCGAGACCCCGCATGCACTGTTTGATCAGGTGGTGGGCGAATTGGAAAACGCACTGCCCAAGGTCTTTGCCCTGCATGCGGTTCTGCCCGTTCCGGAGGCCGCAACCGAAAGCGCCGGCCCACCTGAATTCACCGCGACACTGAGCCCCGAGGGGCAGGTGCAACTGCGGGGACGGCTGACCGACGAAACCCTGCGCCATCTGACCGACAGCTACGCCAAGGCGCGGTTCGGCTCGGATAATGTCTATGTGGCCACCCGCGTGGTGGCTGGATTGCCCACCAACTGGCCAGTACGGGTGCTGACCGGGCTGGAGGCACTGTCACAACTGCGGCGTGGATCTCTGACTGTCACGCCGGATCACGTCAATCTGCGTGGCATGAGCCATCAGGAAAACGCCACCGCTGAGATATCCAAACTGCTGTCTGCCAAACTGGGCGGGGCTGAAAGCTATGGTCTGGAAATCAGCTATGAGCCGCTACCAGAACCCGAAGACAAACCGATGGAACCCGAGCAATGCGAAGCCGAACTGGCGGCCATTCAGCAGGTGCATAAAATCGCCTTTGAGCCTGGGTCAGCCACTGTTGCCGCTGACAGCCGGGAAACAGTGGATGCCATCGCTGTGATCCTGGATCAATGCGGTGAGGTCCGGCTGGAAATTCAGGGTCATACCGACAGCCAGGGCCGCGAAGAAATGAATCAGAACCTAAGCCAGGCACGGGCTCAGTCGGTTCTGAACGAATTGCGCGCACGACGGGTTGTGACCTCTAGCTTTGCCGCCAAAGGTTACGGCGAAAGCACTCCGATTGCGGACAACGGCACCGAGGAAGGCCGCGAACAAAACCGCCGCATTACCTTCCACCTGATCCGCCCCGAACAACGCCCCGAGGAGCAAAGCACGCTGGACAGCGCCGCGAGCGAAAACACCGACATTGAGCCGAGCGGTGAGACGGCCCCGGAAACGGATGCGCCCACCGAACAGGAGACCCCCGAACAATGAACAGAACCGAGTTCATCATCACCACCGCCATCATCCTGTTTGCTGCTTTTATGATGGGATGGTTTGCCAATTGGCTGGTTCACCGGTTCACGCGCGTCAAACAAAGCGATGTGGCCGATCTGGACCGGATGAGCCAGGAACTGCATGAGGCAGAAGAGACCCGCGATCAGGCCATCACCTATCTGCAGCAGCGCGAGGCCGAGTTGAGCAACCAGCTTGCCCAAACTGAGGCCGAATTACATGCCGCTATGGATGGTTTGCGCGCGGCACGGCAGGAATGTGAAGAGCTTCGGGTGCATTACGAAGGCTAAAGTAAGGCGAATTCCTGAACGATCCAGTCTCTGACTGTAACCAGATTTTTGCTGGGATCTGACGCAGACACAAACCAATAGCTAAAACTGGCGTCCAGCTTAACGTCGAAGGGCGCGATCAACCGGCCGGCTTGCAAGTCGTCCGCCACAAGCTGCGATCGGCCCAGCGCAATGCCCTGCCCCGACAGCGCCGCCTGCAATATAGCAGTGTCATCACCAAGCTTTGGGCCACGGGGAACCTTGGGCTCCTCCAGGCCAACGGCGCTAAACCAGGCCGCCCAGTCTTCGGCGATGTCCGCATGTAACAGCGGAGCCTTGAGCAAATCAGCGGGTGTGGTGATGGCGAATTTTTCAACGATGCTGGGCGCACAAACGGGGCACACCGTTTCAGCCCCCAGCCAGACCGCAGCAAGCCCGGGCCACCGGCCAGTTCCATACCGGATTGCCCCGTCGATCTGCGCTGCGTTCAAGTCAACGAGGTCCCGCGACGCGCTGATGCGCAGATCGATATTTGGGTGCAAATCGGTAAACAGCCCAAGCCGGGGCGCCAGCCATTTGGCCGCCACCGAAGGCAACATCGACAGCGTGACTATGCTGGACCCTTTCGTCGGCTGGACCTCGGCGCAGGCACGTCTCAAGTCGCCCAAAGCATATGTCACCCTCATCGCCAAGGCCTTACCTTGCGGGGTCAGCGACAGGTTGGGGCCAGAACGTCGAAAAAGTTGCGTCCCCAGGATGGCCTCCAGTTCGGCAATTTTTCGGCTGACCGCACTTTGCGTGATCCCCAGCTCGCCCCCTGCTGTCGTGAAGTTCTGGAACCGGGAAGCGGCCTCGAACACCTGCAGGGCCCGGAGGGGCAATGGAGATCTATCATTCTCTAAACTCATGATGGCTCCCCTAGATTTCTCATTTTGATGAGCTAAGGCGGTGACCTATCATAAATCAAGGGAATTTTAGAGGGACTATCCGACATGTCTGACATCACAACCACCCCATCACGATCTTTGACCACTTACCTGCCGGATGTGCCGCTGGTGATCTGGATGGTCTTCGTGACGGTCGCCATGGGCTTTGTCGGCGACATGTCTGCACCCGAGGTCGTCAGGACATTCAACACCGGCTTTGGCAGTGCCCTTGGTGAGTTTGCCTTGATATTGCTGCCCTCCTTTGCGCTGGCGGCTGCACTGTCCCAACACCGCGCCACACCGGCAAAAGCCCTGGCAACTGCGATGTCGCCGGTTGCCGGGGCGGGTATGGTGTGCCCGGATACGGCCTATGCCGCCTTGTCCCCCATTGCCGGGCGACAAAAACTGGACGTGGCTTTTGGTTCATATGCCGGGTTCAAGCTGTTGTTTCCTGCGGGACCATTGATTGTCGCAACAGGACTGGGCGTCGCTGACCCCATGCTACCGGTCTATGGGCTGGTGCTGTTGCTTCCGGTCTGGCTTGCCGGGTCGGTCTGGGTGCGCAGTGTCGACGCGCTTGCCTGGAAAACTGCCCCAACCATACCCCAACCAATAGATCTGCGCAGCCTGCGCCCGCTTGCCCCTTTTGCTGTGCTGGCCCTTTTGCTGGCAATTGGCGGCGCAACGGATTTTGCCGACCTGCCGGTTCCCGACTTTGTGACGCTGCCAAAGGGCGCCCTGTGGGTTGCCGCAGCGCTGGCGATACTGGATTGTCCCAGCGCCCAGCGCCGTGCCTGCCTAGACAGTGCAGTGCGCAGAACCGGGTCACTGCTGCTGGTCATTGGCGCGGCGACAGCCTTTGGAGCGGTCCTGATCCGGCTTATCTCTGTTGAGGCGTTGTTGCCGTCTGGCGCGGGATTGCTGGGCGTTGTCAGTCTGTTCGCCCTTGCCACCCTGTTCAAGCTGGCACAGGGGTCCAGCATGGCAACATTTGCGGCGGTCGCACCCGTGGCAGGCCCGATTGTCGCTGGCAGCGACATGTCCAGCGTCGCGGCCGTTTTTGCAATTTGTCTGGGGTCCTTTGTTGCGATCCTGCCCAATGACAGCTTCTATTGGCTGGTCAGACGCGATGCCTTGGCAGAGGTCGACAGCGATGGCCGAGCCATATGGATACTCACCGGCGGCGCCATTGCCCAGGCGCTTACCGGGCTCATTTTACTAACCAGTGCAGTCAAAGTTGGGGTGATCTGAAAAGCAGAGCGGCCCGCACGCCACCACAAATCGTATAAGACGCTTGATCGAAGTGCAAAATTGCCGCAATTTCCAACAAATGGCATTCTGCTTGGGGCATGTCGGCTTTAGTCTGCTGCAACACTTATATTCGATAGAGTTGCATGCGGGTCTGGCCAGCCGGATTGATGACCTCATGCCTAAATGATAACAAAAAACTAGAGTAATAGGGCAGTAAATGCAGGTATTTGGCTATATTCGGTTTTCTTATTTGGGCCGCAGCGATGCACGCATGTCGCGCGTTCCCGGCGCTACCCAAGATGACTATTTTCAGCGCCTGTTCGACCCACTTCGCATGGAAACCCGCTTTCATTTCTTTGAAAAAATATGCCTGCCATCAATCAAGGCCCAGACGGATCAGGATTTCACGATTTTCATCATGGCCTCGCAAGACATGCCAGACCCCTACAAGACCAGGTTAGAGGCCTCCGTTGCCGAGGTGCCGCAAATCCGCGTTTGCTACAGTGACGTCCCGAACATTCTACATGCCTTCCGCCCAGTCGTGAAAGAACTGACGGCTAAGTTGACGGACAACTCTGTGCATTTCCGAATGGATGACGACGATGCAATTGGGGCCGACCTGATCGCCAACTTACGCAAAATGGCACGACATGCTGAACCCGGCACTCTGTTGTCACTGCCCCGCGGCTTTCATCTGTTTTCCCATAAGGGACGGCCCTATCTATTGCCAAAAGTCGAAGCGTTCATTGCGATCGGATTTGCTTTTGTGAACGCGCCGGACAGCATGCGCAATCCCTATGCCAGCGCTCACCAAAAAGCGTTCCACCGGGTTCCTTCAATGATGGAACCACGTCCGCATTCCTATATCCACGTGGCTCATGCCTCGGCCGACACGCGCGAGATGCACAACAAACGCGTAGCGCGGCAACTCAAGAACATCCCGGACTATGATACTGCTGAATTCCAAGAACGCCTGAAAATGGACTTCTCAGCGGCCTTCCCGCACACCTCTCTGGATGAAATCTATGAGGCTGTCCTGTCATCGCCAGATGCAGTATCCAACTAGGATCAGGACCCACCAATTTTGGCAGAAAGGGACGCAAAGATGGCTGCCATATGTGAGACAAACAGCCTTTCGCAGGCCGCAAAAGCCGGGAGTTTCTGGCTAAAAGGGACAAACTGCGACCTTGTTTCTGAGCTGCGCTCGGAGACACTGTTGGTCACCTTTGACAACCTGGCGTCGATCAATGAGCGACCCGAGACCCGGCCCTGGGGGTCATGGCTTGGTCCGCGGTGCGAGGCCATGGGGTATAGTATTTTGGGCGTACAGTCGCATCAAAAAGACTGGTACCGGACGGCAGAACCGTCAGAGCAAATTGCCGACCTTCAGGCAAATGGCTATTTTGACCGCTTTAAAAACATCGTCTTTACCGGCACGTCAATGGGTGGTTTTGCAGCGCTTTGTTTTGCGGGCCTGGTGCCAAAGGCGCGTGTGCTGGCGTTTAGTCCTCAGTCCACCCTTAACCGTGACATTGCCCCGTTTGAAAAAAGATACCCCTACCCTCATCGCAAGTTCGACTGGGTCAGCCCTGATTATCTCGACGCGTCCCAACATGTGGGAGACATTTCCAGCGGGCATATCTTTTTTGACCCCAAAGTCCGGGAAGACAAGTTGCACGCGGACCGCCTGCTCTCTCCGTCGTTGACCCAGGTTCGCATTCCGTTTGCCGGTCACATGCTGATCCGGGTGATTGTCAAAGCCGGAGCACTGGAACATCTTCTGACCACCTACCCCGAGACCGGGCAGGTTGATGCGACCTTCTTTCGTTTGATGCGCAATAAGCGGCAAAACAAGACATGGGCGAAACCGTTTTTGGCAGGCGTCACGGCCCGCGGCGACAGCCTCCTTACGCGTCAGGTCTGCACGGTTTTGCACAAAGAACACGGTCATCGTTTTGCCCGCCGCATGCGCAGGCAGATGATCAATAATGCCAAGCACGGGCCACCTGTGACCGTCTAGGTGTCAAATCCAGTCTAGATTAACCCGCGTGGCCGGATATTTCAGACCAACGTTTTTCCTAAGATCTTTGAACCGTGGCCGCAGTGCCTTGAACTTGTTTTCATGGGTTTCAGCCACGGTCAGGCGGACCTTATCAAACAGTTCCTGTTCCAGCATCAGCTCAAGAATATCCAGCTCGGCGCCTTCAATATCCATTTTGATGAACGCCAGCTCGCCATGCTTATTGTAAAGCTCAGTCACGAGATCGGGCAGCGAGACCAGCGTCACGTCAATCGTGTCACCCTCGTCCTCGTTGATCATGCGCCCACCACTGATAACGGTGCTTTTAACCGAGGCCCCACGTGGGTTGTCCGCGAAATTGTCAGCCCGCATAAGTTTGATAGACCCGGCACTGACGCCTACCGCCGCGTTGTGTAATGTAACGTTTGGCAAATCCCGTGTTGCCTTTGACAGCTTTTCAAAGGCAAACGGGTCCGGCTCAAAGGCATGCACCTCGGCCCCGGTCCGGGCCAGTGGCACCGTCACTTCGCCGACATTCGCACCACAATCCAATACAGTGTCCCCAGGTTTCAGCATCGAGCATATCCCCTGCAGCAGCCCCTTGGCGTGCGCGGCCCGCTCGTTTCTGGCCTGTCGCCGCTGCAGCTTTTCCAGCTTATTGGTCAAATCGGTAACTGACTCGGGTGTCTCTACATTTTCTGGCATGGTTTTGTCTCGTTGTTTTTGGGTGACCCGGAACGCGCGGACAGGGCTTGGTCTATTTCAATCGGATCAGGCCATTACGGGGCAATCTCTTTCGGTGCAGGCTGCGACGCAGTGCGAACCAAAAGCAATGCTGCGGTCAACGGATTGTCAGTCAGGGGGCAGTAGCCAAATTCGGCCAGCAGATTGACCACCCGGGTGTCTTTCATTTCGCCCTTCAGCGCCCGCCCGCCCAAAACAATCGCCCTCGGCGGGGTGCCTTCAAGACCGTGCAGCGCACTGGCCAGCATCTGCGCGGTCAGGGTTGGATCACTGACAGCCAGAATATCACAGCCCGTCTGTGCCAGCAGGTCAGACAGGCCAGACGCACTGTTGGCGCCGTCCTCAGGGTGCACCATGGGAGTTGTGTCAAGACTAAGCTGCGGACCCAGCGACAGCCCATTCAGCCGCCACAGCGCCAATGCCATTTCTGCCAGCCCGTCGATGCCTTCTTGGGCCACGACCTTTACCTGTGGCCGCTCTTTTGCAACCACCCCGGCCAGAAACCCGGCCCCGGCCCCGATATCCAGAAATGTATCACCGGGATTAAGAATTTTAAGCAGCCGACGGGCGATGTTGCGTTCAAATTTTCCATCTGTGATCAACTGCAACGCAGAGGGCGTAAAAATTCTTGGATCAGCCGGAATACTGAGGGTCTTGTTTTCAAACATCTCGGCCGGCGCAGTGTCAGGCAAATGAACCGGATCGCCAACATATAAATCGCTGGCCCTGGCCCAATCCGGCTGCGCCTTGCGGCGGTCCTGTTTGGCCTTGGCATTCACCTGTTTTTCGACCTCGGACATCAAGGCGGCGATTTTGGCCGGATCGCGGGCTTTTGGCGGCTTGGCCACGACCTCAGAAATCGGGATCTTCGAGGCCTCTTGCAGACCAGCAACCAGATCAGCATAGGCATCGGTGCCTTTGAATTCCGTCAGCCGGGCCTCTGCCCGCTCAACCGCAGAGAAATGCAGATCGCGAAGAACCGGATCGCTTAGCAGTATTTCAACGATCTCGTCGCGCCGCGCGCTATAGCGCAGCGTGCTGTCGTCATGGACTTCGTTGCGATCCTGCAGCGCCCAGTAGTCCGAGTTATATTTGTCTTTCTTCAGGTTCACGTTGCCACGAAATTTGCGAATGGCGTAGCTGTCAATGGATTTGACCGCATAGTGGTTCATCTGGGTCCAGTCGTAGCCAACGGTGCGCACGATAGAGCGCCAGCCGCGGAACTTGAAATAGTCCTCCATTGGCTGGCCAGAGCCATTCAGCCATTTAACTGTTTCAGGAAATCCGGTTTTCAGGTGCTTGTTCTTAATCTTGGGCCGATGGATGCCCAGCTTCCAGTACTCCGGATCAAAGGCAAACAGCGTCTTTACGCCCCATCCCTTGTTCCAGGTGGTTGGCGCCGCATGCAGGTATTGCTCGGTCACGGGGGCGCGTGACCAGTCATGCACGCCACTAGAGCCATAGGTGCGCCAGGTGATGACAATGCCGTTGGCTCCGACCTCTTTGGCCGAGGTGATCATGCCATCGATCGATCCGTCGCCGTGGCGAATACACAGGAATTCATCGGCATCAAAAACCAGCAACCAGTCACTGGCCTGGACCAGTGGATCGACCTGCGCATGTTTCAACGCGGAAGGCTGTGGCCGGATGCCCTCGGCGATGACATTGCGCCGGTGATGCGCCAGACCCAACTGTTCCAGGCGAAACAGCATGTCGTCGGTTCCATCCGAACAATCATTGGTAAAGACAACCAGATCCGTGAAACCAACCGCCAGATGATGCGCGATCCACTCCAGAACAAAAGGGCCCTCGTCCTTCATCATAGAGACAGCCGTAACCCGGCCATGAGGGCTAATGTTCTGCTTCAGTGGAAAGTCGACCGTGCTAAAATCTTTGCTGACCACAGCGCCCGAACCGCGGGCCTGGACCTTATTTACATTGCTCATATCTGTACTGCTCTACCCAGCAAATTGGATCGCCGTTGGTTGATCGTCCCTGTGGCATCGTGCCACGAACCGGACCAGAATAACAGGAAAATCAGGAATTTGACCTGATAAGACTCTGGACAGAGGTGGGCGAGTAGCCCATCTTGCGGGACAATTACATTAATGATTGCGCGCCGATACATGGCGATCAAAAGCGGAGATAATCATGGCAAATCTGAACCGGCGACCAGTGGCTTCGCTTTGGATCGGCGAGTCCCTTCATTATTTGAATCAGCTTTGCTTGAAGTCCCACATTTTGGCCGGACACCCCACAACGCTGTATTGCACCGATGACGTAAAGAACGCGCCCGAAGGTGTGGAGATCATGAACGCGGGGCTCCCGGGAAGCCTCACCGAGCAGTGGCTCGAAGTCTGGGATGGATTGGCGGACGTATTTGATCCGGATCTCGTCGTCGTCGTATTCTTCTTACGCGACGGCACGCCCAACGCATCGGTTCCCGAATTCTTCGACCGCATTCGCGATGAAGTCGCAGTCGCGAACCGCCAATCGCGCCGGTACCAATACTCTTATGTCTACCGACTTATACGAGACCTCGAAGATCGCAAGAAAGTCGCATCGATGTACACCGACCGATTCCGGGCCGCGTATCACGGCGCGCCCCATCAAACCAAAGAGTGGCAACGCGCGCGGGAAAACCTCATCCGTCTCCAGAACGAGGCTCGTGCGCGGGGCATCCCTACCGCGCTTGTGATCTTCCCCGTCCTGGTCGAGTTGAACGACCCGTACCCATTCCAGGGTGTGGTGGACACCATTCAACAATTTGCAGACGAAAACGGCTTTCCGACCTATGACCTGCTGCCGGACTTCATGGGACAGTTCGCACCGAATTTGTGGGTCTCTCCGTTCGACCAGCACCCCAACGCCGAAGCTCACAAGCTCGTCGCCGAGCAACTCGAGCCCTTCGTGCGAATGCTCATCGCAACTACCGCAGAACGCGAGAGCGACATCCGGCCATAATCGCTGCACACACCCGATCGGTTCGCCGCGCTAGGCGTGTGCGACACAAGGCGCAGACGCCTAGCGCACAGCCTT
>ENA-OSET01005133-OSET01005133.1-sediment-metagenome-genome-assembly--contig:-NODE-5133-length-11214-cov-20.545210_pt1 | contig 11214 bp, 11 predicted proteins | sample MGYA00237882_ERZ534229 | MGnify/ENA primary metagenome ERZ534229 (study PRJEB26408, sample SAMN06266212) | sediment metagenome | isolation source: Hudson Canyon methane seep mesocosm | place...
GCAGAGCATGGGAACTATTTTGGTCGTTTATTTATTTCGAGTTACCTTAGTAGCCTAAAATAGCAGTGCTAAAGCACAGCGCCCCGATAAACTTATTTTTTTAGCTAAATTATCATGATTGGGTATGAATATTTTTATGATATCGCTAGGGTTGGATTTATGGGATGTTGATATTGGGGGAACGGCAGAATTTCATAGTGCTGCTCATTTGATTTGGGTGCTAAAGCAGCAATTGTTTTTGAATTAACGTCAACCACACAAACCATTTTTTATGATGTAAATTAAAACTTACATTTTTTTCAGCATTCACCTATTTACAACATCACCTAATGGAGTTCATAGTGTTAATACTCATTAAATAAGCACCATCTTCATCTTGATTTTAAGGACCATGAATACAACCTTACATTAGGTAGATAATAATGAAAAAAATACTATTAATGACTGCTTACCTTGTATTACTACAGCTTAACACTTGTGGCATTGCTATTGCTGCGACCGTACTACCTGCTGTTAATCCTGAAATACAACTCGATGTTAATTATACTTCGGGGTCAATAATTAGTGGACCTATGTCGTTTGGTTTAACGACACTCCCTAGTAATGTAAATGCAACATTCTTACTAGGATCGGGAAATGTTGGCGTATCAGGAATAACTTATGGAATTAGTGACGTATTCTCTGGTCAAGTATCTTTTGGTGATGCCCACTGGTCTCTGTTAGACAGTTTTTCCATGCTTGTTAGTAATGGCAACGTAACGTCTTTATCTTATAGTTTTCTTCCAGGTACGAGCGATAGCATCACTGCTCCTGGTCCTATCATCCTCAACTTTCCATTAACTATCACCGGTACAGATTTTGCTAGCGGTGATGCTTTTGAATACCGATTCACCAGCTCAACTCAATCAATTTCTACCATCCCAGAACCAGGCACAATACTTCTACTTGCTACTGGAATAATTTATTTTGCTAGAACACAGTCTCGTAAAAAGGCACTTTAATCTTTTTTCTTGAGTTTGCACTTAGTGTTCATTTAACCTGAATGGCACTTACCTACTGACACGTGATCACTACTGCTCTGCTGTGTTTCTGCCGTTAAAATATTTCCATATCAAAATACCGCAAAAAATCGACTGTATCGCACGAAAATATTTTTTTCCATAGGAGAGGGGGCTTTGATTTATGATCATATAAAGTTATGGTAATACAACTACTGAGCACTATCAGTGGTAATAGCTTAAGAGTCATAAATCATAGACCCCACAGTTCCTCAGTGGTCGAAGGGGGCGGAAGACAAAAAGAAAGCCCCTAATATAGAGGCTTTTTATAAAAATGAAACAAAGGAGTTAAGGAGTTTTCTTTTTTCTTGAAAAAAAATACCAGCCAAACCGAGTCCAACTAAAGCTATAGATGTTGGTTCTGGAACTGCTGATACATGTTTCTCCGCCACAAAACCTACATTAAAATAATTTCCAATCCCGTCAAAATCATTCCATCCCCAATTTGGATTAGTATTAAATCTGCTATCAAGCGCAATATAAGGTTCTGCAGCATTGCCATTAGGTTCACTATTCCCCCAATAGCTATAGGTAAATGATTCATCAGTAACCCAACCCCATGAGCCATTTAAATATCTACCACCAGTATAATATTCAGTTAAAGATGAAGGTGGGGCTCCCAGTAACTCAGCAATATACGTTTGCTCTTCAACGGATGTTATCGTAACTAAATCCCAACCATCACCTAAATTCTGAGCTGCAGTGCGCGACTCATCCCAAGAGATACTCGGTGAATTAATCACTTGATACTGGTGACCGTTTACACTCCAGGTTTCTATGCTGCTTGACCAGCAATTATTATAGATAAGAAATGACAATGTTATTGCTATCAGCTTGAAAACGTGTTCCATAATACCTACTTCGTTCATAATTAAAATGAAAATTAAAAACAAAGCACAAAGCCCACCAACAAACATACCCCTATGATTACGTGTATATTTTTTAAATTATCATTAATTTATTTTTTATAAATGTAAAAAACATTGACGATACAGATCCTTCAACTTCCTTTTAATTAGCTCAACATAAAACGAAATAAAACTTGAAAATTCCAGAGGGATGTTCAGGTCTTTGATTTATGATGATAAGACTAAAAAACTAAGATCCCAGGTCTTTAGGGGATACCAAGCTTGGGGGCAAGCCTTACAAATCACATTCTTAATAGTTTTTTTCATATAATTTAAGAGCTTTCTTTACTTTAGTCCTTTAGCATTTTTAATACCATAACTCTAACCAACTTCAGCTGAAGTCAAATGTAAGGCCTGCCCCCAATGTCCAAATAGCGCTATCACTATAAAAACACCAAACGACAATACAGGGATATCATAATTCATCCTGATTACCTATAAGTCTCAGCCATTTTAAAACAACAATAAGACATAAGTTATTATAAATAGCTTATCCGTGTAATTCATGCTTGATATGTCATTAATAAGCTGAAATTGATGATTCAACTGAGGTTTTCCAGGTACGTAGAGACGTAGCATGCTACGTCTCTACAAAATGTCTGACTCTACGGTTTTTAAACAAAAAGATACAGGATTAGGTACTAGTCTCCGATATTTTAGAGCGCCCGAATTCAGCTGGCTTTTCATTCTCATACCCCAAAATGCTTTTTTAGTTATACATATATGAATTTTTTATGCAATCGCATAAAATACCTTCCATAAAAAATGTAATGAAAAGCAATACAAAGTATTACGCAAAAGGAATAAATAAACTAAAAGCATGAAAAAAGCGGATTCAAAACCACAACATACACCCATGATGCAGCAATATCTCCGCATCAAATCTCAGCACCCAGACACACTGGTTTTTTACCGCATGGGAGATTTTTACGAATTATTCTTTGATGATGCCAGAAAAGCGTCTGAACTTTTAGATATTACCCTGACTGCTCGTGGAAAATCTAATGGTGAACCAATTCCGATGGCTGGCCTGCCTCATCATGCGGCTGAAGGTTATGTTGCCCGTTTGATTAAACAAGGGGAATCCATTGTTTTCTGTGAACAAATAGGGGACCCGGCGACCAGCAAAGGCCCTGTAGAGCGCAAAGTGGTACGAACTGTTACTCCTGGTACGGTAACTGATGAAGCCTTACTGGAAGACCGTAAAGATAATTTTTTAGTCGCTATCAGCGCATCTGCACAAAACTATGGCATCGCTTGTCTGGATTTAAGCAGTGGTAAGTTTGTATTACAGGAAGTTAAATCAGAAGAACAATTACTCAGTGAACTTGAGCGTCTAAATCCTGCTGAATTATTATACAGCGAAGATTTTCCTCTCCCTACGTCTTTAAAAGAACGTAACGGCTTATGCCGAAGACCTCCTTGGCATTTTGAATTAGATAGCGCCACGGGGCTCATCTTAAAACAATTTAAAACCCATGATTTAGGGGGGTTTGGTTGTGAACATTTGACTGTTGCCATTTGTGCAGCTGGCTGTTTATTACAATATGTAAAAGATACCCAGCAAAGCGCCCTGCCCCACATACAAGGTATTTCTATTGAACACTGTGATGACAGTATTGCTTTAGATGCCTCCAGTCGTAAAAATTTAGAATTAGATTCACACCCAAGCGGCCAACTTAAATATACCTTATTTGGGGTGCTGGATAAAACATCTACCGCAATGGGCAGTCGTTGCTTACGGCGCTGGATTAATCGTCCCTTACGTTCTCAGATTATTCTTAATGGTCGCTATGCCTGCATCAATAGTTTTCTAAAAGACCGTAGCTATGAAAATATTCAGAGTAATTTACGTCAAGTCGGTGATATAGAACGCATCAGTTCACGTATTGCATTAAAGTCTGCCAGACCTCGTGATTTAATCGTATTACGCAATACCTTGGCCGTTTTACCTGCCCTACAGGATCAACTGACTGATACCGATAATCCACATATCGAATCGCTTAAACAGCAACTGCCCGAACAACCCGCATTACTCGCCTTGCTACAAAGCGCGATTATCGAAAACCCGCCTGTTTTAATTCGTGATGGTGGGGTTATTGCCCCGGGGTATAATCTGGAACTGGATGAGTTACGTGACTTAAGCCAGAATGCAGATCAATTTTTGATCGATATGGAAAACCGTGAAAAACAAGCCACGGGGATTAATAACCTAAAAGTTAACTATAATCGTGTTCATGGCTATTACATTGAAGTCTCGCGCTTACATACAGATAAAGTACCAGACCACTATACCCGCAAGCAAACCCTGAAAAGTGTTGAACGCTATATTACCGAAGAACTTAAAGCCTTTGAAGATAAGGTACTGAGTGCACGGGATAAATCTTTAAGTTTTGAAAAAGCACTCTACGAAGACTTATTAGTACAGATCACAGATTCATTACCCGCGCTGCAATTATGCGCAAGTGCTTTAGCTGAACTGGATGTTTTAGTTAATTTTGCTGAACGTGCCGATAGCCTTAATTTATCCAAACCAGTGTTAACTGAAAAACCAGGTATAGAGATTGAAGGCGGCCGACATTTAGTGGTCGAGCAAGTCTCAGACATTCCTTTTGTTGCTAATGATGTCAGTTTTAATAATCAACGAAAAATGCTGATTATTACCGGCCCCAACATGGGCGGTAAATCGACCTATATGCGCCAGACAGCACTCATTACCTTAATGCTGCATATAGGTTGTTTTGTTCCTGCAAAATCGGTGACTTGCGGCCCAGTAGATAAAATTTTCACTCGAATCGGTGCATCCGATGATTTGGCCAGTGGCCGCTCGACCTTTATGGTTGAAATGTCTGAGACCGCCAATATATTGCATAATGCCACCGCTAACAGCCTGATATTGATGGATGAAATTGGACGAGGCACCAGTACTTTTGATGGCCTCTCTTTGGCCTGGGCTTGTGCTGTACATTTAGCCAAACAGACCAAAGCATTTACTCTATTTGCCACCCATTATTTTGAGCTGACATCGTTACCAGAAGAGTACAAAAACATCCAAAATGTGCATTTAGATGCCATGGAACATGGCGATAAGATTGTTTTCCTGCATTCGGTAAAAGAAGGTCCTGCCAGCCAGAGTTATGGCTTACAAGTCGCCTCTTTAGCAGGAGTGCCAAGCACGGTTATTGATAATGCAAAAGCAAAATTGCAATCTTTAGAAGACAGTGCCTATATTGAGCAACAACAGGATTCAGGGACTAATCAATTAGATTTATTTTCCACTAAAGAATGTCATCCTGCGGTGTGCCTTTTAGAAGATATAAGCCCCGATGATTTAAGCCCAAGAGCAGCATTGGATTTGCTCTATAAACTCAAAGAGTGTGTTTAATGGTATTTCAATTACATCCACGTTTACAAAAAGATAGTATAAAAATAGCCGAGTTTGAGTTATCTGAACTACGGCTGATTAATGATAGTCAATATCCATGGATGATTTTAGTCCCGAAAAAAACTGATATCACAGAGATTTATCAATTATCTGATGCTAATCAACAGCGATTACAACAAGAATCCAGCCTGCTGGCTAAAACCATGGCTGAGCTTTATCAGGCCGATAAAATGAATGTTGCGGCTATTGGTAATATGGTACCGCAACTACATATCCACCATATAGTGCGTTATAAAACTGATATTGCCTGGCCTGCACCTGTCTGGGGTAAATTTGATGCTGTTCCTTATACTGAGCAGCAAATTGGACAAATTAGCAGCCAGCTTAAAAATGCACTAAAAGATAAGTTAAGGTAATAATACAGAGCGCATCAATCGTAAAAGATGCGCTTAGTATCTCAGCGCATCCTATGCTTATCTAGTTAACCAAAAACTCAGTAAAAAACACATCTCTAAAACCATCGCTATTCGAGTGTTTTTCTAATGCTTTAGTGATTGCTTTTTTAGTCTCGTCTCTTAAGGCTTCACGTTGTTCCATTGTTTGCAATTCAGTTGAAGGGCGACCACTATAAAGCATAATGAGCTCATGCCTTAAAGCAGGCAAATGTTTTCTTACTTTTTCGATAAACTTTTCACCTTCAACCATTAATTGCACATTTACCACCAAATACTTATTCGGCTTATCTAAATTAACTGTAAACTTAGGTGACATTTCCAGATACTCAATCACTGGCTCTGCAACCTCATCTTCTCCTGCATAGGCTGTATTGAAAACAAGTAAAAAACTTAAACATAAGATTAAAATTCGCATACACTTTCCTTAAATTAACTAAATATTACCATTTCACATGACTAAACAATCTATTGGCCCAGTAATGATTGATGTTGAGGGTTTAACTCTCACTGATTCAGAAAAACAGAAAATAAACCATCCCAATACTGGCGCAATCATTTTGTTCTCTCGTAATTATAGCTCGCCTGAGCAAATTGCAAAGCTAATAAGGGATATTCGTCACTCACGTAATGGCGATATCCTGATTGCAGTTGATCAAGAAGGCGGACGAGTACAACGTTTTCAAACAGGCTTTACTCGCCTTCCCCCTGCTGCTGCTTATGCCCAAGCACCTGAGTTAGCCGAATCAGCAGGCTGGTTAATGGCTGCTGAATTACTTGCTTTAGGGGTAGATTTTAGTTTCGCCCCTGTATTGGATATTGATTGTGGTATTAGCGAAATTATAGGTAATCGTTCATTTTCTCAAGATACCTCACTGGCAACTGAATTAGCCAGTCATTTCAGAAAAGGTATGAATGCTGCCGGAATGGCTGCTACTGGCAAACATTTTCCTGGCCATGGTGCTGTTGCCTTAGATTCTCATTTAACATTACCCGTAGATAATCGAGACCTACAAACGATAAACGAAAAAGACATCCAGCCTTTCAAACAATTGATATCTGAAGGCCTTGAAGCTATCATGCCCGCCCATGTTGTTTATCCTGAAATTGACTCTCTACCCGCTGGTTTTTCCAGCAAATGGATACAAACTATATTACGCACTGAACTTAATTTTAACGGTACGGTATTTAGTGATGATTTAAGCATGGAAGGTGCAGCATCTATAGGTGACTTTAGTCAACGTGCAAAACTGGCAATGCAAGCGGGTTGTGATATGGTTTTAGTTTGTAACAACCCAACGGCTGCCGAAGAAGTATTAAACTCAATTCCAGTGACTGAAAACCCTTTAAGAGAACAGCGACTGACGGCCATGCTTGGAAAATCTCAATATTCCAGAGAACAACTACTGCAATCAGAAAAATGGTTGCTTGTTTCAAACCAGATAAAGACGATGAATGCCAATGCTTAAGGAAATTACCACCGTACTGGAAACTGCAGACTTACTCTATGATGAATCAGAAATTGAATCTGCCATAAATTCTATGGCTGAGAAAATCAATGATCAATTAAATGATAAGAACCCCATCATTCTTTGTGTGATGAATGGTGGAGTGGTCATCACAGGCAAACTATTACCACGCTTAACCATCCCCTGTACCTTTGATGTGATTAATGCCAGTCGATACGGTAATGAGATATCGGGTGGTGACATTAAATGGATACAAACACCTGAAACGGATCTTCACAATAGATCGGTATTGATCGTTGATGATATTCTTGATCAAGGTTATACGCTTGAAGCACTGATCAATTATTGTAAAGAACAGGGGGCATCCTCGGTCTACAGCGCTGTATTAATAGATAAAATACTGGATCATGCCAAACCTGTAACTGCAGATTTTATAGGACTTGAAGTAGAAAACCGTTATCTATTTGGTTATGGCATGGACTATAAAGGTTATTTAAGAAATGCTGCGGGTATTTATGCTTGTAAAGAATAATATGCCAATTGAATCCCCTCTCTTTACTTCACAGACATTAAGTTAACAGAAATATGTAGGAGCGTCCGCCCTCGGCGCGATTTCTTAAAGAAAAGAGCATTATTTTATTCGCGCCGAGGACGGACGCTCCTACAAATCATTATTAATGTTTAGAATAATTACTAATACTTATGGCATAGGGGCAGAGCTTCTTTTCTTACTAATTAATACCAGCATTCTTGCTGCTTATTAACTATAAATATTTAATTGATATGACAAAACTAGCAATTATCGGTGGCACTGGTGTCAGCCAAATGGATGGTTTAACCATCACCTCAGAACAACAAATTGACACCCCTTATGGCAAGCCCTCTGCTCCATATATTTTAGGGACACTCAATGGGCAGGAGTTAGTCTTTTTAACTCGCCATGGCAATCCACACAATATTCCTCCGCATAAAATAAATTATAGAGCCAATATATGGGGGTTACAAAAACTAGGCGTTTCAAAAATTATTGCCATCGCTGCTGTTGGCGGTATTACGCCCGCAATGGCACCCGCTCATATTGCAATACCAGATCAAATCATTGATTATAGTTATGGGCGAGAACACACTTTTTTTGCTGATGACTTAGATGCTGTCACTCATATTGATTTTACCTTTCCATACAATAAGCAATTACGTACAGAATTAATTCAAACGGCAAAACAACAAAATATTTCCGTCAGTTCAACAGCTACTTATGGTTGTACACAAGGACCCAGACTGGAATCAGCAGCTGAAATTATACGCATGGAAAGAGACGGCTGTGACCTGGTAGGCATGACAGGGATGCCTGAGGCTGCGTTAGCAAAAGAACTTGCTATTGATTATGCGACTATAGCCGTTGTTGCGAACTGGGGGGCAGGAAAATCTACAGGTGAAATATCGATGACTGAAATAGAACAGCATGTTAAAAAAGGGATGAAGAATATTAACCAGCTATTAAAAGCTTTTCTTTCATAGCTTCAAGTATCTGCTAATTATTCAGATCGTACATCCCTATACACTCAATGCCATTAAGTTACCTGTCTGTGACCCCAGACAGGCATGTATTCCCACGTAGAAGCATGGAAACAAGATGGGCTAGTTTTTTGCTAAGCTGTGCTTTGTTAATAGCCATGTTAAGTTAAGAGACATACAACATGGGGCGCAGTGCTTTAGCCTGCTATTGTTAGCTATGAATGCAGGCTAAAGCACTGCGCCCCAACAGACTAGCCCTTAACTTAATGGTAGCGCCCTATACACGTCATACCCACGATCCCTGCTGGTATGATGTGGGGCTCGGTGTGTAAGGAAACACCTAAGATCAAGAGAAATCGCGGCCTGGAGCCCCCTCCTACCGACAATGCTGTTGACTGTAGGGCTTAGGAAGTGATGCTTTAACCTCGAATGTTTCAGGCGAGGCTAAAGCCTCATTTCCTAGCATCCCTTTACTCCTTTTTGTCTTAATTCAACAGTATTGGAGGGCTTTAGAGCCATACCCGTCATTTCACCATGTAGTTACACGTTTTTTATTCAATAAGCCGAATTACTTGGGTCTTTAGCTATTAATTCGAGGCGTTCAAACAATGCTTCTAGCTGTTAATATAATTCAACCTTATATCCCAACTGTTGTAAGCGAGTAATTATTCCCTCCGTTCCAACCAGGTGCAAGGCACCCATCAACACAAATTCAACTTCTGGCGTTAGCAGTAAGGCTTCAATTTTTGGTAACCAGGCATTATTCCTATCAACCAGTAATAATTGATACAACACCGGAAAATCTCTTTTCATAGGCGAAAGTCCAATATCTTCCAAAGTTTGTGTATCACCTGTTCGCCAGGCTTTCTTCATGCTTCCCATGATTAAAGACAGTTCTTTCATTTCTTTAATCGTACTTAAAATTATTTCATCTTCATGGCCCTTACCCAGATTTTCCAAAACATCTAACTGCACCTCAACAGATTCCAGTTGAGATAATGCTTTGCCTTCATCTTTTGCCAGACTATTAAAATAATGATCAACCCCAGTATTTGCCATACCCAAACGCTGCAATTCATTCATCAATAAGGAAATGACGATCATTGAAACTTTATACTGCTTAAACATTTCAATTGATAAACCAATTGAAAGCAAATAATCGCTTAAAGCTTTATAGCTTTCTTCACTAAGATCATTCTTAACCGTGTTACCTTTTCTGTACCTCATACGTTTTATTAACTGCTGCTGTATTTCTGGCTTAGCCATAGCCGCTAAGTCTGTTTCCAGCACCACGATTTGTGCTTGTTCATAGGCCTGAGAAAACTCATCAGGCAAAGGATAATCATCAGCACTCAAAACATGTATAGTACCGCCAATAAATAATTCAGAATCGCCTTTACTGACTTTCCATACAGACGTTTCAGCAAATGTATGAAATGGAATAGCCAGACATAGTAAAATTAGAAAACGCATTGATACTCCTACATTATGAACACACTAGAACCCATCCCTTTAGAAAACCTATCCTATATCCTTATCCCTGTTTTAATAGTAGTCTTCATTATTGCAAAATGGAAACTAAATACTGGCCACGCACTCTATGCAATGGCTCGTATGCTAGTTCAACTACTGGCAATCGGCTATTTTTTAAATTCAATTTTTGCCTCAGACTCACCGCAAATCACCCTGCTGATATTAACAATCATGTTACTGTTTTCTAGCTGGATTGCTTTAAATACGGTTAAATCACAAAGGCGAAAATGGTTTGATAAAACCGTACTAGCCTTAGCTATTGCTTGCGGATTCACTTTATCAGTTATTGTATTAGCCGTATTAGAATTAACGCCCTGGTATGAACCTCGCTACATCATTCCCTTAGGTGGGATGATACTCGCCAATTCAATGAATAGCATTAGCCTGGCAGCCGAACGCTTCCAGTCAGAAATTTCGAATCATAATGATAGCTTACGCGCCAGAGATATGGCATTTAATGCCGCACTTATCCCGACGATCAATATGCTATTTGCGGTTGGGCTGGTTTCTTTGCCAGGTATGATGACAGGTCAAATACTCTCAGGCATCTCACCTTTTATTGCCGCCAGATACCAGATTATGGTGATGTGCATGATGTTTGCTTCATCGGGTATTGCCGCCGCCTGTTTTCTTACTTTGATACAGAGAGATCATAAGTAAAACTACCATCGCTTTAAGCACGAAGACAAGCTCAGTAATCGATACTCTTGGCTTTCTTGCTATGTAAATTGCCTTTACTTAAAGCTACCTGATTACCCATGAGCTTCATAAGGCAACTCACAATAAATAAACAACCCTCATCGTTCCCTCGCAGAGTGTCACTGCCATTAAGTTAGGCGTATTACCTTGAGGGGCGCAGTGCTTTAGCCTGCTTTCATTGCTGAAATTAGCAGG
>ENA-OSET01005135-OSET01005135.1-sediment-metagenome-genome-assembly--contig:-NODE-5135-length-11213-cov-9.110093_pt1 | contig 11213 bp, 10 predicted proteins | sample MGYA00237882_ERZ534229 | MGnify/ENA primary metagenome ERZ534229 (study PRJEB26408, sample SAMN06266212) | sediment metagenome | isolation source: Hudson Canyon methane seep mesocosm | place...
CCGTAAGATTGATCTCACCGACTTCGCTACTCTGCATCTGCGTCATAAACCCGGAACTGATATCGCCTTGGTTAACGGCATTATGCATGTGATCATTAAGAATGATTGGCAGGATGATAATTTCATCAATACACGTACCGAAGACTATGAAACGCTACGTGAGTCTTTAGACAAATACACGCCGGAATATGTCAGTGAAATCACCAGTGTTCCCATCGATGCCATTATTGAAGCTGCGACTATCCTTGGTACAGCCAAACCTATGGCGGTGATCTGGGCGATGGGAATCACACAACATATCGTTGGGGTGCAGAATGTCTTCAGCCTTGCCAACCTACAAATGCTGACTGGTAACATGGGTGTTCCTGGTGGAGGGGTGAATCCCTTGCGCGGTCAGAATAATGTTCAAGGCGCTTGTGATCTGGGCTGCCTACCCAATGTATTCCCAGGCTATCAACAAGTAGCAAACCCAGACAGCCTTAGTAAATTTTCCGATGCCTGGGCACTGTCTAATCGTACGCAATTATTTAGTGACACGCCGGGGCAAACTATTACGGAAATGGTGGATAATTCATTAACAGGATCGATACGAGGCTTTTACATCTTGGCGGAAAACCCCGTCATGTCCGATCCGGATGTTAATCATGTACGTCAGGCTATGGCTAATTCCGAGTTTACGGTCTTACAGGAGATCTTTCCCTCGGAAACAGCTGATTATGCTGATGTATTATTACCCGGTGTTACGTTTGCAGAAAAAGAAGGTACTTTCACCAATACAGAGCGGCGTATTCAATTGATTCACGATGCCGTCACATCACCGGGAGAAGCCAGAAAAGACTGGGCCATTACAGCTGAACTAGCCAAGCGTATTCTAGCTTACCGCCAACAAAAACCGGTCGGTATTTATGCGGGTTGGGATTATCAATCTGCCGCACAAGTGATGGATGAAATTGCTTCATTAACGCCACCGTACACAGGTGTTTCGCATACACGACTTCATAATGGCGAACAATTGCATTGGCCAGTCAAGGATAAGCAACATCCGGGTACACCAATCCTGCATGTGGAAACGTTTAGCCGTGGCAAAGGCGTGTTTCATGCTACCGAGCATTTGCCCGCAAAAGAGCTACCGGATAAAGACTATCCGCTATGCCTAACCACCGGAAGAGTCTTATATCACTGGCATGGAGCGGAGATGACCCGGCGCTCCCAACCACTCACTGCGCTATACCCGGAAACATTAGTAGAAATTTCACTTCAAGATGCCCGTCGACTAGGAATCGATGACATGCAACCCATTCGCATCGTTTCCAGACGAGGACAAATGATTGCTAAAGCAGAGATCAGTGATCGCGTACCTTTAGGATTAGTATTCGGCAATTTTCACTTCCCAGATGAAGCAAACGTTAATAACTTAACGATCGGTGAGCTAGATCCTGTTGCTAAGATCCCTGAATACAAGGTGTGTGCAGTAAGAATAGAAAAACACATTTGATGAACTGCCAATATAGAACGCTTTTAGAGTTTCACTTATTCTGACCTTTGACGTTTGGGCAGGTTACGAAGTACTATTCATTGGTCGCTATTCACCGGTTGAATCCACAACTCAAAGCAGACATTGATTAATCGGTTAAACGTTGAGAATATGGATTTAATGAAAAAGATCTGACTGTATACTCTAAGCCATTTAAAATAGAGGCCATAAACAATAAATATACTAAGAGGACAACACTGTGGAAAAAGCAAGCAACACATCACGTAGAGATTTATTAAAAGGCTTGGGCATGGCTTCAGCAGCACTAGGTGCTGGGCTATCATTGAATGTGAATGCAGTCACTGTCGATCATAGCAAGATGAATCACCAGATCCCGATTGATATAAAATTAGAAGAGTTGATTGACACTTTTCTAGAATGTATCAAGATGGGTGAAATTTGTAATCAACATTGCATGCACATGTTTCAAATGGGCGATACTACACTGGCCGATTGCTCAATTGCTGTTCAAGAATTGATCGCAGCCAGCACAGCGGTACTTAAATTTGCAGCTAATAACTCGAGTCATTTAAATTCTTTTCTCGAAGCGACAATAAAAGTCTGTGAAACATGTGAAGAAGAATGTATAAAACACGAAAAGCACATTCAATGTAAAGACTGCGCTGTAGCATGCCGTGATTGCATTGATTTTTGTACTGAATTCCTTGCTGCTTAACGCTTTACGCAAGGGGCTAACACGTTGACAGTTCTAATTAAACGGCAGTTTTTGACTGTGGATTCAACCCAAAGCAGACAGTTAAATTATTAAATTTTAGGAAGAAAGGTTTTCAATAATTGGATACATACCCTTATTGTTCCTAAGGACTTCCCCTAACCGGTACGGCAGTGAAACCGAAGAGTTTTCCCACTATTGCTTCAATTTCTCAAGGTGGCTGATGAGTGTTATATTGTTTTGAGTATATTTTCTAGATATTTTGGAGATAGATTATGGAACTTGAATCCTTAGCTTTACATCATGGCTACAAATCAGAGCGGGCAATATAGTTGATATACAACGTTTAGCTGAAATCGCACATAAACATGGTGTTCCAGTCATTGTCGATAATACTGTAGCAACACCTTATCTTTGTAAACCTTTCGAGCTTGGTGCAGATATTGTTGTTCATTCACTCACTAAATATATTGGAGGCCATGGAACCTCTATTGGTGGAATAATTATTGATTCTGGTACTTTTGATTGGGCTGGAAATAAAAACCGTTTTCCAATTTTAAATGAGCCTGATCCTTCCTATCATGGAGTTGTATATACAGAAGCGCTGGGGCCGGCTGCTTATATTGGGCGTTGTCGCGTGGTACCACTAAGAAATACGGGTGCATGTATTTCACCTATGAATTCATTTCAAATATTACAAGGTCTTGAGACGTTAGGGCTTCGAATGGAAAGCATTGTGAGAATGCTGAAAAGCTTGCTAGATATTTAGAGGGTCATGAGAAAATTGTTTGGGTTAATTATGCTGGATTGGCGAATAGTCCTTATTATGCAGCCTGTCAAAAAATCACTAATGGTAAGGCATCTGGGATTTTAAGCTTTGGCATTGAAGGTGGCATTGAAGCTGGCACTCAATTTATTGATGCACTCGAAATGATTTTACGTTTAGTTAATATCGGTGACGCTAAATCATTAGCTTGCCACCCTGCATCCACAACACATAGACAGTTAAATGATGAAGAATTAAAAGCCGCAGGCGTTAGTTCAGATTTGGTTCGAATCTCGGTAGGAATTGAAAATATAGATGATATTATTGCTGATGTTAGTCAGGCTCTTGAGCGTGTAGGCTAATTCAATATTATGGTATCTAGAGTCGGAGCGAATAGGCTCGGCCGTGAAACTGAAGATTGTAACGAGTACCTCGTGATTCTATAGACGTTATCATTGTTGATTCATTTCAGCTAAAAGTTCATCAGTGGATGCCACCCTTGCGTAAGCAAAGCTTAATGCAGCCATAAACGCTGCATGAACCTGACTAGCCGGCACCGTAATGCCATTAAACTCAAGTGCTAACGTAGCACAAGCATCATGTGCGATAGTGCACTCATAACCAAAGTCATTTGCAGCTCGTGTGACCGCATCAATACACATATGACTCATTGCGCCACAAACTAATACACTATCAATATCCAAGTCATCCAAAATCGCTTTTAGATTGGTATCTCTAAAACTATTGATTTGATGTTTAATTACAACCGGCTCACCATCTCTATCCTGTACTGAAGAATGAACTTTGGCACCATCTGAATTAGGCACAAAAAACGGCGCATCAGTTGTTGGGAATTCATGGCGAATATGAATTATAGGAAACCTATTCTCTCTAAAACACATCAGCAAATCACTCGCTTTTTCGGCGGCAGATTCGGTACCTTCTAACTCCCATTTTCCTCCTTGGAAGTAATCACACTGTAAATCGACAATAATCAATGCTATTTTAGACATAACAAGTATCCCTTAAGGTGGCGTTGCTTACACAATGCATTATAGACAGAAAGTACTAAAATAAGCACTTCAATAAAAAGTAGTCACGAAACAATTAATAAACCTCCTAATCTTATGCAAAGGCCTTCTAAATGAATCTAAAATTAACCATGCTGTTATTCATTTTAGCTACATTCAGCCATATTACTCTTGCTGGTGGTGATGGCAATGTAGTGACGATCAAGGACTACTCCTTTAATCCCCAAGAAATCACTATCAAACGTGGTCAAACTATCCGCTGGGAAAATAATGAAAAAATACAGTACCACAGTGTCTGGTTCGAGGAGTTGGGTGAAGAGGAGGCTGATTATTTTTTCCCTGAAGAATTTTTCCAGCGGAAATTCAATAACACGGGTAGTTTTCCCTACCACTGTGGCCCGCATCCCAAGATGACAGGTACGGTGCATGTTATAGATTAATACGCTGTAAAGTATGACGACCACAGAGGCACTAAGAAGCCTTGATAAGACTGTTTCATTGTGACGGTAAATGTCTTTTGAGTTTTTATTTTGAGGGCGAAATAAAGAAATTGAGGCTGAGTTCTAACCGAACACGTAAGGCCGTAAAGTCTAGGGATGTTAATACCTTGTGTCTAGAGTAGAGTACAAATGTGGTCATCAACCAAAAAAATAAGGCTACCGTTACACGCATAACCATTTTTTCATACTTAGCGGCGAATTGTGTAAAGGTCACTATTCAAATTAAAGTAGTCGAAGAAAGCAAGTCTTTCTTGTCACTGATGCCTTATAATTCACACTGTTAGCCATAAAAGTAATTAGGAATCATTTATTCTCATGAGATGGACACATTTTATTTTTCTACAGTGCCTGCTACTTATCGTAGTGGGTACCATTGTTTATATTCATAAAGACAAAGTTAATTTACATAAAATACCACCAGCGTCATTGGCAAAATGGTATATGCCAGAGAATAAACGACAGGAATGGTTGCATAATATGTTTAAAATTCGACGTGAAATGCAGGCAGTCAAACTTTATTCCACCAGTAATGAAGATGAACTTTTAAATAAATGGACAGCGCAGTTAAGCAAACATTATCTTAGAATAAGTGAGATGGTTCCTGAATGGGACAAAAAGCTAAATATGGAAGCATTAATCCAGTTACAAGTAAGCGTTAAAAACAGGGACCAACAGAGTATATCCCTTGCACTTGATGATTTAAATACAAGCTGTGACTCATGCCACCAAGATTACCGGGTCACTGTTGCAACAATGTACCGTGCGCCAGATTTTTCGTCGGTCAAGCTTAGTCAATCAGCAGAATATAAAAAGCATATGCAAGCACTGATCGTACAGTTGAATCAGGTAAAAATTGCCTCTGAAGATGGCAAGCGGGATGTTGCGATATCCTCCTTGTCCGAACTCAATCATGGCATTAAGTTGCAGGGTGAAACCTGTGTGCAGTGCCATAAAAAAGATATTAAGGTATACCCCGATGTAAAAATGATAGAAACAATAGCGAACTTGAAACAGAGCCTCGCCACGGGAACACATAAGGAACAAGGGAAAGGACTGGGTTCCTTGGCGGTACAGGCATGTGCTCACTGCCACGGTACGCATCGCATCGCTTATGATAACAAGAAGGCTTTTGTTGATGGGCCTAATTGGCGAGAGCTAATAATGCACTAGTCTGGAAACGTTGAATGTCTGTTCGTGGCACGTAAGCGACAAGGCAATTTCCGACCCACAGCGGACTGCTAGATTATTAAATTTCAGGAGGAAAGCCCCTCAAGAATGGAACTCATCCCACCATATTGTCTAGTAGACACTGAGTACCCTTTGGCCGACTACTTCAAAGCAGCTGCGCCAGCTAAAGCAGCTTCATGGTCGTCTTCCACGCTAGCGCCACTGACACCAATAGCGCCAACAACATTTCCTTTTTTGTCTTTTATAGGAACTCCACCAGGGAACGTAATTAGCCCGCCATTTGAAATCTCAATGTTATACAAAGGTTTCCCAGGCTGAGACAGCCCACCCAATGTACCAGTAGGCATATTGAATAAACGTGAGGTTCTAGCCTTTTTGATGGCAAGATCGATGCTGCCTAAAAAAGCACCATCCATGCGGACAAATGCCATAAGGTTTGCACCGGCATCTACAACGGCAATGTTTACTAATATTCCTTTATTTTCAGCTCTTTCCCGAGCGGCTGAAACGATAACTAAAGCCTGCTCAAGCGTGATGTCATCGCTTTCTGAAGCAATTGCTGAGCCTGTAACCCAGAAAAGGCCAGAGGAAAAAATAAGAGATAAGAAAAAAATAGTTTTCATTAAAGAATTGATTTTAGGAATCTTCATTTGGCTACCCTCCATCTTTTACAAATATGATTTACGTGCTCATGACGTATCAAATTTAAAATAATTTAATGAATCAAAGCACCCGTTAGATACGATGATTAATCTATTCATGTTGAATGGGTTGATCATTATATGTTCAACTGTACTCTTAACTATAGCTAATTTATACCCTACTAAAGTGGGAGGTTATTGATAGCAAGATTCATTTTATTCTTACCTCGTATTGCCCCAATAAAAACTAGCACAGCTAAAGGGATCTGAGACTTTCATATAAGAATGAGTCTAAGCGGTATGACTGTAAAGGGATGAGCTCTATCGGGTTTTAGGTCGAATTCTGTTTATCCTAAGTATGCACTATTGATCAAAGCCTTTTGAAGGTATAAAGTTTATAGAGAAAAGGTTCATTGTATGGAGCTTAGCCATGACTATTCACTCCTCTCATCCCTCATTGATAGTGAAGCAGCTCATTGATCGGGAAAGCTGTACTTATACCTATTTATTGATCGATCAGATGACTCAAGAAGCCGCATTAATTGATGGGGTAAAAGAACAATTTAGTCGTGATTTACAAATAATTGAAGAGCTTGGGGTTGAGCTTCTCTATACCATTGAAACCCACGTTCATGCTGATCATGTGACATCGAGTGGAATGGTTCGTCAAAATACTGGAGCTAAAATTGTTTTTGGGTACACTGCAGATATAAAAACGATTGATATTGCAATTAAAGATGGTGAAGAACTCCCTCTTGGTAGTTATACCATCAAGGCGATATCCACTCCAGGACATACCAATGGGTGTATGAGCTACTATGTGGATGGGATGATATTTACTGGGGATGCACTATTCATTAGAGGTTGTGGTAGAACTGATTTCCAACAAGGTGATCCAGCCATACTTTATGAAAGCATCACCCAGAAGTTATTTAGCCTACCGAATGAGACTCGAGTGTATCCCTGCCATGATTATAACGGTAGAACAGAGTCGACGATTGGAGAAGAGAAACGCTGGAATCCTAGAGCTGGGCAAGATCATACCAAAGAACAGTTTATCCATATTATGAATAATCTAAACTTGGCTATTCCTAAGAAAATTAATGAAGCTATTCCAGCTAACACAAATTGTGGCATTAATTTTAATCCTCACTATTACCTCCATGAAGACTTTTCAATGGATGCACTTTATAAAGTATGGGTGCAAAACAAATCAGATGAACTTATTGTGGATAGCCGTACTCCAGAAGAATTTGCTGAAGGCCATGTTCCTAGATGCAGAAATATCTCTCTAGGAACTGAAGAGCAGTATTTTGAAGAATTAAGGCAATATAAATCAGTCTATCTTTACTGTCGTTCTGGAAGAAGAGCCCAAACGGCATTAACCAACCTTTCAATTATGGGCTTAGATAATTTGACTTGTATTAGTCATTCAGGGATGCCAGATTGGATTGAAGCTGGATATCAAATAGAAAACTAACTAGCGGTTATGTAGAATCATCAGTCCAAAATAGGCTAGTCTAGGACTGGAATGAAATGAACCTGTAGGCTCGTACAGGGGAGGGGAAGTTCTTCGTATCTATAAAAAACACTCAGTGCCTACCAACTAAAAATATAAAGCTGTCGTTCAAAGACTCTATTTGGCACACAACAGCCGGTAGGTGATTTCAACCTGTAGTTTTGATAAAAGTGTCGCTTACCGACCCACAGCAGACAATTGATTACTGCAATAAGTAGGAGTAGTATCAATCTTATAGCTATATTGAGGAGGTTCTCATGAAATTCTCATTAAAAAAGTACGTCCTAGTAAGTGTGTTCATTGCAGCAGTCCTTATTCTATTTTTTTCTTCATCCGTACAAACTGATTCCACTAATACTAGAATAGAAGAGAAAAACTTGAGTCAAGCTGTACCAAAAGACCAAATTACTTTTCTCTATGATGCCTTCGGTCATGAAGGTGGCATGCAGAAAGATTGGGGATTCTCTGCCCTTTTGGAGATAGGTGGCAAACGAATTCTGTTCGATACTGGTAATAATTCAGAAATCTTTGCACAAAATGTTAAAGCAAAGGGTGTTGATCTTACCAACCTAGATTTAGCGATTATATCTCACCGCCATGGGGACCATATGGGCGGCTTAAACTATTTGTTGCAGATTAACCCAAATGTACCTATTTATGTACCAAAAGAGCACTTCGGTGTCTTTGGGGCATCTCTTCCAGGAACATTCTATAAGGGTAATGCTTCACTTCCTACGGATATGCGCTACTTTGATGGCAAGCCACCTGAAACGTTATTTTTTGGTACCCCTTGGTCAGAAGGTGATTTTAATTTTGTCACTGAGACAACAGAGATAGCAACTGGCATCCACTTGATTTTGTTAAAGGGAACATGGGGAGTAGATCTGGACGTGATGGAAGTCTCATTAGCCATTGATACCCCTTCAGGCGTTGTATTGGTCGTTGGCTGTAGTCATCCCACGATCGAAAAAATAGTCAAAACTGCTAAGGATGTGACCAATAAACCAATTTCTCTCGTGCTTGGAGGTCTACACTTACTTCCATCAACGAATGAAGAGATTAAGCACGTTGCTACTGCACTTCATGACACTTTGAATGTGGAAAAGATAGCACCTGTTCACTGTACGGGTGAAGCTGCCTTTGAAATTTTAAAAGAGACTTTTGCAGATCGTTATCTGTATGCAGGTCTGGGCACAACGATTGTGCTTGAGCAAAGTCCTGTATCAAAATCAAATGAAGTTGATTTGAAATTCTATCGAGAACTTGCCAGTTCAAGTCCAGATGCTATAGGAACATTGGTCCATAATCATCAAGAGGACTTGGGATTTTAGGCCGTTCTTATTACAAGCTGTAGAAGATAATTCTTTCTTCAGGAGGCTATTTAAACAACTAATAGGCCTTACGCCGAGGCAGTATAAAAGAATGTTTAAACCTGTAATCAAGGAAGCTGAATTGAATTATATTGATGGAGTCGAATAAAAAGCTCCAGCAGAATAAACTACCGAGGCTTTCACCAGCAGCACGGGAAGGTGTGATTACTAATGGTCCAATTTTATCCGAAGCTGATGACATTATGAACACCAAGGCATTAAGGTCGTGCCTGATGTATTAGCGAATGCGGGTGGAGTAACCGTGAGTTATTTCGAATGGGTGAAAAATCATGGAGGACAAGCTTGGACGCTTGAGGATATCCACCAAAAACTGAAAGAAAAAAATGACTGCTGCTTTTGAACAAGTATGGGAGCTGGCTGAGAATGAGTAGCGTACTCTTCGTGAAGCAGCCTATGTTAAAGTGTTACGAAAAATAAGTAGTGCTGTAGAGGCGCATGCTACTCGAGACTATTTCCACCACGACTAATCACTTTATCTATGCTGGACGGCAACAACCACTTTCTGCCACTCATTGTGAACACACTCTTTTAACTGAGTCAATTCAGCTCCATTTTCAGGATTAGGGCTTTTTGACATGGCCCAACCCACGATTTCTTTGGTTGCCAGATCAAGTACACAGGCCAAGTAACTCCAACCTTGATGGGTGCGGATATAGGTAATATCACCTACCCAATGGGTATTCGCCTGTCCAGGATTAAACTGCCGATCAAGCAGATTAGGTGCAATAAGGTGTACCTTACCTGCATTAGGGTAATAATGTTTCCTCGATGGCCTAATCGCTTTTACTGCAGCTTGCTTCATTAAAATGGCAGTTCGATAGATACCGAGCTTAAATCCTTTCATTGCTAATGCGACCTTCATTCGTCGTTTGCCATAGGTAGATCTTGTTTCAGCCGCACTAGATTTAATGGTGGCAATCATCACTACATCTTCAGTCTTGATTGTTTTTGGACGAACTTGAGCATAATAGGTACTTTCACTCAGTTGGAACAGTGAACACAGTTCGTGAACTGACTAATTAGGGTTAGCCTTCTTCATATCGACAATCAGTTCAAACTGCTGTTTTCTCGGGCGAAGAAGTCGGCAGCTTTTTTAGGATCTCGTTATCCCTTTTGGCTCGCCATAACTGTTTTTCCAAGTCCTGATTTTTTGTTGTTCTGGCGTCAATGCTTTCTTACCTTGTGGCGTATGCCCATTAACTTCAGCTAAATATTGTTTTTTCCAGTGTGATACCGCTGTTGGGCCTGCACCGGAAATATCTTGTATTTGTTTATTGGTATAGCCTTCATTGATCATGAGTTTGGCATATTCAAGCTTTTGTTCTACTGTAAATGTAACGCGTACCTTTCGAGTCATTGTGATTCCTAGTAATTTAGTCAAATTATAGGCTATAGATTACTTCACGTTTATTAGACCACTTCATTGTTTTGTGGCCATAGCAATAGCTGTATAGTTCGTAGATTCTTAGTTCGATGATAAATTGACGTCACTTTAGTTCTTCAAAGGGGTAGTGATGAGTACCCCTTAAAAATACACCCGATTAAATTTCTCATTTTGTATTCGCATTATTTTATAATGACTGTCATGTAATTTTATAGGGTATCTAAGGCTGGAGTAACACCATTGTCTCTTATGGGTTAAATTCAGCAGTCCTTGAATCCTATATTTCTAACTTTAAGACTTATATTTGGCGTATTCTTATATCTGTCAGCCGAGAAAAGAATAAATCTTACTCTGACTCCAACAGGCACCATATAGAAAATATAAATCAATCAAAGGAATGTTTATCTATGTCATTTAGCTTTTTAGGCTTGTGTGATGAGCTATTGAAAGCCGTTGCAGAACAAGGTTATACAACACCATCATCGATACAGGTTGAAGCTATTCCGGTAGTGCTTAGTCAGCGTGATGTTATGGCGGTGGCACACACTGGTACGGGCAAAACGGCTGGCTTTACGCTGCCTATGGT
>ENA-OSET01005137-OSET01005137.1-sediment-metagenome-genome-assembly--contig:-NODE-5137-length-11211-cov-2.389078_pt1 | contig 11211 bp, 10 predicted proteins | sample MGYA00237882_ERZ534229 | MGnify/ENA primary metagenome ERZ534229 (study PRJEB26408, sample SAMN06266212) | sediment metagenome | isolation source: Hudson Canyon methane seep mesocosm | place...
AAGGGCTTAGGAATTTCAAATAATGCATCTCCAGATACTCTGACGTATTGAGAACCACCACATCTACCCACAAGATCGAGTAAATGAGCATCCGGCAATCCCTCTGAGTTGAGGACATCTTTCCTGAAATGCATCTTGTTAATTTCACAAACTACTAGATTGCCAGCACCAGGGTTATCGCCAAAAGAATCAACCATTATCACTTTGCATTCTAAAGACACAGGAGATTCCATAACTCTAGGCGGAGATATTGTGTCTGATGGGATTTCCGTGAGACCTGCTTTTTTAAATTCGTTAACTCCAGCTGGATAATCAGTGCTAGCAAGAGAACATGCGTGTACCAAATTATAGTCAACAAGGTTTACAACTACTTCAGGAACTGAAAGGACATTATCAAGTGTGTGCTTAGTACTGTTATCTCTACCTCTTCTTGCGGGAGAAAAAATCAGGATGGGAGGATTTGCCGAGAAAACGTTGAAATAACTAAACGGAGCTAAGTTGACTCTTCCTTCTGAATCTACTGTACTTGCAAATGCTATAGGTCTAGGAGAAATCCCGCCCAATAAAAATGAGTGTAATTTTTTTGGACTTAATTCCGAAGGGGTAAAAGATAAATGGGACATTAAGATGGTTTGTGGTTCTCCACTGTCGATGTTGCTTTTTCGACTTTAACTTTCAATTTATTTTTAAAGGAAATGATTCTCTCGAGAAGAACCGGATCGGAAGTAGCTATGATTTGGGCTGCCAAAATACCCGCATTCCTTGCCCCATCTAGAGCTACAGTAGCAACAGGAACACCAGCAGGCATTTGTAAAATACTCAATACTGAATCCCAACCATCAATCGAATTGCGGCTTTTAACTGGGACACCTATTACTGGTAATGGAGTATGAGAGGCCGTCATGCCAGGGAGATGAGCCGCGCCACCTGCACCCGCAATAATAACAGATAACCCCCTCTCAACTGCAGAAGAAGCATATTCAGCCATTCTATCAGGTGTCCTGTGTGCACTTATCACCGTAGACTCATAACTAACTTCTAACTCATCGAGTACACGCATCGCCTCCTCCATAACCGGAAGGTCAGAAGTGCTACCCATAATGATACCTACTTTTTTCATGGTAATATTATTTCTCAGATTCGAGTTTTTCTATTGCTTTCTTTAATTTCGAAGCTGCCTCATATTCCTCGTTTTCGATCGCTTGAGATAGTTTATCGCGCAATTCCTTCAACTTTTCCTTTTTATCTATTTTCTTTGATGACGTTTCTAAATCGTCCATATCAGGTTCAAATACTATTTCAACTTCTTCTTCCAAATCATCCTCTGATTGAGAATCTTCACTTGGATCGATTCCCATAGATTGAAGAATCGTCTCATAACATCTAATAGGCACTCTAAAGCGAACTGCAATAGCTACTGCATCAGATGATCTAGAATCAATTTCTATTATTCTTTCACCATCAGTTACTATAACCTTAGCAAAAAAGATACCCTCATTGTAATTGTATATCAATACTTCATTGACCGTCATATTAAATGAAGTCAAAGTACTCTTATAAAGGTCATGAGTTAAAGGCCTACTAGGCTTCATATTCTCAAGCTCAATTGCAATTGCCTGAGCTTCAGAGCTACCAATTATGATAGGAATCTTCCTATTACCTCCCTTCTCAACTAAAACCATAGCATAGGCCCCTGAATTAGTCCCGCTATGGGATATATCAAATATTTCGAGGTCTATTTTTTTCATATAACTAAACTAAACAATTTTAGAGTGCTTTAATTGCCTCCGTCAATTTAGGAAGAACTTCGAAAACATCACCAACAATTCCATAATCAGCTGCTTTAAAGAATGGAGCTTCGGGATCTGTATTAATAACTACGATAACTTTACTTTGATTTACACCAGCCAAATGTTGAATAGCACCAGATATTCCGCAAGCTATGTAAAGGTCGGGACGAATTGTAATTCCCGTTTGGCCTACATGCTCATGATGAGGACGCCAGCCCATATCTCCCACAGGTCGACTACAAGCGGTAGTAGCGTTTAAAGCCTTAGCTAATTCTTCTACAATACCCCAATTCTCAGGCCCCTTAAGCCCTCTACCAGCAGATACAACTCTCTCGGCTTCGGGAAGTGGAACTGAACCATCATTGCTCGTAGGAGAAAATCCATTGAACTTTACTTTTGCCTCACCCACATCCGCTGAAAATGCCTCAACAACTGCCTCTGAGCTTCCAATATTTTTTATTCCAAATGAATTTGGAGTTACAGTAAGAACACTGTTTTCCGTTTTCACATTTACCTTAGCTGTTGCTTTACCACTAAAAACGTTACGTGAGAAGGTGTCTCCATCAGGAATATCTATTACTCCAGCGACGTATCCAGCATCCATTGCAATCGCAACACGAGGCGCAATAGCATTTCCTAGATTATTACCCGAAAAAATTACAATCTTGGCACCAATTGCTAAAGCTGCTGCTTTAGTGAGTTTCGACTGTTGACTATTATCTGTGAGATCTGTTGCAAAATGCAGCACTTTAGAAACTCCTACAGATCCAAGTCCAGCATCTCCAGTAATATTACCGGAAACCATAGCCACAACATCCCCTGAATTAAGAGCCGATGCATAAGATGCCACTTCTAAGCTAGCTTTTGTGGCTTTACCATCTTGTGTTGATATATATACTAATACTGACATCTTAAATAATTTTTGCTTCCTCATGTAAAAGACGAACTAACTCAGCTGGGTTATCTACATCCACAAAAACACAATCTCCTTTCGGTGGTGGTAGTTTGAAAATATTCACTTGAGTAGAAGGATCTACACTAATAGCCTCTACAACCAAAAGTTGTTTCGTTCTAGCAGACATAATACCCCTCATATTTGGAATTCTCTGCTCAGCTATACCTTTTGTAGCACTCAAAACAAATTGTCCTTTTACTGTCAAGTTATTAGTCCCCCCAATAGTTTCGGAGGCTAAAGTAGCTTCATCTCCAGTAATATCTAGTTTTGTCACTAGAGGAACATATGGGAGGTCTAGACACTCCGCTATCATAGCCGGAACTGCTGATGAGTTGTTATCTATTGTTTCTTTACCAGCGAGAATAATATCGTACCCTTGATCTTTTGCATAGTTTGCAATCAATCTAGCTACTTGAGAGGAATCTGTTGGGACAGCATCTATTCGAACAGCATCTGAAGCACCTATTGCAAGTGCCTTGCGAATAATAGGATCACAAGTGACATCTCCTACAGTTATTGTAGTTACAGAACCCCCATTTTGCTCTACTAATTCTATTGCACGAACAAGAGCATACCACTCATCATAGGGATTAACAATAAATTGGACGCCACTTTCATCAAAGTGTTTATCCCCGTCTGTAAAGGCGATACGACTAGTGGTGTCGGGGGCTTTACTAATACAAACAAGCAATTTCATTCTAGAGAATATATTACCCAAGATACATTTCTTGGGAGTGCAAAGATATGAAGTGAAGGCTGAGAATATTACCCTATATTTGCCGCCCGAATTGTTCTATAAAAGCATGCGTGAAATAACATATAGAGAAGCTGTAGCTGAAGCAATGAGCGAGGAAATGCGCCGTGATGAAAGTGTATTTCTTTTAGGGGAAGAAGTTGCCGAATACAACGGCGCTTATAAAGCCTCAAAAGGTATGCTTGATGAGTTTGGACCTCGTCGAGTAATCGATACACCTATTGCAGAACTTGGTTTTACGAGCATTGCTGTTGGAGCCGCGATGAACGGTCTTCGCCCAATAGTAGAATATATGACTTGGAATTTTGCTGTATTAGCTTCAGACCAAATCATTAATCACGCAGCCAAGATGTTACAAATGAGTGGTGGTCAATTCACAACTCCAATAGTCTTCCGCGGACCAAATGGGCCGGCTGGACAATTAGCAGCTACTCACAGCCAGAGTTATGAGGCAATGTATTCAGCTATTCCCGGACTTAAGGTTGTAACTCCATTCACTCCATATGAAGCTAAAGGACTCTTAAAGTCAGCAATTCGAGACGACGACCCTGTACTAATAATGGAGTCTGAGAAGATGTACGGAGATAAAGGATTGATTCCCGATGGTGAATTTCTAGTACCTATAGGTAAAGCAAACGTGAGACAAAAAGGATCTGACGTAACCATAGTATCATTTGGTAAGATTCTCAAAACTGTCCATGCTGCTGCAGACGAGCTGGCAAAAGAAGATATCGAAGTTGAAATTATCGACCTCATTACAATTCGCCCTCTTGATTTAGACACAATAATTGAGTCAATAAAGAAAACAAATCGTCTTGTTATCGTTGAGGAAAGTTTTCCTGTAAGCTCCGTCTCATCTGAAGTTTCATACAGGGTTCAACGTAACGCATTCGATTATTTAGACGCTCCTATTATAAGGATTTGTCAGTCTGACACACCTTATGCCTTTGCAACTACTCTAATTGAAGAAGCAACGCCACAAATCAAAGAAATTGTGGACGCTGTCAAAACAGTAACCTACATTAATTAATAATTCATCGGGGAAAAATATCCGATAAACCTATAATTCAATATCATGCAATTTTTGATTGACAACTTGCTTTATTTAGTCCCTCTTATAGCCATCTTAGGCTTAGTCATAATGGCTATTCAAGGTTCTTGGGTAAGAAAACAACCTAAGGGAAACGCAAGAATGACGGAAATAGCGACCTACATTCATGAAGGTGCTCTTGCATTCCTAAATGCTGAATACCGCCTACTTGCAATTTTTGTTGTAATAGCTGGTGCTGCACTAGCTTTTGTTTCAACTATAGTACCTGATACGCACTGGTTTATTGTTGTTGCATTTGTAATAGGTGCAATCTTCTCAGCTGTTGCAGGTAACATCGGTATGCGCATCGCAACTGAAGCTAACGTGAGAACTGCTGAGGCAGCTAAAACAAGCTTATCGAAAGCTTTAAAAGTATCATTTACTGGAGGTACAGTAATGGGACTTGGAGTGGCAGGCTTAGCTGTTTTCGGGCTTAGTGTAATCTTTATCATCCTCATCAAAACATCTATACTTGGTCTTACTGGAGAAGTTACTGAGGTGAATAATCTGATTATCGTGCTTGAAGCTCTTGCAGGATTCTCTTTGGGAGCTGAATCAATCGCTTTGTTTGCTCGTGTAGGTGGAGGCATTTACACAAAGGCTGCTGACGTAGGTGCTGATCTTGTTGGAAAAGTTGAGGCTGGAATTCCTGAAGATGACCCTCGTAATCCTGCTACTATAGCTGATAACGTAGGTGATAACGTAGGTGATGTTGCCGGTATGGGTGCCGATCTTTTCGGTTCATATGTAGCTACTGTACTTGCTGCTATGGTTCTAGGTGTGTATGTAGTAAGAGATATGGGAGGAGCAGGGGTATACGAAGACAATTTCGGTGGTCTTGCTACATTACTCTTACCTCTTGTTATTTCTGCACTTGGAATTATCTTCTCAATTATCGCAACTAAATTCATTAAGGTTAGTGACGAGGGAAAAGAAGCTGAAGTTCAATCTGCACTTAACAAAGGAAACTGGGGATCTATCATTATGACAGCTATTGCTTGTTACTTCCTTATCGATTGGATGCTACCTGACATGTTATCAATGAACTTCTTCCAAGACGCTGATAAGTCTGCTACGCCTTTTGCTTCTATCAACGTTTTCTACGCTGTTCTTGTAGGACTTGGTGTTGGTGGTGGGATTAGCTGGATGACTGAGTACTATACTGGACTGGGCAAGAAGCCTGTTATGGATATAGTTCGCAACTCTAACACTGGAGCTGGAACAAACATTATCGCTGGTCTTTCAGTTGGTATGATCTCGACTTTCGGTCCTATCATCTTGTTTGCTGCTGCTATATACGCTTCATACGAATTCGCAGGATTTTACGGAGTTGCAATCGCTGCTTGCGCAATGATGGCTACAACAGCTATGCAATTAGCTATCGATGCATTTGGACCTATCGCAGATAATGCTGGAGGTATTGCTGAGATGTGTAACCTTCCTGAAGAAGTACGTGAACGTACAGACATACTTGATTCTGTAGGAAATACTACTGCCGCAATCGGAAAGGGTTTCGCTATTGCGTCTGCTGCTTTGACTGCTCTTGCTCTTTTTGCTGCCTACGTTACAATGACTGGAATTGACGGAATTAACATTTTCAAGGCTGACGTTCTAGCTACACTATTTGTTGGAGCTATGATTCCTGTAGTGTTCTCTGCTCTTGCAATGAAATCGGTAGGAAAGGCTGCTATGGAAATGGTGAAAGAGGTTAGACGTCAGTTTAAGGAGATTCCTGGAATTATGGAAGGAACAGGTAAACCTGAATACAGCAAATGTGTTGACATCAGTACTAAGGCTGCTCTTAGAGAAATGATGCTCCCGGGTGCTATCACAATCGTTTCTCCACTAATCATCGGATTTACTATGGGTCCTGAGCCTCTCGGCTCTTATATGGCGGGTGTAACAGTGAGTGGTGTTCTTTGGGCTATCTTCCAGAACAATGCAGGTGGTGCTTGGGACAATGCTAAGAAGAGTTTCGAGGCAGGTGTTGAAATTGATGGGGAGATGACTTACAAAGGATCTGAAGCTCACAAAGCTGCCGTAACTGGTGACACAGTAGGTGATCCATTTAAAGACACGTCTGGTCCATCTATGAACATCCTCATTAAGTTAACTTGCTTAATAGGTCTAGTGATCGCACCTCTTTTAGCGGTGGGTGAAGGACATGGACATGCTCACAACAACACTAATGATGTAACTTCAAAATCAAACGTAGAAATCGCAATGACGACTACAGAAGCTTTTGAATTAAATAATAAATAATGAAATTTTATAACCTATTAATTGCTGGACTAGTATTGGTAGTTTCTTCTTGTTCTAATGAAGGAACAACTTCTAACGAAGACACAAATACAGAGCCAACTAAGACTGAATTACAATCTACAATTGTTGGTGATTTGGGCATACCCGATGGCAAATACACTCTAACAAAGGAAAAACACACCATTTCATGGAAAGCAACAAAGATTTCCGGATCAAAACACTCTGGCATCATTAAGGCTGTAAATGGCAAATTCAAAGTTGAAGATGGCTCTATAAACCGTGGGATGCTAAGCTTTGAAATGAATAGCTTTGAAGTAACTGACATCACAGGTGAGGATAAAGCAAACTTTGAAGGTCACCTTAAATCAGAGGACTTCCTTGATATTGAAAAATTTCCTGTTGCACGACTAGTTATGAATGGATCGTCTATAGATGAAAATGGAAAAATGAACCTTTCATGCTCATTCGACTTTCACGGTGTAGTTGTTGATTACAGCGTGCCTTTTACAGTGGAACAAATAAAGATGAATGGTAGATTTGGTTACCAAATAAATGGCAAGTTTGTGATTGACAGAACGAAGCACAATATAACATATGGATCAGGGTCAGTCTTTGACGATCTCGGAGATAGAGTTATAAATGATGATGTTAAGATCGGATTTGAATTTACTGCTTTATAGTAAGAGTTCGATTTTGGTCTAAATAAAACTAACAAAAAAGCCACGCGATATGCGTGGCTTTTTTTATGTCTAAAATAAATTGACGACTTTAAAAATAGCAACTATTTAAAATAGCAACTATTTATTTTCAAAAAGACCGTGAAGTTTTGCATCCATCGATTCGATAATCTTTCCAAGATCTTCCTTATTAGCTTGGAAATCCATGTCATCAACATCGATAATAAGAAGAGGTCCCTTATCATAGGTTGATATCCATGCTTCATAGCGTTCATTAAGGCGAGTTAAGTAATCTAAACGAATAGCCTCTTCGTAATCACGGCCTCGCTTTTGGATTTGAGAAACCAATTTCGGAACAGAGGCTCTTAAATAAATCAGAAGATCTGGAGGAGTTACAAACGACTCCATCAATTCATAAAGAATAAGGTAATTATCAAAATCACGCTTAGTCATAAGCCCCATAGCATTTAAGTTAGGTGCAAAAATATTAGCATCCTCATAAATGGTTCTATCTTGAATCATAGGCTTGCCCTTTTTCTTCAAATCGATAAGTTGAGCAAAACGTGAGTTTAAAAAATATACTTGCAAGTTGAATGACCAACGTTGCATGTCCTTATAGAAATCATTTAAATAAGGGTTATCATCAACACTTTCGTAATGAGGTGTATACTTATAATGTTTAGATAACAGTGTTGTTAGTGTGGTTTTACCCGAACCTATATTTCCAGCGACAGCAATATGCATATTATGAGTTATTCTAAGTTGTTGTAAACAGAACGGAAATCTAACAACAATTTGAGGGCCAACCAAAGATTGTCTATCGATTGGGGATAACTCTTAAAACTTCTTCTAGAATACCCCTTGAATTAGAAAGTCTTGGGATTTTATGTTGCCCTCCTAGTTTGTTTTTGTTTTTAAGCCAAACCTCAAAACTGCCCTCTTTCACAAAAATCACTTCTGGTTTTCCTAAAATTAAATCAAATTCTCTTTTTACGCTATAATCTGAATTTGATTTTTTTAATTCTAAGTCGAGCGCGTTAGAAACTCCCTCTACTGACACATCCAATATCATCGTATTACCAGAAACCTCAATCGCCCAACTATGTCCCACGGGAATACCTTCTTCAGAAAACCTTGGTGCTGCAGTAAATTCTTTGAGGGACAAGTTAAAATCTAACAATGCTTTAGATACTGCACTTTCGGCTTGATTCACCATCAACTCCTCCCCGACTATATTAATATAAGATGACACTCTACCCACAACCTTTATCCGATAGGGAGAAACACATGTAATCTTGACAATATCTCCAATCAAATATCTCCACAAGCCAGCGTTTGTAGATATTACTAAAGCATATTCACCACCTAACTCAACTTCACCCAAGCTTAATGCGTCAGAAACCTCTGAATCAATTTCATTATAAGGTAAAAATTCATAATAAATACCGTGATTCAAAAGAAGCAACATATCGTCCCTATCAAGAGAATCCTGAATTGAAAAGAAACCCTCTGAGGCATTATATGTCTCCATATAACTTAATTTATCTGAATTAATCAGTTTCCTAAACTCATCTTTGTATGGTTCGAATCCTACTCCTCCATGCATGTATAGTTGTAGGTTAGGCCAAACCTCAATTAGCGACTTCTTACCAGATTTTTCAAGAACTCTCCTAATAACAACAAGCATCCAACTTGGAATCCCCGCTAGAATTCTGACATCCTGGCCTATAACTTCCTCGGCCATAAGTTCAACCTTTTCCTCCCAATTTTCAAGCATCGTAATCTCACGACCAGGGGTTCGCCTGGTTTCAACCCAAAAAGGCAAATTTTTAATGATTATCGCAGAAAGATCTCCAGTATATGATCCAGATATATATGGATGTAAAGCGCTACTTCCACCAATTATCAAGTGTTTACCTGTATATAGATCCGCAGTGGATTTCTCATCGCAAAACATCGCTAATAAATCACGCCCCCCTTTGTAGTGATTAGACTTCAATGACTCCTTCGTTACAGGTAATATTTTAGATCTATCCGAAGTAGTTCCCGATGTTTTAGCGAACCATGAAACTTGTCCAGGCCAAAGCACATCTAACTCACCTTCTCTAGCTCTTAAAATCCAAGGCTTGATTTCATCATATGTTCTTATCGGGATGTGAGTTCTGAAAACATTTTCAGAAATTAAATAAGAGGGAGTATCAATATTATGCTCTTTTCCAAATTTTGTCTTGTGTAAAGTTTCTGTTAGCGATTTGAAAACAATATTTTGAGCATGGATAGGCTTCTCTTTCATAGAATTTACACCTGACATCCTGGTGCGAATTATTGACGAAAAGATTTTATTGATTGGCATTAGTGCCGCTTAATTTACTCTGTAACGGTATAGAAAACTCTTGACACAGCTTCTAATGCTGCATCAATTTCTTCAAAAGTGGTATAGCAAGAAAATGAAAACCTTAAGCTCGCTCTCCCTGGATCGTGATAACCAAGTGATTCCAAAACATGAGATCCTTTAGTTGCTCCACTTGAACAAGCGCTTCCACCTGAACATGATACTCCTTCTAAATCGAGTAAGAACAGAGACATACCACCATTTGGATGTGGGGGGAATTTAACATTAAGGACTGTATATAATCTACTCTCTAGATCAGAATCACCATTAAACTCCACTCCTTTCACTCTTGCTCTCAGCCCCTCCACCATATGTTTTTTAATAGCTCTAACGTGTTTTGAGTGGGCGTCTATGTTTGTATATGCGAGTTTAATCGCAGCGGCAAGCCCCACAATTCCATGTAAGTTTTCAGTACCACTTCTCAACCCTCTCTCTTGTCCGCCTCCTACAATTTGGCTTTTTATATTATTACTAGGATGGGTATATAAAAACCCTGTCCCTTTAGGTCCGTGAAACTTGTGGGCTGAACACGTTAGAAAGTCAATGTCAAGTGAGTCTAGCTTGAAGCTGTAATGCGCCATAGTTTGGACTGTATCACTGTGAAAAAGAGCACCTACCTGCTTACACGCTTCGGAAATTTTATCTAAAGGCTGTATTACTCCTATCTCATTATTCGCATGCATTAAACTGACTAAGGTCTTGGGACCAGTGCTTAGTATTTCACGTAAGTGATCACAGTCAATCGTACCATCCTTGAAGTGCTTAACGTGAACTACTTCCACCCCAAACAACTTTGCCATTTTTTCAGAACTGGCAATAACGGCACTGTGTTCAGCCGGAGATGTTACAATTCGTTTGCAGTCTAAATCAACAACAGCAGAACGAAGGGCAAGGTTATCAGCCTCGGTTCCACCCGAAGTAAATGTAATGGACCGGGGCTCGCATCCGAGAATTTTAGAGATATCTCTCCTGCTGGTTTCGATTAGCGCCTTTGCCTTCCTTCCTACAGAATGACTTGAAGAGGGATTACCGAACACTTCTCTTAGAACAGGAATCATAGCTTCAGCAACCTCCGGAGCTAATTTCGTTGTTGCTGCATTGTCAAGATAAATAGATTTCACTCTTCTTTATTTTTCTATTAAAAGTGCAAATGTAAATATTCTGCTAGCTCAATAGACTCAAAAGCTCTGCTTTAAATCTACCTGCTAATTTTTTTGCAGAATCTGCAGAATCTGACTCTGCATAGACCCTAATAATCGGCTCAGTATTGCTACGTCGAAGATGAACCCAA